>Ga0075444_10000429_pt1 | contig 25018 bp, 24 predicted proteins | sample CoawatmetaG01DNA_FD_76836 | JGI IMG/M metagenome (GOLD analysis project Ga0075444, IMG submission 76836) | Marine microbial communities from the West Antarctic Peninsula - Coastal water metaG017-DNA | ecosystem: Environmental > Aquatic > Marine > Coastal | place: Atlantic Ocean: West Antarctic... | reverse complement strand
TTATTAAGTATTACTCTATTGATTTAAACGCCTCTCAAATCGCCAAATTAACGAATCTGAATACGATTAACAAAATTTTACACATGTTAAGACAAAGAATTTTCGAATTATCAGAGTTTCAATCTGCCCTTCTAAAAGGGCAGATTGAAGTTGACGAATCGTACTTTGGTGCACGTAGAGTTAAAGGTAAGCGTGGTCGTGGTGCAAATGGCAAGACGATTGTTTTTGGGCAGCTTAAGAGAGGAGACAAGGTTTATACCGAGATCGTGCCAAACTGTAAAGCAGCAATACTGTAAAGCATTATCAAGGGAAAGACTGATATTGAAAGTGTCATTCATTCCGATGGATGTCGAGGGTACAATGGCTTGGTATATTTTGGCTATAAGAAGCACTTTAGAGTTCACCATGGTAAGAATGAGTTCGTTAGAGGAAATTCTCATATTAATGGAATTGAATCATTCTGGGGTTATGCTAAAACAAGGCTAGTAAAGTTTAAAGGAATGAATAAAAATATGTTTGAATTGCACCTAAAAGAATGTGAATTTAGGTTCAACAATAGAAAGCAAAATCTTTACAAAATTTTGCTTGAAATTTGTAGAAAAGAGCCGCTTAACTAGTTAAGACCCTTATATTATATTTTTGTCATTAGCAATAAAGCTAATGAACTACACTGAATCGTTGTAAGTAATATATAAAAAACACCAACAATAAATTAACAAGAAAAATCTTTATTGCAAAAACCCAGAACTTTATTTATATCTATTATTTTAAAATCTATTTTAGATTTTAATTTATCACTTTTATAGCTCTTCATTAACATACCAGTTGTAGGTCTTTTTAAGACCATCTTTCAAATCCACACTATACCTCCATCCCATTCTTTTTAATCTTGTAATGTCAATCAACTTTCGTGGGGCGCCATCAGGCTTTGTTGTATCAAAAGTTAGTTTGCCTTCGTACCCAACTACCTGCTTCATTGTTTCTGTCATTTCTCTAATGGTTATATCTTTGCCTGTGCCAACATTAATATGCGATAGCATTGGCTGGGTATTAGCTTTGTACGTTTGTTCATCTAGTTCTAATACGAATAATGATGCTTGTGCCATATCATCTACATATAAAAACTCTCGCATGGCTTTGCCTGTGCCCCATACAACTACTTCATCATCACTATTAACCTTTGCTTGGTGGAGCCTTTGCATAAGTGCTGGGATAACGTGTGAGTTCTCTGGATGGAAGTTATCATTAATGCCGTATAGGTTGGTTGGCATAACTGATCTAAAATCTGTACCGTGTTGACGGTTATATGATTCACACAATTTAATACCTGCAATCTTTGCTAGAGCGTATGGCTCATTGGTTGGCTCTAATGCGTCGGTAAGTAGCGCATCTTCGCGCATAGGTTGCTCAACTGCCTTAGGATAAATACAAGTACTGCCTAAAAATAGTAAGCGCTTAATCTTGTTCTCGTAAGCCGAGTTAATGACATTAGCCTCTATCATCATGTTTTGATACATAAAGTTTGCAGGATAGGTGTTATTCGCATGAATACCACCTACTTTAGCTGCCGCTAAGATAACGTAGTCAGGACTCTCCTGTTTGAAGAAGCTTTGTACTTGTGCTTGATTGGTAAGATCAAGCTCTTTATGCGTGCGCATAATAAGATTAGTAAAACCTCTTGACTCTAATTGTCTGACAATAGCAGAGCCTACCAAGCCCCTGTGTCCTGCAATATAGATTTTATCGTTAAGGTTCATTAATAGTTTACTTGTGCGCTTGTACTACTCGTTAAAGTCTGGTGCTTTAAAACCATGTTCCTTGACTAATGAATCACGTTTGGCAATGTTGATGTCATTTTCCATCATCACATGTACCATCTCTTCAAGCGTAATCTTTGGCTCCCAGCCTAATTTCTCTTTAGCTTTAGATGGGTCACCTAATAAGGTTTCTACTTCCGTTGGACGAAAATATCGTTTATCAACTGCCACCAGTAAATTACCAGTTTCAGTATCGTAACCTTTTTCATCCATGCCTTCACCTTCCCAGTTACTGAAACTTTGGTCTAGCACTGTTTGAATAGCTCTTCCTATAAGATGGCCATGCTGGTAAGACGGTATCACAACTGATACAAGCGGTGATATATGCATTTTATTCTCCTGCCATAAAAGATTTATTACACATTCGCAAAGTCTCGTCAATTTCGAACACTGGATTGCTGCTCAAATTAAATCCCGTACTCAACAATTTATCAATTTTATAATCCAACATGAGGTTTTCATCACTCGCTACAGGTTGTGGGCGAACAATTCCAGGGGCAAAGCCCAGCACCTTAGAGCACCTTGTTTGTATCAACTCCACCATATCAATCACCCGTAAAGATTTTCCGCTACCTACATTAAATAGCCCATCACCAATCTGGTTGTTTGGTAAGTCAATCATGTGGACAACCGCTCTCGATACATCTTGTAATGTTATAAAATCGCGACATTGCAAGCCTGTTGATCGCAATGTCATGCTACGCAAAGTCACTGCTTGGCGGCATAGGTCATTCATCAGTAGCATCCATGCTCTTACTGCTGAATGCGCAGGGACACCAAAACAATTTGATAACCTTAGTACAATACTGCCCATATTTGCATTAGCGGCGGCTAACACCACATCCTCCGCAGCACGATGACTAGTGGCGTAAGGATGACGGCCTTTAGGTAAAGTGGATTCATCAATTTGGCCAGCCAAATTAGGGCCATAAACGTGAATTGTTGACAGATAGATAACACGCTTTACGCCTGCCACTTTGGCGGCTTGCATCAAACGTGCCGTATTAACTGCATTAACCTCTAATGCCGCCACTGAATCGTGCAAGCAATCAGCATCATTCATACCAGCTAGATGCACTAGAGTGTCTATACCGTCACAAGCCAATGTTAAACTTTGTAGCGAACGCCAATCCATCGCCACAACCTTTGAACTAGGTAACCAACATGGGTTTGCCTGTACTGTTCTGCTACCTAAGGTAAGCGTAACATCGGCATTTGTAGCTAGTGCCTGTGCCACACGCCCTCCAACAAAACCCATACCGCCTGTAACCAAAATTCTATGCTTCATTTGTTCTGAATCTGCCAATCGTAAGGGATACTAGAGTCAAAGGCAGGTTTACGTTCAATTTCAGTGGGGTCATGGGGTAGATCAGCACAGTTAACCAGCAATGCTGGTGTATTACCGATGCACTCGAAACCATACCAAAGCCCCCTGTTATTAATATACGCATAGTTTAATTTAAACTGACCAAGGAGCACCTTTTTCCCACATAGATTCTAAAAGATCACGATCTCGTTTTGTATCCATACAACACCAGAATCCCCGATGTTTATATGCCATCAATTCTCCCGCAGCCACCACGCGCTCCAGAGGCTCGCGTTCAAGCATCTGGGTATCGTCATCAATCAAGTCAAAAAATTCTGGTTCAATAATAAAAAAACCACCATTTATCCACCCTTCATGAAGTTGAGGTTTCTCCTGAAAACTGGAAATTTTATCACCATCAAAGTCTAGATCACCAAAACGAGCGGCTGGTCTAACTGCACTCATAGTCACCATTTTGCCATGACTCTTATGAAACTTTAACAACGCATTAATATCGATATCAGAAACGCCATCCCCATATGTAAGCATGAATGGTTCATTGCCAATAAATGAACGAAGCCTTTTAAGACGGCCACCAGTCATTGTATCTAAACCTGTATTAACGAGAGTCACACGCCAATCAACATATTCAGTGCTATGTGGTTCAACAACACCCGAAGAGAGGTCAATAGTAAAATCAGTACTAAGTGAATGGTAATTTAAAAAATATTCCTTAATGATTTCAGCTTTATAACCAAGTGCCAAGTAAAAATCTTTGTGTCCAAAGTGAGCATAGCTTCGCATGATGTGCCAGAGGATAGGCAAACCTCCTACAGTTACCATCGGTTTAGGTATCGACTCAGTGTATTCAGACAAACGAGTTCCAAATCCACCGGCAAGGATAATTACTTTCACTTAATTAACTCCCAATTATATTTAATTTCATTAATTTCTTTTCGATCAGCTTCTTCTGGTACATGCTCAATATCAGCGATATTTAGAAGCATACTTGTATCTTTATACACACCTTGAAAGCCCATCCATACTAATGGTGGTACAGTTAACCGACAATAATTTTCTTTTGAAATAATTACTTCCTGATACTTTCCATTATCTTTTGAATTTTGACGATCATCATAGATTACAAAGCGAACTACTCCCACTGGCACCACTAAGTTCAGCGTCATATTTTTGTGTCGTTTCCATGCCTTTATAACCCCTGATTCAATTACAGAAAAATAGGCTTCACCAAAACCTGAGTAACCAGAATCACTACATTTCATTCCATGCAAAACATCACCACCTGGTACATTGACTATTTTCAATGGACTAATGAGTACTCCTTCTATCTTTGAAATACTCATATTCACTCTCTCGCCCACTCAATCCCTCTCTCTTGAGCCAGTTTTGTGTATTCTATAATTTGTGACAGGGTAAAATCGTTCATCGAATTCACGTCATTCTCATAAAATACTTTGTACCATTGCACGGTCATCCGAACTGTCTCCTCAAATTGCAGTGAAGGCATCCAGTTCAAATCAAAGAGTGCTTTATCACAATTAAGCTTGAGTAAACCCGCTTCATGTAAATGTTCTTGTGATTGAGAAATATCATTCCAACGAATATTATCCCAATACTTTGCCATCTCATCTATTAGTAAACGAACCGAGTAATTCTGCTTAGCTGGTGGTCCAAAGTTATACGCTTCACCATGCTTACTGGAGTCATGGAATAAAGCAACCGCCAAAGCTAAGTATCCGCTTAACGGTTCAAGTACATGTTGCCAAGGTCGTGTTGCATTAGGACTTCGTATATCTACTTTTTTATTTCGAGACCATGCATCCATACAATCAGGAACAATACGGTCTTTTGCCCAATCTCCGCCTCCAATGACATTACCTGCTCGCGTAATTCCGACACGAATATTTGAATCTGGCGAATTGAAAAATGATTCCACATAAGTACGAATAACTAATTCTGCCATACCTTTAGAAGCACTATAAGGATCTTTTCCACCGAGGCGATCCGTCTCACGATAGCCCCATACCCATTCCACATTATCGTAAGCTTTATCACTTGTAATCATTACAGCTACAACAGGCTTATCTATAGTACGCAATGCATCCAGAACATTCGCAGTTCCTAGTGTATTTGTAGAAATAGTTTCAAGAGGATTGTCATATGAATGACGAACTAATGCTTGAGCAGCAAGATGAAAAACAAAATCAGGCTGAATTTCATGAATCAGTTTTTTAAGTGAATCAGTATCTCTAATATCCAAACGATAATCATCTATTTGTGTTCCCAGAGACGCAGCAATAAAATGAGAGGGTTCAGATGGGATATCAAAAGAAATCCCGGATACGTTTGCACCTAATTGTTTTAGCCAGAGAGATAACCATGTTCCTTTGAAACCAGTGTGACCTGTGACTAATACTGTTTTGCCATTAAATGTATTTTTGATCATACCTTATTATTTTCTTTTATAATATTTAGTGATTCCAATAAGAACTTCCATTTAGGTAGATTCTTGTCAAGCCAAAATAATTCCTGTGTATTAGATGTTGAGTTTAAAGTAACCTTACCAATAAGTATTGATAGTAACTCTTTTGATGTACTTATGAAATATACACCTTCTTGTCCGCGAAGAGGACTCAAATTTAAACTTGAACTATTTAGTCCTATCACTACAGGCAAACCTGATAGGTATGCATCAACAGCTGCAGATGTGGAATTTGCGGATAACACCATATCAAAATTCTTTAATACACCATCCAGTTTATCTGACGTTTTTTCGCAATAAATTTCAGGAAATAGTGTCAAATCTACATCCAATGCAGGATGTGGTTTAAATGTAAACTTATAATATTTAGGAAGTAACGTAATAATATTTGACAGTAACTCTAATAATGAAAAATTAGATTCAGGAATCATGTCACCAACAATCAATATATTTACTTCGTCCTTATTCGGTTGAGTTGATGAAGATTTGGAAAAATTTTCATGATCCGACTGTGAATCTACATAGGTCTCCATTAAACTCAGATATCTAAGCGCCTCCACTTCAACTAATTGTTCACATTCATAACCAGAATCTAAAAAAGCATCGTACGCAACACGACCATTTACCGCTATTTTATCTGGTAAAGGCATATTACATTTTTCTTTTGAATTTATTGTTCTCTGATCATCAAAGTAGTACAAATGCCAAAATGGAACAGTAGCGTGCTGTATACCAATGATTTTCCCATGGCCATGCTTACGCCATGAATGAAGGAAAGCTCGTTCCCAACCTTGATTTTCACATAAATAGAGTCCGTTCATTTGATGAGGCATATCACGCATTGCTACATCAAAAAGCTCAATCCATAAACAATTTATACTCGCTGTCACTCCCTTCATAGATGAAAGCCAGTCAGTACGTAGCAATGGCCAAAGCCAAGCTCCTGATTGCAATGAGTAAAAATTAACACTTATTCTTCGAAGTTTCCACGCAGCGAAATTAATCCACATAAATCGTTTGAATGCTCTAGCCACAACGCCAAAAGTCAAATAAGCATGTAAAAATGTATGAAGCTCATTGTTTTTAGATTTATTAATTTGCGATACATAGTCATTGCCCATTTTTATGGTTTTGACCAGTGGACTATGAAGAAAATGTTGCAGCCAATTTATCTGTCCACCATTACTAGATATAAGCTCAGGGAGCTGTTCCCATTGGCGTGAATAAAACCGTCCCTTTTTTAATTCTTTGCCATCCAAATGGATAAAATAAGAAAGAATAAATACTGCGGAATCCAAAGAGAACCATTTTTTTTCTTTGTGGCGAAGTGGCCAATACGAAAACACATGCCAAATAAACATAATCAAACCTTGCGTAATAAATGGCAATGCACGGAATATTTTACGCAAAGACATTTTTGATTTTGCATGGGGTATTTTATGACAGTAAAAATCAATTTTAAGTGTTTGACACAACCGCTGAATTGAAGAAATTAAATTACGGTCGGAACTCTTCAAGTTTAGTTTTGATGGTTTGTTCTTTAAAAGAAGCTCCTCTAAGGCAAGCAATTTCAAACAAGCATAAATTTGCGGAGACTTAAATGGACTTTTTTCAGCTAAAGTTGTCATCCACCAATAACTGAATCCATTATCAATTTCTAAGTGTTCAACAATTCGTTTATTACGAAATTTACTTTCCCCGAGTTCATAAATAAAAGCGAGGTACTTACTGCGCAAACGTTCAGCATGTTCTTCTACGTAAAGAGGAACTGATAAAAATGAATCACTACAAGAATATCCTTGCCACAAGTAAACATCCTCTAACTCATCTATAGGTACCTCTAACTGATCCAAAATTAGTAACGAATGTGTCACTATCAGAAATCTTCCAAACTTACTTTTATATCATCCGGTATTTTTAAATCTAATTGAATGTCATTTTTCTCATCAGAAAATCTCTTTCTTATTGAAAAAGCGCTGAAACATAGTTTTTCATAAGGCGTGACAGCGGTAACAGATGGTTTCCCCCAATACCCATATGCATTTATTTCAGAAGGATTAAAAGCTTTAAGCTGTTGCAATAAATTATTGGCATTTAATACAACATAAGCTGCAAGTTCCCCCTCTTTTTTTTCATTATAATTAATATATTGGTAGGATTTATTTATATCATTACACCCTTCAGTATCCGTAAGGCGAAAGGTAGCGATTAAATACCCTCCTGGCTTCACATGTTCCCATGCTGCTACCAGCATATCTAAAAACTGAACATTCCAGTCTACACAACTAAGTGAAAACACAAGACCATATAGATTATCGTTTAATACCTTTAGCTTAAGAATATCACCACAAATAATATTTGCATCGGGATTCATTTCTTGCCCAGCCTTAGCAGACAATGCATTTATTTCAACCCCCGTGTAATTATTAATTCCAAATTTTTCTTTTAATGCTAAGCCTAAACCACCGCAACCACATCCAATATCAAGAACTTGTTGGTCAGAATTAAGTTGAAGTGCTCCTAATAGTTTACGCTCCGACTCATAAAACTGTTCCCATTTAATACGGTTACTAGCAAAGTATTCAACTAAGCTACTGGACTTATATACAATATTTTTCATTTATAGAGCTCTCATTTTATTGGCTATACGTAGCTTATTTATACAAATTCCAATATTCATCGTTCACCATATACTTCTCTACTAAGTCAATGTCACTTGGACTATCAACTGAAAATGAATCTAAATTAGGGTATGGCGCGATATATTGACGAAAATCCATATCAAGAATTCGATTACTATCACACGCCTCAAGTATTTCTAACCTTGTTTCCTTGTGCTCTGTAAATGCTTTCAGATATTTCCAACGAAAGGCAAAAATACCGTAAATTCGTCTAAACATAAGATCGGCAGTGAACTCTCCTTTGCAATAAGGTATTGGTGCTCTGGAAGTATAAAGTACTTCACCTGCTTCATTATTAATTAACTTAACCGTATCTGGATTTCGCCAGATTGTTTCATCTGTTAAATGCATCGCCAAAATTGTAGCTGGAATATTTTCATTTTCAAACAATGGGGACATTACAGCATCCATCATATCAGGACGCATCATTGGCTCATCGCCTTGCACATTCACAACAATATCATCATCAGATACAGTTTCATCTAATAACTCTATTGATTCAGCAATTCTATCTAATGCTCTGGTATGGTGACTTCCCGTCATAACAACAGGAATACCTTTATCATTTGCAAAATCTTCAAGCTCTTTGTCACAAGTTGCTAGATACAACTTATCCCAGCCATCATACATTTTTGCTCTTAAATAAACATGTTCTATCATTGGCATTCCAAGAATTGGATGTAATGGTTTACCTGGAAAACGTAAAGCTGCCATGCGAGCAGGAATAACACCTATTTTTTTCATTCTAATCCCTAATAATTAATTACAACTATATTCAAATACCTTGGGGTAAAGTTGTTCGATATAAATTCGCCAAATCGTTATCCAATTGACCTAAACGAACACTGTCTTTTATAGAACCAACATTCACCCAAGATTTTGCTTCATCCGCCTGATAAAATGAATTTAGAAGCCTAATCGTTGAAAATGTATCTTCATAACTCACTGGAAAAGCCTTATTCTGTTTAAATGTTTCAACTATCTCTTCGTAGATTTTACTGTGTCCAAGACCATATACATTTCCAGAGAAATCTTCAGAGTTTATTTCACATGAATCAGGATCTGGTGTATAGACCTGTAACTCATTTACAGCAATCCCACCAATTTTTGCCAAACCATTTTCACAAACAAGAGATATACTTGCTTCATAATCAATTGGTCGAGCCGCCGTCGTAATCTCTAATGAGCCAACAGCTCCACTTTTAAATTCAAATGCAGCCACAGCAGTATCTTCTACTTCTATATTAGCTCCAAGAGTTTTATGTATACTGCATACACGACTGACTTCACCACCTAAATGACGTAATAAATCAACATGGTGAATGCCCTGATTAGTCAGGCACCCTCCATCCATAGCAAAAGTTCCTCTCCAAGGTGCTAAATCATAATAACGTTGTGGGCGACACCAGCGCACTCGTACTGAAACTGATCGAATTTGCCCAAGCTCTCCATCATTTAAACCTTGCAATACCCTTTTAACCGCTAAATTATGACGGTTCTGAAAAACAGCAAATATTCTGACTCCAGCATCTTCTGCTTTCTTATATGCTTCCGTAACTTGTGACGGTTTCATAAAAGTAGGCTTTTCGACAATGATATTTTTCTTATATCGAGATATAATATCCAGTGTATGTTCATAATGCATGCCTGATGGCGTAATAATAGCTACCGCATCAATTTCAGGGTTATCTTCCATCATTGTATGGTAGTTGTCATATGCCTTTGTATCAAACTCTTCTTCATAAGCTTTAGCTTTTTCAATTAACAAATCACATACAGCAATCAGCTCAACACCTTCTGTTTGAGTAATCGATCGACAATGGTGACCAGAAATTCGCCCACAACCAATGATTGCAACTTTCATATTAGTATTTTTCATTTTTCTTTTTCCGTTGTAACAGCTTTAATTAGTTCATACACTTTCATCATAATTGACTTAGGTGCAACAGAGAAACGTGTATAGCCAACAAGACTAGGGTGATCAAAAGACTCTCTGTAGTAAACTTTATCCGCGAGCATAGAATGTATCTCATTACCCTGCTCCCCAAATGAAACATATAAAAAATTTCCTGATGTAGCAAACGTTTCAAAGCCTAAAGATTGCATTTTTTCAATAAAGTAATCTTTTCCTTCCAGCACTCTAGCAACCGATTTCATCATATCATCTTTTCTATCCAGCATTTTCGACATAAAATCTACAGCAAAAGTATTTACTTCATACATTGGACGTAATTTATGTAACAACGAAATAGTTTCTTTATGTCCCACTGCATAACCAATACGGAGACCAGCGACGCCCCATGCTTTGGCAAACGTTCTTGCCACAATTAAGTTTTTTGATGTTTTGGTCCAGGGTACAGCAGACCATTCATAAAATGGATGGTAAGCCTCATCAATAAGAAAAACTGTCCCGACAGACTCACACACCGAAAGAATTTCTTTTAATACATCAGCATCTAATGTTGTGCCTGTAGGGCTATCTGGGTTAGCTAAACACATTAATTTCGGTTTGTGCATCAGTAAGGCTTTTATGATTGAATTCGAATTTAGGAAAGGTTTGCCTTCCTTACTTATATAATCTATGGGTAGAATATCGGCGCCAAACATTTGGCTATACACTGGATACATAGCAAATGTTGGAACAGCATGAATCACTTTATCTCCGTGCTCAATGAATGCCTCAAAGACGAGTCGGATAGCACCATCACTGCCCGGTGTTAAAATCAACTGCTCCGGTTCTACGTCAACCCAACTTGCAAGTTTTCTATAAACCTCGCCTGCTTCAGGGTATGTTGCGAGGCTAACTGCTTTCATTTGTCTTAATACATCTTCAGTAACCACCATCAATTTAGGATCAAGGTTTTCGTTTTTATCCAGCCACAACCGATCAGTATCTCGTGGAACTGAACTTAATGCACTTGGTCGTTGTAATTTTGGATTTAAAAGAGACCGTCTTGGACGTATTGTCATTTTAGTTACTCTTAAGCATAGGTTTTGAAACTAGGTATTTCATTATCATCCAGTCCATTAATTGCAGCACGTCCCATCGCCAGTATCGCTTCATCTGCACTTCCACCTATGTGAGGTGTTACAAGAAAGTTAGGGAGCTCTAATAATTCTCGATCTTGCGGTGGTTCTTCTGCAAATACATCAAGTGCTGCAGCTGCAAGTCGTTTATCTTTAAGTGACATTTTCAAGGCAACTTCATCAATGAGGCCGCCGCGTGCTGCATTTATTAAAATTGCAGTTGGTTTCATTAAAGAAAGTCGTTGCTCATTAATCATACCGCGTGTACTTTCATCCAGTGGAACATGTAAAGTGACAATATCAGAACGAGATAAAAGTTCTTCAATCGATATTAATCCAATATTATGACTACGATAAAACTCAGGATACTCAACAATATCATTCACTAGGATAGTACATCCAAAAGCTTCTAATAAAGGTACTAAATCTTTACCAATATGTCCGCAACCTATAATGCCAACTGTTCTGCCTGACAAATAACCTCCAACATGTTGGCGCCAGGTACCTGAAAGTACTTCGCGATGTGCTGCTGGCACATGCCGTAAAAGTGCAATTGCAAATGAAATTACAAGTTCAGAAACTGAACGACGATTTACTCCACCTGTCCAACCCAAGCATTTACCATGACGACGCATCGCATCCATATCAATCATATCAAGGCCAACACCGTATTTACCTATGATTTTTAATTCCGGTAATTGTGATAATATTGAATCATCAATAACCTCTAATGCGGTGATAGCCTTTTCATGTCCACGGAGGAATTCGACAAGACTATCTCCATTCAGCGACACACCTTTGTCATTAAATGTAACATTTCTGTAACGTGATAATAATAATTCACGCAAAACTCTATTATTTGAAAAAGACCTAGAACAGACAGCCACTTTTATATTATTATTCATTTGGTTCTTTCTTCAACTTTAGTTCCCATATGTAATCCTTTTTATTTATGAATTCTCTCTACCCGTAAGTATTGATCATCAAGCTGCACTAATCTGATAAACCTAGAAATTTCGAATGCTAAAATTTCATTATTTTCATCCCAAGGATAATCCGAAAATCTATTAGGTAGTTCACAATGCTCAATATTATATGAATCTGGTTCACACGGAATTTTCTCGACTCTATTTGTTGTGAAAAATATTCCAGATTCACGAGTTACTCTTTGTATAAGCTTGAAATATATTGAAATTTGTTCATGAGTCATTTCCTGGAATGAATCACAATTTATAGAAAGATCTACACTGTCATCTTTAATACAATCTAACTGATCAACCGTAAGGAATGCAAAATCATAATCTCCTCGTAGAGACGAGTCATTAATTTCATGCGGTAAAATAAGTTTAGCTGCAGGGAACTGACTGCCTAGAAATGATATAGAAATTGCGAGAGTTTCAGGTAAGTCGACAAGTATTATCCGAACAGGCCTCCAGTCATTAAACAAAACTGATGGGAGATTTCCATTTCCAGGCCCGATCTCCATTATTGTATTAACTTTATTCTCTTGTTTATTGTAGTATTTTCGCAGGATGTTCTGGTGATAGTACTGATTTATAATGCTTCCACTTGCTGACCGCCCAGACCAAGAAGAATAATGTTTCTTGATTTTCCTACTGGATGATAATACACCATCTATTTTTGCTAACTCTAAATGATTAAGCCTGTAGGGGGAAAGGAAAGGTTCCGATATATCTGCATGAGTCATTACTGCATCAAATGCTTTTTCATAAATCATTAAACCCCTGGGAAGGGAAATATATTTAGCAAACCAATTTAGTACTCGTGTTGGCTTCTTTAATACAAGCAGAAAAATTCTTATCCCACGATTCCAAATGGATGAATGCCCAGAGATATAAAAACCTGAAGAACCCATTACATTTACTGAGCCTTCTTTAATATCTACTGATAATTGATCCGCAAAATGTTCCCAATAGCCAGATTTCGAAAATTTATTTTTCTGAGAAAACTGCTCTGAATTTATAAATTTTTTAAGTCTTACTGCCACATCTGGTACTAGTTTGAGTTGATACATTAATAATTTCTCCTTATTAAATTATACAAATATCGTCAAGCATCATTTTTCCATTCGATGCAACAACATTACATGACCAGTCATCACTTGTTTCATTGAGAATAAAGTCACCTCCAGCTCCTTCGATAATAGCTAATCCAGCGGCTACATCCCATAGCATTATATTTTTTTCATAATATAAATCTGCAGAACCACTTGAAACATGCAACAAAGATATTGATGCAGCACCAATCATTCTCACTTTAGAAAAAGACTTTATACAACTCCAATACTTCTGCATAATACCTTCATCAGTCACATCAAAACGTACCGGAAAGCCAGTGCAGATGGAAGCGTGATCTTTAGAATCACTGTCAGATACCGAGAGCTCTTTGCCATTACAAAAAGAACCAAAGTCACGCCCACCCCAGAATATTTTCTGTTCGTCTAAGGAGTAAACAACACCAAATATTGGTGTTCTATCACTCCATAGCGCAATTGATATTGCACTAGGCCCTAGTCCTTTAACAAAATTATAAGTTCCATCAAGCGGATCTATAATAAACCATAATTTTGTTTCTCGTTCTCCTGGAATATAACCTGATTCCTCACTCAGAATAGGAAGTCCTATTGGAATAAGCTTATCTAAAATTTCTTTTTCCAGAAAAGTATCTGCTACGGCTTTAATCTCCTTTGGGATTTCAAGGCTATTCGTAAATCTTTTATGCTGTGAATTTGAATTTTCAAGTAACTTTTGGCCCGCAGTTTCAGTAATGATCTTAGTTAAATCTAGTAGTTCTGAAACACTAATCATTATTTATGTATCGCATTAAATATCCACTTACTAGATGGTCTAAAATCATATGAGCATCTTCAGCGGGGCCGTATTCTTTTTCTTCAGTAGGCACATGTATTCCTTCATCAGCTATAGATTTCATCTTCCCTCCATCAAAGGCAGTAATTGCTACTGTTTTAATTCCTACTGTTTTAGCAAAATCAAAAGCATTAATTAAATTCACCGAATTTCCCGATGCAGAAATACCAACTAAAACGTCACCTTTCTTGGCGTAAACTCTTAGTTGCCTAACAAATATTTCATCGTAGCCAAAATCATTTCCAATGGCACTTAGTACCGCAACATTATCCGTTAGACTAGTAACACGAAGTGGTTTTTCATAATCATTTATTCCAATGGCAAAATCATTTGCAATATGACTTGCGGTAGCGGCACTACCACCATTTCCAATTATATAAACAGTAACACCTCGTTCACGGGCATCTAAAATTGTTTCAATAAACTGAACAACTTCTACAGTATCAATATTTTGCAATACCGTATTTAGATAAGAAAAATATGCTTTAGTGAAAGCTTGCGGATCATTATCGTCAGCAAAAATTTTATCAATATTATTCATAGTTTTTAAATTAACTCGTTTTAGTTATGTGAAATGTCAGGATTTGGAATATTGTAATCCTCTCTCCATTTGCTGTCAGCGTAATATATTTTATATACGAGTCGCATGGTACGAAGCGCATCTTTTGAAGTACCGTCTTGTACCGACTGATCATTTAAAATAGAATCATAAAATATTTTAATTTCTTCATACCATGAAGGATCGCGGTTATAGCGAGTAATCACTTCTTTAGGATCGCCATTATCATTATCTGGATCAGCTCTTACAACAGTTAACGTCTCAGCACCGTAACTTTTCGTACCAGACAAAATTCCACCTAGGATAATACTTCCACGCTCCAGATTAATATCAAGATTAAAACGATGACGCCATTGTGTCGCAGAAGAATTTAGCATTCCAACAACACCATCCTGCGTTCTCATAAGTGCATAAGCGTTATCTTCAACATCATACCCCCAATGTGAATTAGAAATAAAACTATGCACTTCAGTAAAGTCACCGGCAAACAAACTCATTAAATCAAGCATATGAATGCCTTGATCTAATAATACACCCCCACCTGCAATTTTACGTTTAGTGCGCCAGTCAGGCTGGTTAAAAGTAATCAATTTGGCTTTACCATAAACACCCCGCATGTTTATAATTCGCCCTAGTTCATTAGAGTTCAGTAGCTTCAACGCATCCTGTACTGACTCATGATAACGGTGATTAAAACCATACATAAGTTTAAGTTTTGGGTGTTTTTTTTCATATTGAATTACACGAAGAATATCGTCAACATTGCGTCCCGGTGGTTTCTCGCAAAATACATGCAAACCCGATTCTAGTCCTGCTATTGTAACTTCAGCTGCAATTTCGTTTGTTAAACAGACAATCAGTACATCAAACTTTTCTAATAATAAGTCTTTATAATCTTTAAAATAACGAATATTATTCGAAAGAAAACCATCACCATCAAAAGTTTGATCACAGACTGCAACTAGCTCAAGATTTGGATGGCGATCAACACAAACTCTTCGACGTTTACCAACAACACCAAAACCCGCAATAGCCACTTTCAAATTATTCATCATTTACGCTTTTATGTGATTTAGATTCTTTATAGCATCTAGAGGTTTTTCATCCAAATTTGATTATATGTATATTTTTCAGCAGTTTTAGCACTATCACAATAATCAGCATGTTATTTTTTAGTTAAACCTATATAAATGTTACATTAAAAATCTCATAGAAAGTCAAACCGACTTGCTGCTTCCTCATCTAACAACCAGCAACCTCGCATGGTAAAACGTATTGGCAAATTGTTGGACTTCTCTGGTGTGGTCAAGGCGTTTGCCAATATTCTCCCTTTCTCTTCACCAGTAGCCAAAAGAAAAAGTTGTTTAGCATTGCCTATGACTTTAGGTTTAATAGTCAACCTCTCACAAGGAGACTTGGCGCTTGTAACCGCGACAACGCTTCTTTGATTTTCCCGTAGCGCAGAGCTATCCGAAAAAAGTGAGGCCTCACTATACTGTCGCCTTACAGCTCACTACCAACAAGTTCAACTAAAACATCTGCCACTCGACTTGCAATATTTTCATCACATAAAGAGCCCGAAAAGGCTGACAAATATTCATCACCTAACCTTGGAGGATATTTACCCACATCAAAAATAATTTCCTGTAATGCCATTTCCATTTCATCATACCGGTCAAAAATATACGCTCTCGTTTCCAGTCGTTCTTTTTGCTTTTTAGTTAAGCCTGAAATGCCTTCTTCAATTAACACGAAGACATAAGAATTTGTATTAATTGAACTTAGCAACACTGTTGAAGGAAAATCAATAATATATAAGTCAATACCATCAATAACCTTTTCAAAGTTTTTTGTTTCAATTTGAATGTGTTGAAACTCAGAGTCTTTCAATAGTTCTGATGAAACAGGATCTGCTGAAGATATTTTAGCGATAGCTTGCGGAGTATTTTGAAAAGACTCCAAATATCGTAATATCTTAAGTTGCGTTTTAAAGTAACACGTACTGATCAACCCATTGTTAGGGAGATGATTAATATTATCATTAACTCCAGTTCCAACATACATCACCTTATTTATTGCAGTTGGGGGTTTCATATTATTTAGACTTTTATAAACTGCTTGTTGATGCGCCGATCCGACGCAAATTATTTTTTTAGCTGGTCTCCCTAGATCATCATAATACTCCACGTTACCGCTTCCATAACAAAGCATTACATCACCATCACATATTTCCGTATAGTCGTAAATAGGCGTTATACATGATCCATATCCTGCACCTTCAGTATAAGTAATTAACGGAGCTCCAACTTTTTGTGCTGCTAACATATTGCATCGTACACTTAGGCCTAAATTAATAGTTCCTGAAAGAGAAAAGGCAGGATTATATATTGATAACATTCTCTGGGTTTTATCATAAGAGGATATTGATTCAGACAATACCACCTCTATATAATATTTTAATTGTTTTTGTATTAATGAAAAATACTCAAGTCCATTTACTGAAAAATAATTACGGAACTCATCATTCGAGACTAACTGCATCCAAAGTCGCTCGCACTCAAATACAACACTATTTTGTACCTTAGTCTGAATAATCGAACCCATATAAAGAGGGTATATTTTTTTTAGCTTGAGAGCCTGTATAACATAACCAACATCATGCCCCAAATTAAAGCAGCAGTATGATTGGGACTTGTTAATTCTAACAAAAAAATTAGTAATAGTTTTTTTATAAAAGCCAATAATAATTTTTTTACAAAAGCCTCTAATTATAATTGCAGCATATACTCCATACTTATAACAATCGCTCAGTTTATATCTAAATAAACTTCGACTTAGGGGGTAAGGTAGGGGTTTTAAATTATTTTTATTAAAGATATTTTTCGCCAAAACCGAAAAAATACTAACATCATTACGAGGCCATAACGAATTTCCATTCATTATATTACGACTCGATTCTAACGAATAATAAATCATACTTCCATTTGCTTTCTGAATAAAATTATCGAGCAATAGTATTTTTACTGAAATTGAATCGATTAGAATTTTAAAATTGAAGTAATTATAACGAAAAGGTTTAATATCTCGAATTTTAAGATCTTCCATCTGCTCCTTAGCAAAGTCATCCCATATTTCACAAAAACTATCAAGAGACGAATAATTATTCCAACCATGACGAATGATTTCCTGCCGTGAGCTGAACTGATCAATAGTTGTATAATTTAATTTAGATTTTTCGCAAGCTAGCATACCAGCCGAATCAAGAGCGACTATTTCCAAATTATCAGGATAAGACATCCCAAAAAATTTAAATGCACTTATTAGTGTTTCTTGTGAATCTACCAATAAATATTGCGTCATAAGAACTAGCCCTCAGAATTAGCATGTTTTGCAATTATGTAGATAGTATCCGTATTTCCACTCAATTCGAGCGACTTAATGTACTCAATCTCGGCATTACTAGAGAAAATTTCAGAAAAATATTGCACACCTCCAGGAGTACCGTTTTTTAACCATCCAAGATGATTGGATAAACCATAACGCTGTTTATATTTCACATCAAAAACTTCTAATCCTGCTTTTTCTAAAACATATCTTACACCGTCTTCACTATATACATATGGATGCATTGCCTGAAAATAGAAAGTTTTAAATTCTTCAATGCTATAAAGATCAATAAGCGGTTCTTTAGCTGATGGTATTTCAATAACAACATATCCATCTGGTGCCAAGTGCTTTTTAACAGAAGATAAAAATGGTATTGGTTCAACTATATGCTCTAATAAACTATAGAAGCAAATACGATCAAATTTTGTATATTCTGGTACTTCGGTAATATACTTATAAGCAGGATATCCTTTTTTAGCCAATACATCAGTATATTCTGGGCATGCATCAACCGCTGTTATGTCGCTAGCGATTTGTGAAATGCGATCAAGAAAGCCTCCCTTTTCAGCTCCTATTTCGAGTACTGAAACACCTTGGGGAAACCATTGTTCCACGTCGCGGTATCGTTCTTCAATACTGTCTTCAACCAAATCATCAAACTCTTCATCTATATGTTCATTCACAAAACCTGCACGCTTCGAAATATATTTATCATATTGTTTATCAAAATCGGATTGTTCATCTTTTGTTAACAGAGGGAATAGAGAGTATGAACCACAACTATCACAGAGCATTACCTTTCGCTCCGGACTTTGCCATACAAAATCATGATAATTATTTAATTTATTACTTGAGCATATAGGGCAACTTAGAAGATTCACTTTTTATACCTTTCAACTTTTCTAAATACATCAACTATATCTTTCATGTCATCCATCATATTAGGTAGTCTGACATGTTCGTTAATAAGCAGCCTATCATAAAGAGACTCGGACATTGGGCATGCACCTTCACTATAGTTTGTGACTATTTCTTTATTTTCATGCGCGCTGAATGGGTAGCCAAATTTAAAAGCTGTACGCGTCTGATATATTGGTTGGAAGTAGAGTGGTTTATAACCTCTATAAAAATAAAATCCTTCTGAGTTTATTGCGTTAGTGAACTTTTCAATATCTATGTCCGTTATTTCTGGTTTATATAGTATCGGATATGTATAAAATGTACTTTCACACTCGTCTCGCCCATTAATAACTTCAAGAAATTCTATGTCTTTCAGACAATGATTTAGATACTCAACATATTCAATTCTCGACTTATTAATAATTTCTAGCTTTTTAAGCTGTTCGATTGCAATCGCCGCCTGAATTTCAGTTAATCGATAATTGTATCCAATAAGATTAACAATATTTTTATATCCTGCCGGGCCAACAACATTTTCGGCATGATTTCTTATAAGTTCAAGACGATATTTAAGATCTTCGTCATTTGTTGTGCAAACGCCACCTTCACCACACTGAATTGATTTATTAACATTTAAACTGAAAACACCTATATTTCCAAAAGTACCAACATACTTACCCTTATATTTAGCTCCATGTGCTTGAGCACAGTCTTCTATAACACTAAGATTATAACGCTTTGCAATACTCATGATTCGGTCCATATCTGCAGGAATACCGAACTGATGGACAACTATGATACAACGAGTACGAGGAGTAATATTTTTCTCAATAGAAACAGGATCCAGTGCACCACTCTTTCTTTCAATGTCAGCAAAAATAGGAATCGCGCCATAAATGAGTGGGCCGACAGAACTAGCAGTCATTGTGGATGGTGAAACAATAATCTCATCACCAAAACCTAAACCCAAGGCACCAATCGCTGCATATAAACCTGACGTTGCACTATTGACAGACACAGAATATTTAACGCCATATAGATCACACCACATATCTTCTAACTTTTGAACATATGGACCTCCTTTAAAACTAAAAGGTGCGTCTGGAGTATAGGAACCTTCAAATTTAGATAGATAACCAGTTTCTATAGCTGCAATTGCGGCATTTTTTTCTTCATCTCCAAAGGTAAAATTATCTACCCATGACTTAGTCCGAATTGGGCTTCCCCCGTTAATTGCTAAGTTAGTATTTTTAAGATCGAGCGGCATAAATCTCTGTTCCTTTCCATAAAGTTCTCATAGTTTTATTGGCTTCTGAAAGCCCGTATGGTAATAGTCTATCATGGTCAGCATTTCTCAAAAATTCTGAAATGATATCAATTGCAGTTTTCATAGGGCTTTCCATACCAACCTCACTAAAATTTTTATCAATAAGTAAGACGTTTTCATTTTCTGCATTGATGATTTTACGAAAAACTTCAATCTTATTTCCAAAATCGGAAAGTTTCACTTGGCCTTGTTGACACATAATGTTGATATCAAGAATTTGATAAAATTCTTCTAAATGACCTTGAAAATCTATTGTGGCAGAGCCAATATTTCCATTAACATTTAAAGTAGGATCGCTTGAATACTTAGACTCACAAAAGTATTCCAGTTTATTTAAATTAATTTCTTCATTAAAAAAATATTGGAGTATATCCACAACATGGACGCCAAGATGACGCCAGCCTCCATAGTAATCAACATGTATTCTTACTAGTGAACCCAAGTCGCCGTTTTTAAATAATTTTCTTAGTCGTTCATGTGCTTTATCAAATCTTCTACTGTGATTCACTAAAACTTTTGAATTAGAATTACTTTCTAGTTGCTTTATTATATTAAGTTCACTTTGATCTTCACAGACAGGTTTCTCAGCAAATATAAGTTTCGGGCAATTCTCATGCATCAAAATTGCTTGTGTCATTTTAAAATGCAAGTCATCAGGAACGCAAAGTGAAACAATATCAGGTTGAAATAATGATAAAATTTCATTTAAATTATTGTAAGTTTTGCCATCCACCTTTTCTGCAAGTAACTTAGCTCTTTCTGAGTCACTATCATAAAAAGCCATCTCACCAAAGTCTTTATGCTTTGAATAAGCCTTGGCATGAGAATATATACTAGAAATATCAAAATCCTCATATAGGCCAGCAATCATGCCACACCCTATTATTGCGACTTTATACGTCATAAATAAAAAGTAGGCTTTTCTTTAAATTGCCAGTAGCGACGATCTTCATCCTGATTTATTTTCACAACATCAGGATTTAATTTTAGATAATCCAGTATTTGAGAAAGTGAAAAAAAATCTTTACCATTTTCTATGAAATGATTAATTACAGTTGATATCATTTCAAAATCTCGCAAAGTATCAACTTCTAAGAATATATCCGGACGATAAAAATGCTTAGGTGCTTTTATTGATAAAACTTTATAAGTTGGATTTTTACTAAGATGTATATCTACGTGTTCTCTTAAAGGATCATCAGAGAAAATATTTGATTCTGCATCAATTAATGTCTGTGCATGATAAACATTTACTTCCATCCCTGCAGGATATGAAACTTCAACACCATTACTTACATAATCATAATCTTCACGATTTTTGAGATATAAGCCTATGACTTCATCAATTATCTGAGGATCAGCCAAAGGACTATCTCCAATTAGCTCAACATGCACCTCAACATTATATTTTTTTAATAATTCAACAATTCGACTTAAAACATCATTTTCTGAACCACGATATACTTTTACATCTAATTTGTTAGCTAGCTTAACAATTGCATCATCTTTAGGATTTGTTGATGTGGCTATTATAATATCATCAACTAGCCTTGCTTCTTTGATACGTTCAATTTGATACTGCAATAATGGCTTACCACAAATTTCTTTTAACACTTTACCAGGCAAGCGAGACGACCCCATTCTGGCTTGTATTGTTGCTACAATATTCATACTGCCAGCTTTAAAATTGAGTCAGTCATTCTTTTAATGGAGCCCGAAAATTTTTCGGCAAACAAAGTAGCGCGTAATTTTTCACAATGTAATTTATTTTTCTTTTCTGACAATAACTTTTTAAGTTCATTTTGAGTCGTAACTGGTATTGTTGCCCCTAATTTATTACCCACAAATACTAATGGATTAGCGCCGGGTAAAAAACTTATTACATCATCACGAATAAGTGCGGCTTCAAGTAATAACATCGAGAACATACCAACTATTTTCCATGATTTAGTAATGATATCCATATTGTTTGCATCTTTAACAACAGCAATATTTGGCATCCCATGTACTAAACTATCAAATTTTCCTAGTGATTCTTGGGGATGTAATTTAATTAATAAATTTGTATTAGAAAAATCGATTGAACCAATCAACGATTCCAGAACAGTATACTCATCAAAACCACGGCTCATTGGTGAACCTATAACAAAATCTTCAGCAACTCTCTCTGAAATAAAAACAATCTGCTTATTTTGTTCTGTCTTATTATGGTTTTTTAATAGTTCAGTTTGATACTCGAGATGGGGTTGACCAACAACCTCTATCATATCCTTTGGCACACCTGCTGACTCAGCATCAGAATATGCAACAAAATCATTCACCCAAATGCGATCAGGTAAAAATTTACCTCTATCCATAATATAACCATTTTTCACTATGGAAAACCTTTCCATATATAAATCCCAGTGATCAATAATTGAAACACATGGAATGTTGTTATTTTTTGCTGCGAGTGTCAAAGCCTTATCCACAGTAGACCCCCACGAAGTGCCTGTTATAATAGCTTTTATATAGTTTTGTTTGGAAATTATTTCTTCGCCAAAAACTAATAAATCATCCCAATCAACGGCCTCTTGCAAATTAAATGGAATATTCCATTTTTTAAAAATATTTGCAGCATCTTTTTGAGCATACAAAACATACTTAACTGTAATAGTTGAAAGTACAGGTGCCAAAAAATTTGCAGAACCTGTATCACAAGATGAGATTAATAACATTTAATACTCTGTATCTTACGTAATTATAATAGTTTTTAGTGACCTTGCTAATCACCTAGTTTTTTAATCGGCAAAAGCACCACCATTTTTAGAGCATTTTAAGCAAATAGGATTTTCTTTGTATCGTCCTTCAGCGTGAAGTTTTCTTAAATCTTTTGCTGCTTTTGAATTCCAAAGTTCAGATAATGATTGTTCATGTATGCTTCCCAGTTTCAAATAACTGCTAAACATAGCGCAACATGGTGTTACATCACCATTACCTTTAATATATAAGCGTTGATTTGGTTGTTGACAACGAAATTCATGAACAGGAGCTCGGTCGACAATATCTAAGCCACTGAAATCACCTTGTATATCAGGTGTCATAAAATCTTGCATAACAATATAATCAACTTTTTCAGACCAGTATTGTTTAAATGCCTCTTCTTCATGAGCATTAACTGCCATTTTTACAAAATTAACACCTACTTGCGGAAGTTTAGAACCTAATTGTTCGCGGATTTTAAGAAATAAATTTATATTCTTATAAACTTTTGTGAAATTACCTCCAATACGTATTTTGCTATAGGTATCTTCAGTAACAGCATCCAAGCTAAAGCGTATTCGAGTTAATCCTGATTCTATAATCCGTGTAGCTAATCTTTCTGTCATTACGGAACCATTTGTATTAACCATTATGTCCACAAAGCCAGCATCTTTTGCCATTTTAAACCAATCAGGTATTTGCTTTATAAGAAATGGCTCATTATCGCCTTGAAAAGAAACTGATGGACATCCTGCTGCTTTTGCTTGATCAAGCATATTAGATATATCTTTTGTTGCTAATGCTTCATCATAACCAAACTTTTCTTTTAATTCAGGAACACCTTGAGTACACATTGGACACTTGAAATTACACTTATAATTAGGTTCAATATGAAGAAACATTGGGAAATCTGTTTCTATTTCAAAATTATTTACTTTATCCCATTTTTCACGGTATTCAATAAATTCATTACCAACAATTTCTTTTAGCTCTTCGACAATGTCGCTTTCAGTTTTTACTTTAATTTTCATGATTTTTCAGTATCCCTATATTGTTGCAAATAAACGCATATTAGTCCAACCAGCCCCAAGAGTTAAAGGAGTTGTAAAGTACAAAAGCGCGCACTTTATGGCCCTGACGAACTAGCGTTTCAGTTAAATGTGAGCCGATGAAGCCATCGGCGCCAGTGATTAAAATGGTTAATTTATTTTTTTGAGTGTTCATGTGAGTTTTATTTAACTGTTCAATAATATCTTGATAACTACACCATTTTTCATATCGCCTTGGCCATTCTGCGAAAGCTAGGGCTGCACTCGAGTAGCTGTTCGTATGTGCCTTGCGCCTTCACCCGTCCGTGTTCCAGTTCCACAATAGTGTCGCAGTGCCGCACGGTGGAGAGCCGGTGCGCGATGAGCAGGATGGTGAGGTCGCTGCTAAGCCCTTCGATGGCGTCCATCACCGACTGTTCGGTGGCGTTGTCGAGGGCGCTGGTCGCTTCATCGAACACCAGCACACTGGCCTGCTTGTAAAGCGCACGGGCGATGCCGATGCGTTGGCGTTGGCCGCCAGAGAGACGGATGCCGCGCTCTCCCACATAGGCTTGGTATCCTTCTGGACTGCTTTCAATAAAATTCGCAATCTGTGCTTGACGTGCAGCCTGCTGCACCCGATCCAGATCAATGTTGTCGAGCGGCACACCAAAAGCGATGTTCTCAGCCAGAGTTGTGTCGGCCAAGTAGATATTCTGCGGCACATGGGCGATGGTTTGCTGCCAGGCTCTGGTACGAATGCCGATGATGGGTTGACCATCCACCAGAAGTTCGCCCTCGGTGGGTATCAGTAATCCCATCAACAGGTCAAGTGTAGTGCTCTTGCCACTGC
>Ga0075444_10000428_pt1 | contig 25028 bp, 24 predicted proteins | sample CoawatmetaG01DNA_FD_76836 | JGI IMG/M metagenome (GOLD analysis project Ga0075444, IMG submission 76836) | Marine microbial communities from the West Antarctic Peninsula - Coastal water metaG017-DNA | ecosystem: Environmental > Aquatic > Marine > Coastal | place: Atlantic Ocean: West Antarctic... | reverse complement strand
GCTTGGCCCCGCGCTTAAGGTGCTGATCGACGACTTCTCTACCCGTACAGGCATAGATGCGACGTTCGAGACCGTCGTATTTCGCAACCGGCTCGACGAAGAGGCCCGCATCGCGCTTTACCGGATCGCACAAGAGGCGCTCAACAACATCGACCGACATTCCCAAGCAACGACCATCGCGGCCAGCCTTAAGGGGCAGCGCAACGGCGCATTGCTGCGTATCACCGACAACGGCAAAGGGTTTAAGCAGACCCGCAAGTCTGGCGGCTTGGGTCTGCGTAACATGCAAGAACGGGTTGAACAGCTTGGCGGCACCATGCGGATCACCTCCGAGCGCGGAAAAGGCACCACAATAGAAGCCCTTGTCCCCCTTACCCATATGCTACGACCACAAGAAAAAAAGGCCAATAAATCATGACAATTCGCATTTTGATCGTCGACGACCACCCAATGGTAACCGAAGGCATTCAGTCAATACTCGAATCATATGATGACATCGAAGTCGTTAGCACCCTTAACAACGGCCAAGACGCTGTCGACCAGCTCATAACGCTGAACCCCGACATTGTGCTGATGGACCTCAACATGCCCGGGTTATCTGGCTTGGCTGCAACCGAGATAATGTTGGAAATTCGCCCTGATACGCGCATCCTGATCCTCTCGATGCACGACAGCCCCGAATATATCGCGACAGCCATGCGGCACGGGGCCAAAGGCTATGTGCTCAAAGACGTGCCCACCGAAGAAATCCGTATAGCGATCGACACCGTCATGACAGGGATCAACTATCTGTGTACCGGTGCCGCTCAAGCCTTGGAACCAAACATCAGCGATGGCCGCGAGACCCTGACAGGGCGCGAACAGACGGTTCTGCTTGAACTGGCCCAAGGCAAATCCAACAAAGAAGTCGCGATCAACCTCGATATTTCCGTGCGCACCGTTGAAACCCACCGCAAGAATATCAAACGCAAACTTGATATCAATTCCACCGCGGGGCTGACCCGCTACGCGCTTGAACACGGCGTGCTGCAAGGGACAGGCGTTTAAAACCGCAAACCTCGTTGAATTCACACGCGCCAACATTACCTGCGACAGACACACTCATTAAGGACGACCCCCATGACAGATACATACACCCCCCCCAAAGTCTGGACGTGGGATTCCGAGAATGGCGGCGAATGGGCCAAACTGAACCGCCCTATTGCGGGCGCCACCCATGACAAAGACCTGCCCGTTGGCGAACACCCCCTCCAGCTGTACTCGCTTGCCACGCCAAACGGCGTCAAAGTGACCGTGATGCTCGAAGAACTGCTCGCAGCTGGGCACGGCGCTGAATACGACGCATGGCTGATCAACATCATGGAAGGTGACCAATTCGGCTCCGGCTTTGTCGACATTAACCCAAATTCCAAGATCCCTGCCCTGCGCGACCACGACACTGGTCAGCGGGTTTTCGAATCCGGTGCGATCTTGATGTATCTGGCCGAAAAATTCGGCGCGTTCCTACCAACCTCAGGCACAGCCCGCACTGAAACCCTGAACTGGCTGTTCTGGCTACAAGGGTCCGCGCCCTACCTTGGCGGCGGCTTTGGTCATTTCTACGCCTATGCACCCGAAAAGTTTGAATACCCGATCAGCCGTTTCGCAATGGAAGCAAAGCGCCAACTCAGCGTTCTGGACATTCACCTCGCCGACAACAAATACCTCGCGGGCGACGACTACACGATTGCCGACATCGCGACCGCGCCGTGGTACGGTCGCCTCGTCGAGGGTGACGCCTATAACTCAGGCGAATTCCTATCTGTGCACGAATACACCAACGTCATCCGCTGGAATAATGACGTCAGCAACCGCCCCGCCTATATCCGTGGGGCAATGGTCAACAAAGCGATCGGCCCGCTTGAAGGACAACTACGCGAACGGCACAACGCGTCGGATTTCGACACACAGACCCAGGACAAAGTGCAAAGCTAACCGGCCTTTTTCCTAGAGGCGCCTCCGCCTTTAGAAATAAAGTTGCTAAAACAACCGCTCAAACGACATTTTCTGCGCTTGAGCGGTTGACCCCCTGAAACACCGCGCATAATATCATGCCAACACAAAGGACCTCGAACGATGAACCTACTAGTCGTCATTCTAAGACATCTGCGCATGGGCCGGTAACGGTTTAACCATAAGGTTCCCATGCGCCCTCGATACCCTCGGGGGCTTTTTTGTGTGTAAACGAATTGATAATCGCAAAGGACGCGAGTGATATGACAAAAGCCATGACAGGCGCAAAAATGGTCGTTCAAGCTTTGGTAGACCAAGGCGTGGACGTTGTGTTTGGATACCCTGGTGGTGCCGTCCTTCCGATCTACGACGAAATCTTTCAGCAAAACCACATTCAGCACGTTCTGGTGCGCCACGAGCAAGGTGCGGTTCACGCAGCCGAAGGGTATGCGCGTTCCACTGGTAAACTCGGTGTTGCATTGGTGACATCTGGCCCCGGTGCAACAAACGCCGTGACCGGCCTGACCGATGCACTGTTGGATAGTATCCCAATTCTGGTTCTGACGGGCCAAGTCCCGACATTCATGATCGGTTCTGACGCGTTCCAAGAGGCCGACACGGTTGGCATCACGCGGCCTTGCACCAAACACAACTGGCTAGTCAAAGACACCGACGATCTGGCGCGTACCATCCACGAGGCGTGCCATGTGGCAACTGCCGGTCGGCCCGGCCCTGTTCTTGTCGACATCCCCAAGGATGTGCAGTTCGCAACCGGCACCTATACGACGAAACAGGCGCGCAAGTCGCACTATAGCCCTCAAGTAAAAGGCGACATCACGTCCATCACTGATCTGGTGAAGGCGATGGAAACGGCAAAACGGCCACTGTTTTATACTGGCGGCGGTGTCGTCAACTCTGGCGACGCGGCGACGCAGCTATTGCGTGAACTCGTTGCGGCCACGAATTTCCCGATCACGTCCACCCTGATGGGCTTGGGCTGCTATCCTGCGTCCGGCGACAACTGGCTCGGTATGCTCGGCATGCACGGCCTATATGAAGCCAACATGGCGATGCACGACTGCGATCTAATGATCAACATCGGCGCACGCTTTGATGACCGGATCACCGGTGTGATTGAAAAGTTCAGCCCGCATTCGAAAAAGGCGCATATCGACATTGATCCATCGTCGATCAACAAAGTGATCCAAGTCGACATCCCCATCGTTGGCGACATCGCACATGTGCTCGAAGACCTGTTAAAAGTTTGGAAATCACGCGGTCGCAAGACAAATACTGAGGGTGTTTCCAACTGGTGGGATACCATCAATGAATGGCGCAAGCTTGATTGCCTGAAGTTCACGCAAACCGGCAAAATCATCAAACCGCAATATGCGCTGTCACGTCTCGAAGAACTGACCAAAAAATACGACCGCTATATCACCACCGAAGTTGGGCAGCACCAAATGTGGGCCGCCCAGTACCTTGGCTTTGAAAACCCGAACCGCTGGATGACCTCCGGCGGGCTTGGCACCATGGGTTACGGCACCCCTGCGTCCATCGGCGTGCAAATGGCGCACCGCGAAAGTCTGGTCATCAACGTCGCTGGTGAAGCATCATGGCTGATGAACATGCAAGAAATGGGCACGGCCATGCAGTATAAACTGCCCGTCAAACAGTTCATCTTGAATAATGAACGGCTTGGCATGGTCCGCCAGTGGCAAGAACTGCTGCACGGCGAGCGCTACTCATCGTCATGGTCCGAAAGCCTGCCTGATTTTGTGAAATTGGCCGAAGCATTTGGCGCCAAGGGCATCATCTGTTCGGACCCCGATGACCTTGATGACGCGATCATGGAAATGATCACATACGACGGTCCGGTGATCTTTGACTGCTTGGTGGAAAAGCACGAGAACTGCTTCCCGATGATCCCATCAGGCAAGGCGCATAATGACATGATCTTGGGCGAAAACGCCGACACAGCCAACGCCATTCAGGGCGCTGGCGGGGCATTGGTGTAGCTTATGCAAAACTTATGCAAAACTTATGCAAAAAATACCGCACAAAAGGGGCTAATCTGATGTCCGCACTGAATATCAAAAAAGGCGCAACCAGCCATTCCGCATATAACCTCAAAGCAGGGTATGACGATACGGTTGAACGGCACACGCTGGCTATTCTGGTCGAAAACGAGCCAGGCACGCTTGCGCGCGTGATCGGCCTGTTTGCTGGCCGTGGCTACAATATCGAAAGCCTGACCGTCGCTGAAACTGACCATCACGGGCACCTCAGCCGGATCACAATCGTGACCTCTGGCACACCGCAAGTGATTGAACAGATCAAGGCGCAACTTGGTCGGATAGTGCCTGTTCATAAGGTCAACGACCTCACCGTCGAAGGCCCGTCTGTGGAACGCGAATTGGCGTTGTTTAAGGTTGCAGGCAAAGGCGACGCCCGCATCGAGGCCGTACGTCTTGCTGACATATTTCGCGCCAACGTGGTCGATAGCACGTTGGAATCATTCGTTTTTGAAGTTGTCGGCACATCCGAGAAAATCGACGCTTTCGGCGAATTGATGCGCCCTTTGGGCCTGACAGAAGTCGTGCGCACAGGCATCGCAGCCTTGTCACGCGGCGCCTAAAAACCGCGCCACGCCTGGGTTCAGGGCGCGGCGCGCACATGTCGCTGTGATGAAAATCTCTGTCGCGCTAAGACAAGGAATACGATCCCAAATTGCTGTAAGTTAGGTCAACACAGCAAAGGATGGACCCCATGGCCAATGATCTAACCGCCGTTCGCCAACCCATTGAGCGCGCCCAAGGCCTGCCCAACGAGCATTACATCGACGAAGGCATCTTTGAAGAAGAGAAATACGCCGTGCTCTTTGCATCATGGGCCGGCCTCGCTGTTGCGGCTGACGTGCCGGAAACTGGTGACGCAAAACCCATTGAATTCCTCGGGATCCCCTTATTATTAGTGCGCGACCGCGAAAACAAAGTGCGCGTTTTCCAAAACTCCTGCCGCCACCGCGGCATGATTTTGGTGTCCGAACCAAAGAAGATCGAAGGCGCAATTCGCTGCCCCTATCATTCATGGTGCTATTCCACCGCTGGTAAACTCGTCAGCACGCCGCACGTCGGCGGCCCCGGTCACAATACGCATGAAGCGATCAACAAAGACGACCTTGGCCTAACGGAGGTCCGCAGCCACATCTGGTTTGACACGGTGTTCATCAACGTCGACGGCAACGCCGATCCGTTTGAAGTCGTGCACGCCGATCTGCTCACGCGTTGGAAAGAGTTCGACAAACCGATGTATCACGGCGGCACCGAAAGCCACTTTGACCTAAACCTGACGACCAATTGGAAGCTCGCGATCGAAAACTACTGCGAAAGCTATCACTTGCCGTGGGTCCACCCCGGTTTGAACAGCTATTCACGGCTTGAGGATCACTATAACATCCAAGAACAAGGCAAATACTCAGGTCAAGGAACTCTTGTTTATCAGCAACTTAAAGGGCCTGATGACACCGTATTCCCTGACTTTGAAGGACTATCCGACAAGTGGGATACCGGCGCAGAGTACATCGCCATCTATCCAAATGTCCTACTCGGCGCGCAGCGTGACCATTGTTTTTCCATCGTTTTACAGCCCAACACACTGTCGTCCACGACCGAACATATTCACCTGTATTACGCCCAGCCTGATACGTCCCAAGACATGCGCGGCCGCAATGCGCACCAATGGAAAGGCGTGTTCGAGGAAGACATATTTGTCGTTGAAGGCATGCAAAAGGGCCGCCATTCGCCACTGTTTGACGGGGGCCGTTTTAGCCCTGCGATGGACGGGCCAACGCATAACTTCCACGACTGGGTCGCAGGTAAAGTGCAAGATCACCGTGCCAAACAAAACGCATGAGTGGGCTTGATGCACGGCTACTCGACGCACATGCACGCCATGACAACCCTGCGCTGGTGAAACTGTACGCACTGGCAGCTGAAACTGCGCACGACACCGACGCCACCTGTTTTTACCTGACCCATGCCTATATTTTTGCGCTTGAGCTTGGGCACCCAGACACGGCCACATTACATGCGCAGCTTGCGGCTTACGGGCGCGTCTGACCCCTTGCCCTACTGGGCTGACCAAGGCAGTGTGGCTTTTGACTATAAGGACAAAAGCCATGGCACCCCGCAAAATTATTATCGACACCGACCCCGGCCAAGACGACGCTGTGGCCATTCTTTTGGCGCTGGCTTCTCCTGACGAAATTGACGTTTTGGGCGTGACAGCAGTGGCAGGCAATGTGCCACTTCCCCTGACCCAAAAGAACGCAAGGATCGTGTGCGAATTGGCGGGCAAGCCAGACACCTTGGTATTTGCAGGCTGCGATGCCCCGTTGGTGCGCAAGCTGGTCACAGCAGAGCATGTGCACGGCAAAACCGGTCTTGATGGTCCTCAGATGGCCGATCCGGCCATGCCATTACAAGATCAACACGCGGTTGAGTACATCATCGAAACGTTGCGCGCCCACGACGCCGGAACGATCACGCTGTGCCCGCTTGGGCCGCTGACGAATATAGCAACGGCATTTAAAAATGCCCCAGGTATTATTGAAAAGGTTCAAGAAATTGTTCTGATGGGTGGGGCTTATTTTCAGGTCGGTAACATCACACCAGCAGCCGAGTTCAACATCTATGTCGACCCAGAGGCGGCCAAAATCGTGTTTGACAGCGGTGTGCCAATCGTCGTCATGCCGCTTGATGTGACCCATAAGGCATTGACCACGCGGTCCCGTGTTGATGCGTTCCGCGCAATGGGTACAAAGGTCGGTGATATGGTTGCCGCGTGGACCGACTTTTTTGAACGTTTCGACAAGGAAAAATACGGGTCAGAAGGCGCGCCGCTGCATGACCCATGTGTTATCGCCTATTTGATCCAGCCCGACCTGTTTACGGGCCGCCACGTTAATGTCGAAATTGAAACTGTGTCCGAACTGACCCTTGGCATGACGGTAGCCGATTGGTGGCGCGTGACAGACCGTGCGCCCAATGCGATGTTCATGGGTGATTTGGATTCAGATGGGTTTTTCGCGCTACTTGCGGATCGCTTGGCGCGCCTATGAGCACTGCCATCAACCTCGCGGGTCCAGCCGATGATGACCGCCTTTTGTCCCTTATGGGCCGCTACCACGAAGAAATTGGCTTACCCTATGATGACGCCCACCGTGCTGCTGTGACAGCACCCTTGTTGGAAGGCTCGCCCTTAGGCGCTGTCTGGCTGATTGGGCCAGCACGCGCGCCACTTGGCTATGTAATGGTCAGCTTCGGGTGGTCAGTGTCACTTGGCGGGATGATAGGTTGGGTAGAAGAGGTGTTTATTCGCCCCTCGGTGCGCAGCCGCGGGATCGGCACCGAAGTATTGCACGCCGTATCTGTAACATTGGGCCAAGCTGGCCTGCGTGCGCTACACGCGCGTGTCGATGACAATGCGCGCCTCGCTAAATTCTGTGCCCGCGTCGGTTTTGGCAGTGCAGCAGACATACGCATAATGACGGATGTGTTGTGATGATTCCGTTCAACAATTCTTATGTGCATCTACCCGCCCAGATGTTTTCCCGCCAGTCGGCCAAACCTGTTTCTGATCCCACACTGATCGTCGCCAACGCGCCCTTGGCAGCTACCCTTGGGATTGATCCAGATTGGATTACCACACCTTCGGCCCGTGACGTATTTGCAGGCAACGCGGTGGCAGACGGGTCAGAACCGCTTGCCGCGGCATACGCAGGTCATCAATTTGGCAACTGGAACCCCCGATTGGGCGATGGTCGTGCGCTTTTGCTGGGCGAGGTTCTGGGAACCGACGGTCTGCGCCGCGATATTCAGCTAAAGGGGTCCGGCCCGACGCCGTATTCACGGTCTGGCGACGGGCGCGCTTGGCTTGGGCCTGTCCTGCGCGAATATCTGGTATCAGAGGCGATGCACGCGATGGGTATCGCCACTACACGCGCCCTTGCCGCAGTCACAACCGGTGAAACCGTAGAACGCGAGAGGCCCCTGCCAGGTGCCATCATTACGCGTGTGGCCCAAAGCCATATCCGTATCGGCACATTCCAACTGATGGGCGCGCGCAGCGATATCGATGCGCTGTCGGCCCTATTTGATCATGTCGTTGACCGGCACTATCCAAATGCAGATAGTCCAGCTGCGTTACTGTTGGCCGTGACCAAAGCTCAAGCCACATTGATTGCGAAATGGATGTCGGTCGGGTTTGTGCACGGCGTGATGAACACCGACAATGTTTCAATTGCAGGCGAAACGATTGATTACGGACCTTGCGCGTTTATGGATGGTTACGACGCCGCAAGCGTATTCAGCGCGATTGATCGGCAAGGCCGGTATGCCTATCAAAATCAACCGCGTATTGCGGTTTGGAACCTTGCGCAATTTGCGACCTCGCTTATCCCTTTGATGCCAGATCAAGATGCCGCGATTGAAGAGTTCACAACAATTATCAATTCCTTTCCAACGCATTACGAGGCGGAATGGATTGTGGCCTTTGGTGCAAAGCTTGGGTTGGCGGACCCCTCCGAGGATGATCGTGACTTGATAACAGATTTGCTGGCGCTGATGCAGCAAGACGGTGCTGATTTCACCAATACGTTTGCCAATTTGGCGAGCCCCAATGCCCAAGACCAATTTACGGACAGGGATGTGTTTGGGGCGTGGTCAGCACGTTGGCAGGCGCGCGGGTATGACGCAGACATCATGGCGGCAGCCAATCCAGTGATCATTCCGCGCAATCATCAAGTGGAGGCAGCAATCATTGCTGGCACGGATGGCGACTTTGCCCCGTTCCACGCGTTACTGGCTGCGGTGACCCAGCCATTTGCGCCGGTAACTGATGCAACTGCCGAGTTTGCCCGTGCGCCCGCGATGGACGAGCGGATCACGCAGACGTTTTGTGGGACCTAAGCGGGCGATTGATTAGCAAGATGCCTATGGCGACCAGCACGAGTGCGCCAATCAGATTTGGTCCCACGTCTTCGCCAAGCAAAAGCCAACCAAGGGCAACGCTCAGCACTGGTGAAAGAAAGCTAAATGATGCTACGCCGCTTGCCGGATAGATCGACAAAAGCCACAGCCAGAACACGAAACCCGCGCTGACCACGACGACGATTTGGAATGCGAGCCCCCAGAGGTGGATCGGGGCGAGGTCGCGGATCAGGTCGCCAAAGAACATTGACGCCACCAATAGAACGGGTGCAGAAACGCCAATCTGCCACATTAGTTGCATCTCTGGGCGGACTTTTGAGAGCGGCGATGCTTTAGCCAATAATGCGGTGATCGCCCACCCAAATGCCGCCCCAAGTGCCGCAAGATCGCCCCAGATATTTGCGGTGCCTTCGTCGCGCGCCAAAATGGCCCGTGCGACCCCAGCCAGCGCAAATGCCAGCCCCACAGCTTTTTGGGGGGTGATCTTGTCACCGGCGACAAAGAAATGCGCCAAGATTGCCATCCAAACTGGCATAGAATAGAAAATAACGCCTGACCTGCCAACGGTGGTAAGATCAAGAGCGATGAATAAACATAAGAATTCAAAAGCAAATACGGTACCAGTTATTGCACCCCAACGCTTAGTGCCCTTGATCCACTGCAATGGGATACCGCGCCAACGCATATAGGCATAGACGCATAACACCGCCCCTGCGGACCGCAATCCAGCAAAGAATACGGGCTGAATGCCGCCATTGGTGACCTTGATCACGACTTGATTGAAGGCCAGCAAAAACGCGAAACCCGTGAGAGCAACCGCGCCAAATGCATCCATCTGAGTTTTGCGTTCCATGGCACCCACTTGAAGGGCCATAAAGCGTCAGTGTCAACTGCCGCCGAGCATCCATTTACCTTCGGGCCAGAACGCGTGAAACGCGAATGCGAACATTACGTCATGCGGTACGTCAGCGCCGTTAGCATCGCGCACCCGCACGTTGCCGACCTCTTTTCCGTCGCCAATGCGCTTGCTGTCCAGAGCAGAGGCTTGACCTGCCGCCCATGTGAGGGTCACACCGTTTTCTGTTACAGTACCTTCATCCGATAGGCGTGTTAGCGGCCATGCTTGGTCACCAACACGGACAACGCGGGCCAATGCCGGAATATCATGTGGTGGTCTTTCGCCCGAATACAGGAATGGCTGGAAAGAGCTGTCATACTGCACATATGGGTTCGCCCCGTAGTTGCGGTTGTAGTCGGGCATGTCCATCACAAGGCCGTCGGGATTGCGGGCTGCGAACACATCCCAGCTTTCCATCCATGATGGCAAGCTTGTCAGTTCAGTGCCGTTCAAATCGCCCACGATTGCCTCTCCAATGGCTTGTTGCCACCAGCTTTCGGTTTCGCGATCAAACATCACCATGTCAGAATTGCGCAGCTTGCCAGACACGCCGAATGTCAGTGTGCCTGCGTCGGTGCGTCTGTCAAATGTGATGCCAGAATTGCACAGAGGGCAGAAGGTGACGGCCACGGGGATGCCCCCAACGGTATCATTTACAATTTCATGCCATGTCAAATAGCGGATCGGATAGGCGCGCGGCACAGCCCCTTCGATTTCAACGGTTATAACGGGTTCGCGCGGGGTCAGGCGGTCTTCGTCCGTGACATTCCTGAAATCAGGGTCAGACAGCGCGGGAATGCCGTCCTTGGACGGCCCTCCAGACAGGATCTCCACCCAGTTTTCAACGCTCGTATTTTCAAAATCTGTGTTGGGCCATTCGTGCACCCAAAATTCGGGACTCGCGAGCGAAGTGTTGGCGATGGTGCAAAAGGCAGCGATTGTCGGGATCAGGCGCATGGTGTTTCCTCCGGTGTTAGCCAGAGTGTGCCTGCCTGTAGGCTGAGTGCATAGCCCCCTCGCAAAGAAGTGAGAGGGCTATGCGGTTTTCGTTACTGCGTGACGCGCACAGCCTGCATCATATCAGGCGTGCCAACCATGGCGCCATTGCCGCCAGTGCCACGTTTGATTTGATTCACAATATCCATACCTTCGGTCACTTCTCCAACAACCGTGTATTGGTTGTTCAGGCTTGGGTATTCCGTAAACATAATAAAGAATTGGCTGTTCGCAGAGTTCGGGTTGCTTGACCGCGCCATGCCAACAATACCTGTAACAAACGGACGATCAGAGAATTCCGCCGGAATGTCAGGCAGATCAGATGCGCCAGTTCCAGCGCGGCGGATGTTTTCGCCTTTGCCGTATTGCACATCGCCAGTCTGCGCCATGAAACCATCAATCACACGGTGAAATACGACGCCATCATAGTCGCCCGCTTCGGCGATTGCAGTAATTTGGGCGACATGAAGCGGCGCCGTGTCCTCGAACAGGTCAATTTTGATCGTGCCGTTGGCCTCGCCAGCGATGTCGATCTCAAGACCAGAAGCGAAAACAGGTCCAGCGACGAGTGCCAGAATTGCGCCCAGCTTATACATCTGCGGCAACTTTCACACTGATCATGCGATCAGGGTTCACGGGTGGTTCGCCTTTTGCAATAGCGTCGACGTGCTCCATGCCCGACATAACGTTGCCGTATACGGTGTATTGACCGTTCAGGAAGTCGTTGTCTTTGAAGCTGATGAAGAACTGCGAGTTTGCAGAGTTCGGGCTAGATGACCGTGCTGCACCCAATGCGCCGCGCGCGTGTGGGATTTTGGAAAATTCAGCCGTTAGGTCAGGCATATCGGACCCACCAGTACCTGCGCGGCCTGGGTTATAGTTCTTTTCCATGTTCGCGTGCTCAACATCGCCAGTTTGGGCCATGAAGCCATCAATGACGCGGTGGAATGACACGTTGTCGTAATGACCAGCGCGTGCAAGTTCCTTCATCCGTGCGGTGTGAAGCGGTGCTACGTCTGGCAGCAAAGCGATGACCACTTCGCCACCGGTCAGTGTCATGATGATTGTGTTTTCTGGATCTTTAATATCGGCCATTTTGGGCTCCTGCAGGTTTTATAAATCGTTGCGGCATTACATATGGCCCAAAAGCCCATTGAACAAGGCATCCGGTTGACCCCAGCGCCATTGTGCCGCAATGAAAGGTCAAATTGATTAAACTCGGAGGCTGATATGGCTTGGAAGACGCTTGATGATATGGACCTAGACGGCAAACGCGTGCTGGTCCGCGTGGATATCAATGTGCCGATGGAAAACGGCAAAGTCACCGATATCACTCGCATCGCGCGCATTGCCCAAACGGTTTACGACATCCAAGACGCTGGCGGTAAGGTCATCTTGATGGCACATTACGGTCGCCCCAAGGGCAAAGTTGTTGAAGAAATGTCCCTAATCCATATCGCCCCTGCTGTCGCTGACGAGCTGGGCGTGCCGATTACGTTTGCAGACAGTGATTACCGCGATGCGGTCAAAGAAATGCAAAACGACGAGGTTTTGCTTTTGGAAAACCTGCGGTTTAATCCCGGTGAAGAAGCCAATGATATGGGCTTTGCCAAGCGGCTTGCGTCGCTTTGCGATGTTTACGTCAACGATGCGTTTTCCGCGGCCCACCGCGCCCATGCCAGCACACACGCGATTGCAACGCTGCGCCCGGCTTGCGCTGGTCGCTTGATGGCGCAGGAGCTATCGGCGTTGGAGGCCGCGTTGGGCACACCTAAGCGCCCTGTTGTGGCTGTGGTCGGTGGCGCGAAAGTATCCACCAAGCTGGACCTGTTGGGCAATTTGGTTGGCAAGGTTGACCATTTGATCATTGGTGGCGGCATGGCGAACACCTTTTTGGCCGCTCAGGGCATCAATGTCGGTCAATCGCTTTGCGAACATGATCTGGCTGACACCGCCCGCGAGATTTTGTCTAAGGCCGAAGCTGCGGGCTGCGAAATCATCCTGCCGCGCGACATCGTTGTAGCGCGTGAATTTAAGGCTGGGGACAGTGAAACAGTTGCGCCTGATGCCTGTCCCGCCGACGCGATGATCTTGGATGCGGGGCCAGCGACGGTCGCCTACATCAAAGAAGTTTTGGAAAATGCCAAGACGTTAATCTGGAACGGCCCATTGGGCGCGTTTGAGATCGAACCGTTCAACGCGGCCACAAATGCGGCAGCAAAGGTAGCGGCCAAGTTGACCAATTCAGGCAAGCTGATTTCGGTTGCGGGTGGCGGTGATACTGTCGCGGCACTGAACCAAGCCGGTGCTGCGGACAAGTTCACCTATATATCGACCGCTGGTGGCGCATTTCTAGAGTGGATGGAAGGCAAAGAATTGCCTGGAATTGCCGCACTGCAGAACTGATTGCGCTAACGGTAGCGTAATCAGAATTGCGCCCATGAGGCCAGCATTCTAAGCACTTGGTATCCAGTCATAAGAAAGCGGGCCCCATGATCAACCAAGCGCAACTTGAGCACATACAATTCGGCAAAGGTTTCATCGCGGCACTTGATCAAAGCGGTGGATCTACTCCCAAAGCGTTAAGTCAATATGGCGTTACCGAAGATGCTTATAACAACGACGATGAAATGTATGCGTTGATCCACGAAATGCGGTCGCGCATTGTGCATGCGCCCGCGTTTACTGGCGACAAGGTTGTTGGTGCGATTTTGTTTGAGATGACCATGGATCGCCAGATCGGCGGCAAACCCGCTGCACAGGCGCTGTGGAACGAACAAGGCGTTGTGCCATTCCTGAAAGTCGATAAGGGTTTGATGGACGCACATGACGGCGTACAGTTGATGAAGCCAATGGACGGCTTGGACACCCAACTGGCACGCGCCGTTGACGCTGGCATGTTCGGAACTAAAATGCGGTCCGTTATCAGTGCCGCCAGCCCAACTGGTATCGAATCCATTGTTGCTCAGCAGTTTGAAATTGCAAAGCAGATCATTGCAGCAGGGCTTGTGCCAATTATTGAACCGGAAATCACAATTAGTATTGCTGACAAAGCCGAAGCCGAAGATCTGCTATTGGCCTCATTGCTTCGCCATCTAGATGCCCTGCCCGCGGACCAAAATGTTATGCTCAAGCTGACATTGCCTGAGCAGCCCAACCAATATGCAAAATGCGTAAACCACAACCGCGTTATTCGCGTTGTCGCATTGTCTGGCGGATATGAGCGATCAGAAGCAAATGCGCGCCTCGCCAAGAATTCTGGCATTATTGGATCGTTCAGCCGTGCGTTGACCCAAGGTCTGTCTGCACAACAATCCGACGGTGACTTCAACGCGATGATTTCGACGACAATCGACGGTATTTATTCGGCTTCTATCGCATAAGTTCCGATTTGTGCGTCAAAGGGGATTCCCAAGGCGAATCAAATGTGCGATTCTGTATGCATAGTCATCCATAAGAGATGACATTGAGGCAGAGCAATGAACCGACGTAGTCGCCCGGCGATGGGCACATTTATATTTTGTATTGGGGCAATTCTTCTTGGCCTCTATTTCACTTTTGCCGCTGTGCAGGGTGATTACGGCGTGTTCCGTCGCAGCGAAGTGCTGGCTGAAAAGCGGCGCCTCGACGCGGAGTTGGCCCTTGTGCAACAAGACGTTGCCGCAATGGAAAATCTGACCCACAGGTTGTCTGACAACTATCTTGACCTTGATTTACTGGATCAACAGGCACGCGATGTGTTGGGATTAATCCGTGCAGACGAGATCGTTATCCGCTAGGCGGATACCTCCATTTATTGCAGCGTTTCGCTTGGCGCCACATTGGCTCTGGGAATCTTTGATCGGATAATATAGAGATAGTTTAATGCTAAACTATTTTCTTTATACGATGGAGGACGCACATGTCAGCTAAGAAAACCGCTGCCAAGTCAAATGTCTCAGCCGAAGAGTTGCTGGGTCACTACCGTGAAATGCTGATGATCCGGCGCTTTGAAGAGAAAGCCGGCCAGTTATATGGCATGGGCTTGATCGGTGGTTTTTGCCACCTGTACATCGGCCAAGAGGCCGTTGTTGTGGGCCTAGAGGCTGCATCCAAAGAGGGCGACAAGCGCGTTACGTCTTATCGGGACCACGGCCACATGTTGGCGTGTGGCATGGACCCCAAAGGGATCATGGCCGAACTGACGGGCCGCGAGGGCGGATTTTCAAAGGGCAAAGGCGGCTCCATGCACATGTTCTCTAAGGAGAAGCATTTCTATGGCGGCCACGGCATTGTTGCGGCTCAGGTTCCACTGGGTGCAGGCCTTGCGTTTTCCGACAAATACAAAGGCAATGACAATGTAACGTTTGCCTACTTTGGTGACGGCGCAGCCAACCAAGGTCAGGTTTACGAGACATATAACATGGCCGAGCTATGGTCCCTGCCCGTTGTTTTTGTGATTGAAAACAATCAGTACGCCATGGGTACTTCCGTGAAACGATCCACTAAATCTCCGTCATTGTGGGAACGCGGCAAGGCATATGGCATTGAAGGCGAAGAAGTCGACGGCATGAATGTGCTGGCAGTCAAAGAAGCGGGCGAGCGCGCAGTAGCGCATTGTCGTGCTGGCGAAGGCCCGTATATTTTAGAGGTCAAAACATACCGTTACCGCGGCCATTCCATGTCGGATCCAGCGAAATATCGGACCCGCGAGGAAGTGCAGAAAATGCGCGAAGAGCGTGACCCGATTGAGCAGATCCGCAGTATGTTGCTGACTGGGAAACTTGCGTCCGAGGACGATTTGAAGGCCATCGACAAAGAGATCAAAGGCATCGTGAATGAGGCCGCTGAATTCTCTAAGGAAAGCCCTGAGCCCGCACTAGAAGAGCTTTGGACAGATATTTACGCGAAAGTGGAGGCATAAAACATGGCGACCGAAATTCTTATGCCCGCCCTGTCACCAACCATGGAAGAAGGCACGCTTGCCAAGTGGATGGTCCAAGAAGGCGATACCGTTTCAAGCGGTGACATTCTGGCCGAAATCGAAACTGACAAAGCCACGATGGAATTTGAAGCCACCGATGAAGGTATCGTTGGCAAGATTTTGATCGCTGAAGGCACTGAAGGTGTCAAAGTTAACACTGCCATCGCGATCATGGTCGACGAAGGCGAAGCTGTTCCAGACGCCAGCGCCGCCCCAGCGGTCGCGGCTGCCCCACTGGTTGCATCTACGCCAGCCGTTGCGGCCCCACCTGTTGCACCAGTCATGGATGCAACCCCCGATTGGGCCGCCGATGTTGAGGTCAAGCAAACCACAGTGCGTGAAGCATTGCGCGACGCGATGACCGAGGAAATGCGTCGCGACGAAGACGTGTTCTTGATGGGTGAAGAGGTTGGTGAATACCAAGGTGCCTATAAGATTTCTCAAGGCCTGTTGGATGAGTTTGGTGCCAAGCGTATCATCGACACGCCGATCACCGAGCATGGCTTTGCTGGCATCGCGACCGGTGCTGCCTTTGGCGGGTTAAAGCCAATTGTTGAATTCATGACGTTTAACTTTGCCATGCAAGCCATTGACCATATTATAAACTCTGCTGCGAAGACACTGTATATGTCAGGCGGTCAGATGGGTGCACCGATGGTATTCCGTGGTCCAAACGGTGCCGCAGCACGTGTTGGCGCCCAGCATTCGCAGTGTTATGCGGCTTGGTACATGCAGATCCCTGGCCTGAAGGTTGTGACGCCTTATTCGGCGGCCGATGCAAAAGGTCTGATGAAGACCGCGATTCGTGATCCGAATCCAGTTATCTTCCTTGAGAACGAAATCATGTATGGCAAGGCGTTTGACGTACCGGTCATGGATGATTTCACCATTCCGTTTGGTAAAGCCAAGATTGAGCGTTCTGGTGACGATGTTACCATCGTAACCTTCGGGATTGGCGTGACATATGCATTGAAAGCCGCTGAAAAGCTTGCCGAAGAAGGTATCGCTGCTGAGGTTGTTAACCTGCGTACTTTGCGCCCCATGGACACCGAAACCATCCTCGCATCTGTGCGTAAGACCAACCGCTGCGTGACCGTTGAAGAAGGTTGGCCGCAAGGGTCTGTTGGTGGCTACATCAGCAATGTCATTATGCAAGAGGCGTTTAATTATCTTGATGCCCCAGTCATCAACTGCACAGGCAAAGACGTTCCGATGCCTTATGCAGCTAATCTTGAAAAGCATGCACTTTTGACGGCTGACGACGTTGTCGATGCCTGCAAAAAAGTAACTTACCGTTAAAGGAGACGAAGCGATGCCCACAGAAATTCTGATGCCCGCCCTGTCACCGACGATGGAAGAAGGCACATTGTCCAAATGGCACGTCAAAGAGGGCGACACCGTGTCGTCCGGTGACATTCTTGCTGAAATCGAGACCGACAAGGCGACGATGGAGTTTGAAGCCATTGACGAAGGCGTGATTGGCAAGATCATGATCGCCGAAGGAACTGAAGGCGTTAAAGTGAACGCCGTCATTGCAGTGCTATTGGAAGACGGCGAAACTGCGGCTGATATCGGCACAACCTCTGCTGCTGGCCCAGCGGCGCAGCCCGCTGCGGCCGCCGAGGTTGCTCCTGCAGGGAGCCCCGAGACGGCCGCTCCTGCCCCAGCAGCTCCTGTCAAAGATGGAACGCGCGTCTTTGCGACGCCGCTTGCCCGCCGGATCGCTGCAGACAAAGGCTTAGACATTACAAGTGTTGTAGGCTCTGGCCCACATGGCCGGATCGTTAAGGCTGATGTTGAAAATGCCCAAGCTGGTCCGGTTGCCGCGCCAGTAGCAAGCGCTCCGGTTTCTGCCGCAGCTGCACCGACTGGTCCGTCGACTGACGCCGTGCTTAAGACCTATGCAAATCGTCCGCATCAGGAAATCAAGCTTGATGGTATGCGCAAAATCATTGCCAGCCGCCTGACTGAAGCCAAGCAAACCGTGCCGCATTTCTATCTGCGTCGCGATATCCATCTCGATGCGTTGCTCGAGTTCCGCAGCCAATTGAATAAACAACTTGAGCAACGTGGCATCAAGTTGTCGGTCAATGATTTCATCATCAAGGCCTGCGCGTTGGCGCTTCAACAGATTCCAGAAGCGAACGCCGTTTGGGCGGGTGATCGTACACTTCAGTTTGAAAAGTCTGATGTCGCAGTGGCTGTGGCCATTGAAGGCGGATTGTTTACACCAGTCCTTCAGGATGCCGAAAGTAAGTCATTGTCTGCACTATCTGCCGAGATGAAAGACCTCGCGGCCCGTGCGCGTGATCGCAAGCTAGCACCGCATGAATACAATGGCGGCAGCTTTGCAATTTCAAACCTTGGGATGTTTGGCATCGACAACTTTGACGCCATCATCAATCCACCACATGCAGCGATCTTGGCTGTTGGCGCAGGTACGAAAAAACCGATTGTTGGCGCTGATGGCGAATTGACCGTGGGGACTGTGATGTCCACCACTCTATCGGTTGACCACCGCGTCATCGACGGCGCACTTGGTGCGAACTTGCTGAATGCAATCAAGGGTAACTTGGAAAACCCAATGATGATGTTAGCTTAACAGGTATCATATAAACGAAATGAGGCCGGGCATTGCGCCCGGCCTTTTTCACTTCTGGGTGTCGTTGCAGCCATTCAGCAACTGATCCATGGTCAATGATGGTTGCGCACAACCTGCCTCACCAACGATACGCGCAGGTACGCCGGCGACAGTCTTCATCGGAGGTACCGCTTCAAGAACAACAGACCCGGCCGCAATCCGGCTACAATGTCCAACCGTAATATTGCCAAGCACTTTTGCACCAGCCCCGATCAAAACACCGTTTTCGATTTTTGGGTGACGGTCATCATCTTCTTTGCCAGTCCCACCAAGCGTGACCGAATGCAGCATCGATACATTGTCACCAACAACGGCTGTTTCACCAATCACAATAGAATGCGCATGATCGATCATCACACCGCGTCCGAGTTGGGCACCCGGATGAATATCGACACCAAAAACTTCGCTGACACGCATTTGGATGAAATATGCGATATCGCGGCGGCCTTGCAGCCAAAGCCAATGGCCAAGCCGGTATGCCTGAATCGCCTGAAACCCCTTAAAAAACAACAAAGGTTGCAACAGTCGGTGGCACGCTGGATCACGGTCAAGAATGGCCACAAGGTCGGCGCGCGCGGCAGCCGCAATGTCAGGCTCTTGTTCCATCGCATCGTCGGCCAGCTCGCGCAAAATCTGCTCGGACATTTCCGCAGATGCCAATTTCATCGCAATTCGGTGCGCAAGTGCGCTTTCCAAACTTTTATGATGAAGGATGCCACTATGGATCAATCCGCCCATAAGCGGTTCAGCCGCGACGGCATCAGTCGCTTCGGAATGGATACGGTGCCAAACAGGGTCAACTGATGTGACAGGCGACGGGGATGGGGATACGGTCATGTTTTATCCTTCTGATCTTACTGAACTCCTACATCAGATATGTGTGATTGACCAAGAATAAACCCGTGATGGCAGTGATCACATTATTTCATACGCAGCACAGCCACGAGTGTCGAAAGGCACGCTAAGTAGTTCGCATCGCACCCTGTTAGGGGCGGCGCTTTAATTTGCCCAATACAAGCGTCCGCTAAGCTGCCCACTCCCCATATCGGATGGGCACGTCCCGTTTTCTTGCAATATTTGTCTGCGGTGTGCGCGTTTTGAACCAACTTTTCTGCCATGTGTTGATGATCTTCCACAGGCGCCGCCATCAGTACACGCGTTGCGATATTGAGGTCGGTGAGGTGGTACGGCGCATCAGGCGTGCTCATCAATGACAATCGAGGTCTCCGGACCTGCGCCATATCGCTCCGACACCTGTGCGACCGCCATTTGATAGGCGCCCACCCCAAGATCGATTTGTTGGTTTGTAGATGAATAGGTCCACGTTGCTGCGTCGACCGTTTCTTGGCGAACGACACCGCCATTTTGACGAATAGTGACTTGATAGAATTCGGACACTTCGCCCAACGGGATCTCGGTCGCTCCCCAAATATCCCCATCAATACGCGTGGCACGCACCCATTGAAAACTATGCGCGGCCCCGACGAGCGACTGCCGCAAGTGAACAACAGGATAGGGCCGATAGCCATTCCCCTGAAACGCGTGCACCGCATATTTATAGCTATCTGAGCTTACTGCCTGCTTTGCTGGACCATACCGATAGTGCCTATCCAATCCACGTGATGCAGACGGCACTGTGATTTGAGTAGGACGCCCATTCATCACAACCACAAACGACCCTGCTGGCCATGCCTCTTGGATCATCCCCGACGTGCCAGCTTGACCGCGTAGCAGTTGACTTATCTCATATTGGCGTGTCCCTGTTGGATCTGTTTGAGCAAACTGGATAATTTCCCACATGTCCGGCGTCCCGTCACCAATCGCGAGCGTATTTGACCCACTAAGCACAGCCGCCTGCTCTGCAGAGGACAAGCTGCCACTGAGCAATTTCACCTCTACGCCAGCCTGCCTATCCCAAACACTTGTTGGTCCGCGCAATAACGGTGTTTTCAACTGCCCGATGATGGCCCGACTACGCAGCACATCTTGGAGGACATAGTTGTTGTCCGTTGTGCTGCTATAAAGCGCTACTGACCCGGGCCAAGGCCGCGCAGACGTAGCGACATACGGGGCATATGGGTCTTCGTCGCCAGTCAACAACGGCAAGTCCATGAAAAACAGCTCAACTGGTGTCGGCCCCACATACGGGGTTAAATTTGCTCCCTCTTCGTACAGTTTCTGTGGAAGATATACTTCGGGATCGACGCGAGATGCCTCTGCCATACGTAGCCCGGATTCTTCCATCCGGTCGATCCGGTAAAGCCCACTGTGGTCGCGCGCTGATAGGTCAACAACATCGCCAACTTTGATTGCGTTTTGCGATGGCGGCAGCGCAAACAGTGCCGAGTCCGTCGCCAGCCGCGACTCTTGCAGCCAGCGCGATACAGTGCGCGCACCTTCTCCACGGGTCAGCACCAAAGGCACTTCGCTGCGTGCCACGCCGTAGGCGCGTTCATCTGGCTGAATGGCTTCAGCGACGCCGCTTTCATAGTCACCTTCCGCATCAATAAACCCAAGCTGCACACGTCCGGTTACTTCGGCCTCTGGTGCGCGGATAAGTGTGATTGGTGTGTCGCGTTCTGGGTCGAGCGCCAACGCGTCATCCATCACATGATGATCTGGAATTCCGGTCCGGTTCTCAAAAAACAAAACGCCATTGCGTTCAATTGCGTCAAACCCATAGGTCACCATCAACGGCTGAAGCGCGGATCGTGCGGACGTAATATCATCAATAGTATACCCACGAACCAGCCCATAAAGCCTGCTCACGTCGATAGATGTCACACCAGACCTGGCACAGATATCAGTCACGACATCAGCCAAAGTCCTGCTTGACGCCCGCCCGTTTAGCCAGTGTCCCCGGGCATAGTTCCCACCGTCCGACCAAAGCGACGTTGCCGCAGGAAAGAATGGAAAAGGGCGCGCATCCCAAGCCCAAACATGCGCCCGCTTCATATCAATCATCTGTCCATCATATTCGATGGATATAGGGTTATTCGCGGCGCCTGCGAAATGCCCGATTATTGCTCGCAGATATTGCATCTGCATAAAATCATCGCGCATCCCATTGGAATAATGTGGAATTTGAGATTCGGACGACTTTGGGTCAAGGAATTTATTTGGTTGATTGCTTCCCTTGTCGATCGCCGCGCAGCCAAGTTCGGTAAACCAAATCGGTTTACTTTGCGGCACCCAATCTGTCGGTATGGCTATCCGCTCACCATCAATGCGGTTATGGTGTTGGTGGGCCCACCAGCCTTCAATATCCTTATAGCGCCAAACCCAGGGCTCATTGTCACCATCAATAATGGGTGTGCGGATTTGCGCATCACGCGCCTCTGGCGAATGGTAAAACCAATTGTAACCTTCGCCGCCAGCAATGTTGCTACGCAGATATGACAGACTATAAATTGACCCTGCATCCGCATCACGGTGCGTCGTTCCATCCCGCCAATCGCTGAGTGGCATGTAGTTATCGATGCCAATGAAGTCGATGTTCGGATCAGCCCAAAGTGGATCAAGATGAAAAAGTTTGTCCGCAGTGCCAACGGGCTGGTATCCATGGTATTCTGACCAATCTGCGGCATAACTAATCTTGCAATCGGGCCCGACAATGCCGCGTACCTCTGCTGCCAGCGTGCGCAGCGCATCAACGGCTGGAAAGCTTCCACCTGCGCCGCGAATTTGTGTCAATCCGCGCATTTCAGATCCAATACAGAACGCAGAAACGCCGCCTGCCGCCACGCAAAGATGTGCGTAGTGCAGAATGAATCGACGGTAACGCCATTCTGTTGGGCCGCTATAAGCGACCGACGTTCCGTCTATTGCAAAGTCACCAACGCTCGCCGTCCCCATAAACGCGGCAACTTCAGCCTCTGCAATGATTGTACCATCAGGGCTACCAGCGACACCCGCCGCCAGACTAGTCGTAATGCGCCCTCACCATGGAAGGTTAGGCTGGTTTGTGCTTTGTGAATATGGATCAATCAACCCATTGTCAGCCAACTGCTCCATTAAGATGAACGGGTAAAATACTGCATCGACTCCTTCCGAACGCATGATTTGGATGGCTTCGACGATGGATGCATCCGCTGGCGTACCACCGTAAACAGGACGGTCATCAAGCTGTGGGACGACCCCCGCCGTGCTTCTCAGTCGCCCAGATACAACCCAAGGCATCGCATCACCATCGACCTCAACTTGCTCGACCCTTGGGGCGACCAAACATTCGCCAGCGCGCAGATCTGAGCCGAACCATGACGCAACCAACACCGTTGATTTACATTGATGCAGTTCTCCTGTGAGAGATGACAGTGCCGCCTCAAAGTCGGTGCCACCATGCGGTGAATTCACGTTTATCACGACTTGTTCACCATACTCCTGCGACAGGTAGACAGGCGTTGTCGCCAACGCATACTCACCGGTCCCAGGAATAAGTGCGACCCCACGGATTTTTCGCGCAATGTCTGCCGTCGTGTCTTTGGCTCCATCCTCGGACGGGCGCATAACCTCAAACGTAAACTGTGGGACTCGATTGCCAAATTGCGCAAGCTCCAGGTCTTCCAGAACCAAATAGGCCGTGCCACGATATGCTGGCGCGAAATCGGAGCCTTCGACAGCAACAATTTTTGGATCAGGCAGTTGCGTTTGCGTACCGGTATATAGACGCAAATTCAGATCGGCAGGCGAGACTTCAACCCCGTCAGCCCAGATGCGGCCAACATGGGTTATCACACCCTCGCAAACCGCAATCGCAATGCTAACGCTATACGAAAACTCTTTCGCCGCAGGTGTAGGCCCCGCCCCCTTACCACCGCCTGTTGTCGTTTCGGATTCCTTAAAACGTGTTGCCCAAATGACTTGCCCAGACACACGCATCCGGCCAAATACATTGGCAACCGCTGCCCCTTCGCTGGCCTCGGTCAGTCGAAAGCGGTCAACGCGCCCTGTCTCAATGGCCTCACTCCCAGACCCAAGTAGTCTTTGATCAATCCAACGGCCTGCAGCCGCCCCTGCCGCGCGTCCAATAGTCGCCATAGACAGCCCCAAGACAGAGCCGCCAATTGATCCGCCAAGAGCCATTCCAGCTGCGGAGAGTACGATTGTGGCCATATCAAAGGTTCCTTATCGAAATACGAAATGCGCGACAATGCGCTTGCGCCATGGCTCCGACAGTGGGCTTTCGACCACCCCGTGCCCTGTATAGGCGTGAATGAATGTTGGGTTTGGCGACGTCGTCGCAACGATGCCTAAATGCTTGGCGACGGCACCCTGGCGCATGCGAAATAAAATCACATCACCAGCCTGCGGGGTATCCCGTTCAACAGCACAAAGATGCCGCGCCGCCGCCGCCCAAAGTAGTTCTTGCCCCTGCGGCTCGGACCAATCCGCGGTATATGCCGGAACTGGCTGCGGCTCGGCACCATGCAAGCCGCGCCAAATACCGCGTATAAGGCCAAGGCAATCACATCCGACGCCTTGGCTTGAAGCTTGATGAATATACGGCGTCCCGACCCAACTCCGGGCGATACTGACCTCTCGGGGCAGCGTCATGGCGACATGCTCCCGCCGTCGGAACGCGGCACACTCATCAGCCAGTCATCACCAGGAATGTCGGGAAACCCTTGAAAATTTACAAGATTATCAAATTTGACGCGGCAGGTCTCCGACCGCTTGTCACAGCCCGCAATCAGCCAAACAGCGTCATTCGGCACAATCGACGCCGGCAAAGGGCGCCACAACGTAATGACACGCTCATCCCCATCGATCTCGTCGCCCTTAATCACGGCCTCAAGACCCATTGCCGCGCCAGACCGGAATTGCATGATGCCACCTTCGAACCAACGGTCCGTATAAGGCGCTGTCTGCGCAAACCTAAAAACCTGATTGCCCGTCACGACATCGACAGTCGCGACGGCCCTAAAAGCAGGATCAGTCGTACTAACTTTACAGCCACCATCACCCAAAACCGCGCTACAGGTCTTCAAATACGCGCGACCCTGAGGTTGGTTCAACATCTCTGTCAACCCACGCAGCTCAGCGCGGTAAGTACCGGCTTCGCGCACAATCTCGCCCATCGACCCAGTGAACTTCACCTCACGATCAGCTACTTCATCCCATCGGACAAGCCAGGTCGTGACCGCTGCGCCGTCAAAGCGTCCTGCCTCAATATCGGCATCAGTGATTGTGTCAGCGCCAAGAACGCCCAAGGCTTCGGTGTTGTTTACCGACAGGCCCGTCGTGCTGGTGATCGCCTTTGCTGAAAGGCCGCTGTCAGGCGTGAACGCGATATCATCAAATGCTAGTGCCGTGTCATGGTCGGTGAACCCAAAAACAACACCGTCGCGTCGGGTCACAGCCCAACAGCTACACACATGCGTCGCACCCGTTTGCAGATGCGTGTTCAGCGTCGCAACAGTCATACGCGCACCTCAACAATCGGCACATTGGGCGCGTCACCAGCCCGAAAACTAGAAACAGACGTCTGAATGATATCTGTGTCAAACCGCACAGGCACATCAAACTCGAACCCTGCATGAATCTCGG
>Ga0075444_10000420_pt1 | contig 25310 bp, 27 predicted proteins | sample CoawatmetaG01DNA_FD_76836 | JGI IMG/M metagenome (GOLD analysis project Ga0075444, IMG submission 76836) | Marine microbial communities from the West Antarctic Peninsula - Coastal water metaG017-DNA | ecosystem: Environmental > Aquatic > Marine > Coastal | place: Atlantic Ocean: West Antarctic... | reverse complement strand
TGGGCAATGGTACTCGCTGGTGCATCACTTAACTTTAGTGCTGACTTATAGGCATATAAATAGTATTATCAAATATAGGAGAAACATATAATGGCTTATAAATTACAACTCACTGACGGCAACTACACGATAGGAAAGGGCAATATGTCTATTCCTCGTGTTGCCGACAATATGGAATATAGACAATTCATAGAAGATATCGCTCTTGAAAACGATACAGTGGTTGGTCCTGACGTAATATCTGAAGGTTTTGCCAATCTACGTAAGGAAGCCTATCCATCTACAGAAGATCAACTCGATATGCAGTACTGGGACGGTATTAATAGTACGACAATCTGGGCTGATCGTATGGCAGAGATCAAGGCTTTGTATCCAAAGAGTATGGCAGAATCAACAGCAATTGGTGACGTACCTTCTTGGGTAGCAACAGAAGCGGCAGCATGGCTAGCGACTAAACAACTTGCCGAATATACTGTAGCGATCTTAAGACTGGATGATTACATCGTATCAGTTGGTCGTGCAGAAGTAACCTCTACACGTGTTATAGGTGAAGAAAGAATTGTAGATTCAGACGGAAATGACACACTTTCAGAAGACGGTACGTTTGCTATGCGGGATATTACAGAGACTTACGTAAGTGTAAGTGCAGTTGAAGCAGTTAGTGCTACAGTTACTCAAGGGACGTTAAATGCTGACGGTGAAGAAGTATCAGAGGTTGTTGAGAATCCATTAATCACTGTAGATGTAGCAGAACGTGCGGCAGCCCAAGCTATCGTAGATGCAACGCCAGCTTCAGTAGTGGACGCATACAACGCTTTATAAATAATAGTACACATAAACGCTATTGGGGAGAGTGAACCGTGGCAACGAATAAAGATTTTGTAGTCAAGAATGGGCTAGAAGTGGGTGGTAACATTGCAGTAACAGGTACTGTAGATGGAAGAGACCTCGCCAATGATGGCACTAAACTAAACACAGTTGAGACTAATGCTGATGTAACAGACGCAACGAATGTTACAGCGGCAGGAGCTTTGATGGATTCGGAGCTAACTTCGATTGCATCTATTAAAGCTTTAAATCAAGGCGTATCTACAGGCGATAGTCCCACATTCGCAGCCGCAACAATCTCAGGCACTCTAGGCGCTGTTAATACAACTCTCTCGGGTAACTTATCCGCTGTCAATACAACTCTCACAGGATATCTTAGAGGTCCAGCGTCATTCGTTATCGATCCTGCAGTTCATGGTAACAACAGTGGCACAGTTGTTATCGCTGGTAACTTGCAAGTTGACGGCACTCAAACACAAATAAATTCAACAACACTCACAGTAGATGATATAAATCTGACACTAGCTTCTGGTGCCGCTAATGCGGGTGCCGCAAACGGTGCAGGTATCACGATAGACGGAGCTAGTGCTTCTTTGACATACGCATCATCTGGTGATAAGTTTGTCTTTAACAAGAACCTAGAAGTCAAAAGTGACGCTACATATGTAACTGTAGATTCTGCTGATCATAACGTTGCTTTACTAGGACCTAGAAGTGGTGCTGGTGCTGGGATGGATCAAGGCTACTTGAGACTAAAAAGTGCTGGAGTTAATAAAGTAGCTCTTGATACAGCAGGACACACCTTCTTCAATGGCGGAAATGTTGGTATAGGAATAACAGCTCCAACCACTGAATTACAAATTAATAGTGCAACTGATCCAAAAATAAGATTAGAGAGTAACGAGTCAGGAACTAAAAGATTAGATTTATGGATAGATGGTGGAACAGCTATTGGATATATCGGAGCTGACCAATCTGCATCACAACTTGCATTTAGAACTGTTGGCACCGAAAGAATACGCATTGATGCTGACGGAAAAGCTGGTATAGGAACGAGTAGTCCATCAAGTCAATTCGTAGTTGCGGCAAGTAATGGTGGCAAAGGAATTGAAACCCAAGTTACTACTCATGCATCTAATAATCAATTTATACTAGCTTATGATAGAGCTAACAGTGCCTATCTTAATATGGAATTAAGTGCATTAAATTTTGGTATTGCTACTAATAATGGTACTAACAGATTCAAAATTCTAGCGAATGGCAAAGTTGGTATTGGAACTACTGATCCATTAGAAAAATTACAAATGGATGACGGTAATATCGTCATGTATAAAACGGGTGTATCATCATCAACTAATGCTAGTTTAGGTCACATTTCAGGACGAGGTAGAGTTGGTTCTACTGACCCTCTTGCAAGAATAGAATTTTTAAGTGGCGATATTTATTATCATGGAGCTATTTCTTTTCAAGTAGCAAACGATTATGCGGTAAATGCTTTAAGCGACAAAATGCGTCTAACTACTACAGGGCTTGGTATAGGAACTACGAGTCCAGCATCTAAACTACATATTAAAACAAGCACTAACCAAAATTTAGAATTTGAAGAAACGTCAGGCAATTTAAGAATATCAGCTTTAAACGATGCAAGGTCAGCTAATGTAGCACTTCAATTTGCGGCATCAGAGTTTAATTTCTTAACAGGAAATGTTGGTATAGGAACAGATAATCCAGGTTGTGCTTTAGATGTTACAAGAGCCTCAGGCTGGGCAGAAATGCATCTTGATGGAGCGTCTGGTGGTGATTTAATATTAAAAGACAATAACGTAAGTTATGGAGAAATATACGCTGGCAATGGTCATGGTATGGTACTCAAATCTTACGCAAGTCAAGATATGTACTTCCTAACTAATGCACATGCTACTTCTAAGATGATTATCAAGAGTGCCGGCAATGTTGGTATCGGAACGACTGATCCAGGTGAAAAGCTAGAAGTTAATGGCGCTATTAACATAAGAAGAGTTGGCGACCATCCGGCAATTAGATTTATGGAAGATGCTAATACTAGAGCTTATATGGGTTCTGGTGATTGGGCGGTAAATGGTGGCGCTGATGATGACTTTGGTATTTCTTCAAGTAATACCGGAGATTTACTTTTAGGTACTAGTGCCGGCTCAGAAAGAATGCGTATTACCAATGGTGGCAACGTCATTGTTGCCGCTGGCAAACAAGTCAACATAGGTGCGACTCCAGCACTAGTATCTGGTAACAACCCTAGACACGTACTTCATATAGGAGGAACTACAGTAAATCCTTCGTATGAACAACTGTCTATGGCAAGTGGAACTAGTTCTTCAGGCGAGGAAAAAACTACGATTCGAATGGCTAATGTCGGTAATGATTTTTACCTGACAAACAACTATTACAATTGGGGCACTCATCGATTTGATGAGACGAATGAAGGTCAGGCATTCTTCAAGATGGGCGAAGATGGAAGATTTTCGTTTGGCGGACGCTCTTCTGCAAGCACATCTTCTCCTGTTTATAATGCTGGTATAGGCTATGACGGCAGTATAACAGCTGGCAATTCTATGACTATGGTCAACGGTTTAGGTAAACTAAACGTTTGGGGTAATAGTGATGTAAGTGATGCAGATGTCGAGCTTCGAATGATCGATAATGATACTACGGCAGGTAGTGCAGTTCCTACAATAGCATTCTATAAAGGCTCTGGTGGTGGACCAGTGAGAATGGCTGATTTTAGAGTGAATGATGTGAATGGCTTCGAGTTTAGAAAGAATAATGGTACAGACTTATTAAATATCGGCATGAATGGTCAGGTTCGTTCTTACTACGGTTTCTCTGAAGGTTCTACATTTGCGAATTATTACACTAAACGTTCTCCTCAACTAACAGCAGGCAGTAGTAGTCCTAAGAAAGCACGTGTAGGAAGACTTTACTTTACAGCAGGACATTGGTCTTCAAATGGAATCAATCTTCATGCGAGGGTAGGTTCACAGTATTATAGTAATGAAAACAGAACATATCATTTTTCTGCACAATACACAGATGGAGCAGTATCTTATCAATTAATAGAACCACACTCTAAGCATGCCAATAACACACGTATCTACTTAGGAGCTGTTACTACGGCTCATACATATTCAGGGCAGCCTTGTAAGTATCAAGATATATGGGTTGAAGCAAATTCATACAAAAGAGTACATGTAGATTTTACTAGCATGGGTAACAGTTCTGGTTCGGCAATTCATTCTAGTAATATAACTAGTGGTTGGGGCGGAGTCGTTGTTTATGATTCATTGCAAGATGCCGCAGATGTGTCTAGCATGTCAGATGAACTTGTTAACTTTAAAAGCGAGTTTTTCCTCACCACGAGTAGTAAAGTAAACGACACTCTCAACCAAGGTGAGTATTTTGGATTTGACCAACTATCTCACGGTTCATCCTTGAACTATAACACAGGTACTTACAAGTACAAAGCACCTGCAAATGGTATATATCAGTTCAGTGCCAATGTGTACAGAAATTCTAGTACAGGTGGTAACATTTCATTCAGAAAGACTGATGCTTCAGGAAATAGTCCTCATGATTTTGGTAGACAACCGCAAACGGGACCTTCTGGAGACTTTGTTATTCATATGTCGGCCAGAGAATATCTCAATAAGGGAGAGTTAGTAGGTGTTTATAACTACGGTGCTACTTTTAGTAATTTCTATGGCAATAGTAGTAATCAATATAGTCAATTTTCTGGCGAAGTAGTGAGGTTCTTATAATGAAAACAACAAATAAATTTAGTGCAGATAGTCCCATAACAGAGGAAACGTATTGGTATGTCGATTTTTATTACGAAACTGATAGACTGAAATGCACCGAAGCTTATGTATCTGAAGAAGAAGCTGATTCGGCAATTGCGGAATGGATGGAATGACCGAAACAATAAGCATAAATACTATAGAAACTAACTATGGGAAGTAAAGATGGCACAGCCTACTACAAGAACACAATTTAAAGAGTGGTGCTTACGAAAGTTAGGTAAACCAGTTATTGAAATTAACGTTGATGTTGATCAGATAGATGATCGAGTTGACGAAGCATTATCCTACTATTGGGATTATCACTTTGACGGAACTGAGAGAACTTTTTTAAAGCATCAAATCACAGCCGCTGACATAACTAATGGCTACATTACTGTGCCTGAGAATATCATTGGCGTAGTTAACTTATTCCCTATTGGATCTAGTATTACAGCTAGTAGCGGTATGTTTAATGTTCAATATCAATTTGTTCTTAACAACATACATGATATGGTTAATTATAACATGACTAACTACTACATGTCAATGCAAAACTTACAGTTTATGGAAGAATTATTAGTAGGTAAGCAACCTATCCGATACAATAGACACGTGAACAGATTACATGTTGACACAGACTGGAAAAGATTAGCAGTAGGAACATGGATGGTAGCTGAAGCGTATCAAGTTGTTGAGCCCACAACGTATGGTAACGTATGGAAAGATCGCTGGTTGCAAAGTTATGCATCAGCTAAGATAAAGTATCAATGGGGTGCTAATATAACTAAGTTTAACGGAATGACCTTACCGGGTAATATCCAGTTCAACGGAGAACAAATTTTAAATGATGCGGCACAAGAGATTCAAAAACTAGAAGATGAAATGATATCCTCTTACTCTTTGCCTGTTGTTGACATGATAGGATAACTAAAGTGGCTAAAAATTACTACTTTGAGAACTATGAAAACTCGATGGAGCAATCTCTCATCGAGGATCTTGTCGTTGAATCTATCCAGATTTACGGCGTAGATGTATGGTACCTACCTAGAACTAAAGTAGCTGAAGATGATATACTGAACGAAGATGATCTGCCGACATTTGATGACGCATATCTAGTAGAAATGTACGTTAAGAATGTTGACGGATTCGAAGGAGAAGGAGACTTCTTATCCAAGTTCGGTCTACAAATTCGTGACTCGATTACTATGACTATGGCACAGAGAACATACGAACTAGAAGTTGGTATGATTACGGAAGTTAATCGTCCACGTGAAGGCGATCTCATCTATCTACCGCTGAACAATAAGTTCTTCGAACTACAGCACGTAGAGCATGAGGCAATCTTCTATCAAATAGGCTCACTACAGACTTATGACCTTCGTGCGGAACTCTTTGAATATAGTGGCGAAACATTCAACACTGGTGATGTCGTAATAGATAACTATTTTGACAAGATAAACAGATTCGTTGACACAGAATCAACAGCATTTGTGGCAGAAGTCAGAAGTGGTGTATACTACGTCAAAGAAGTTGAAGATAGAGGCGATCTATTAGTACAACCCACTCTTCAACTATATAAGGGAGAAACTTATACATTCGATGTGAGTCACAGTTCTATGGGTGGATATCCTATATCATTCTACACTACAAACTCGCCTTCGACAGGCGTTGTCTTACCATCTACAACAGCAAACATTGTGTACTCGGGAACACCAGGCACCACAGGTGCTACTGTTAGTATTACTCCAGCACTTACTGCGGTTAACGATGTCATAGTTCATTATATAAGCACAACAACCTTGGGAATGGGAGCTACAGTAACGCTACTTGCGTCTAAACTAGAAGTTGAAATATATGATGAGTTAGCTGATAATACAACAATAGAAACTCTAGGTGATAACATAGTAGACTTCACGCAAAATAATCCATTCGGTGAGGATAACTTTTAATGTTCGGACAACACTTTTATAACGAAACAACTCGTAGATACGTAGCAGTATTCGGAACACTCTTCAATGATATTCAGATAGGTCGCAAGAACAATGCGGGTGTTGAAATCAAAAGAATGACGATACCAATAAACTACGCACCTGTACAGAAACTATTAGCTAGGCTAGATCAAGACCCTAACCTAGACGCACCAGCTATGACTTTGCCTAGAATGTCTTTCGAGATAACTGGCATGACGTATAACCCAACACGAAAGCTTCCTTCTTTAACTAGACAGAGTAAGTCTATCAGTGCGAATGATAGTGCAATGACAACACTACACACTCCTGCTCCATATGATCTAGAATTTACATTAAATATAATGACTAAGTACACTGAAGATGGAACTAAGATACTAGAACAGATACTACCATACTTTAAGCCTGACGTTACTGTCAGTGTTAAGATGATAGATACTATGGACTTTTATGTAGATATTCCAGTTATACTAAATTCAGTCAGTACCGAAGACACATACGAAAGCGACTTTCAGACTAGAAGAGTACTCACTTGGACTCTAAACTTTACTATGAAAGCTTATTACTTTGGTCCAGTAGCTACAAAAAGAACTATTAAGTTCGCAGAAGCAAGTATATACACCAGCACAACTTCAACCAATTTTGAAGAAAAGATTCAAGTTCGACCAGGGTCAACGTCTGCTAACGTGGCAACGACCGTACTTGCAGATAGTGTTCCTTATGCGGACATTAACGTAGATGACAATTGGGCAAATATCGTAACAATAACGGATACATAATGATTGATGAAATTAGCAATAGCCTAGGACTTGCTCCTATGGATGAAGTGGTTGAAGGTAAAGTTGTAGTGGATAAGAAATCTCTTCCTGCTACAGCTACCAACGTAGACTATGCGGATAAAGACTATGACTACGCAAGAACCAACTTCTATAATATAATCGAGACTGGCACTGAAGCCCTTGAGCAAATGTTGGATGTCGCTAAGGCATCTGAACATCCTCGTGCGTATGAAGTGGTCTCAACTATAATGAAAACTTTGGTAGATGCAAACAAAGACTTGGTAACAATGTCCGAAAAGAAGAAGCCCAAAGAAACTGTTGATGGTCTACCTATGACTAATAACAATCTGTTTGTAGGATCTACTGCCGAGTTACAACAGTTATTAAAGGACATGCGTAAAGGTGAGTAGTATAGTAGAACGTGGATATAATGGCAACGTTAATCTAAAACGTAAAGGAACTCCAATCGAGTTCTCTCAGGACATGGTTGCTGAGTTTCTAAAATGTGCAAAAGATCCCATATATTTTTCTGAGAAGTACATACAAATTGTACACGTAGATCATGGCTTGATTCCAATCAAGATGTATGATTATCAAAAGGATATCTGCGAAGCTATCACACATAACAGGCGAGTTACAGTAAACACATCTCGACAGGCTGGTAAAACAACTACCGCTGTTGCAGTTATACTACACTATGTATTATTTAACGATTACAAAACATGTGCGCTTTTAGCCAACAAAGGTGATGCCGCTCGTGAGATTTTAGATAGAATTAAAATTGCATATGAAGCTTTACCGAAATGGCTACAGCAAGGTGTGATAGAATGGAACAAAGGAAGTGTTGAGTTTGAAAACGGTTGTAAGATCATTGCAGGAAGTACATCAAGTTCTGCTATTCGAGGTAAGTCTATATCGTTTCTTTATATCGATGAGACGGCTTTTGTAGAGAACTGGGACGAGTTCTTTGCTTCTGTATTCCCAACTATTTCGTCTGGTAACACAACTAAGATATTATTCACATCTACGCCTAATGGTCTAAATCACTTCTACAAAACTTGTATGGGTGCTAAAGAAGATATTAACGGATACGTATATATCGAAGTGCCTTGGAATAAAGTACCTGGTCGTGACGAAGCTTGGAAGAAAGAAACTCTACAGGCTATGGATTTCGACACACAGAAATTCTCTCAAGAATTCGAGTGCAACTTCTTAGGTAGTTCTGGAACACTAATAGAAGGATCTAAACTTAAAACTCTAGTTGATGTAAAGCCTGTGGCTGAGAATTCTCACATGAAAGTCTATGCTCAACCAGAGAAAGATAGAGTGTACGTCATCGTAGTCGATGTATCTAGAGGCAAAGGATTAGACTATTCTGCGTTTCAAATAATAGACGTTACTGAGATGCCATACAATCAAGTATGTGTGTATAGAGACAATACTGTCACACCAATCGACTACGCTGAAATCATATATAGATGTATACAGAGGTACAATGAAGCGTACACTCTTATAGAAATAAATGATATAGGTGAGCAAGTCTCAGAAATACTTCATTACGAATTTGAAGTAGAGACCTTAATGTTTACCGAGTCAGCTGGAAGGTCAGGAAAAAGAATATCTACTGGATTCAAAAAAGGTTCAGATAAGGGAGTTCGTACAACTAAGTCGGTCAAGCAAGTTGGATGTAACATGCTAAAGATGTTGATAGAACAAGATCAACTTAGGATACACGATTTCCAAACAATAAACGAACTATCTACGTTCTCTAGAAAGGCAAACTCATACGAAGCAGAATCCGGTTGTCACGATGACTTGGTGATGTGCTTAGTATTATTTGCTTGGATGTCAGATCAAGCGTTTTTCAAAGAAGTCACAGATATAAATACTATCGATAGACTGAGATCAAGGAATGAAGAAGAACTAATGGAAAGCCTTCTGCCAATCGGTTTCAATACGTATGATGAGGATATCAGCGAAGAACAGTTTGGAGAACAGTGGAATTTTCACTAATATGGTGAATCACTGTTTTTATAAATATAAAGAGAATAAAGAAGTTTATAACTTACAAAATAAACAAGGAGAAATAAGAGATGGCTTTTCAAACAAGTCCAGGCGTTAACATAAGCGAAATCGACCTAACAAATGTCGTTCCTGCTGTATCGACCACTGAGGGCGCTATTGCGGGCGTATTTCGTTGGGGCCCAGAAAATCAACGCATACTAGTATCATCAGAAAAGGATTTAGTTAGTCGTTTCGGCGAACCAGCTAACTACTACACTAATGCTGCCTTAACACAGTCATGGACAAACCATGAAACATGGTACACAGCCGCTAACTTTTTAGCATACAGTGATGCGTTATACGTAACACGTGTATGTGATGGAACAGCCGCTGTTGCTACAAGCACAAACATTAATGCAAAATATAAAGGTCTTTTAGGTAACTCTATTAAAGTATCTCATTGTACTGATGGAAACTTTGATGCTGTTACTCGTGCATACACAATCACAATTGCACCTTTTGCGACTACAGGATCAATTGCGGCCTTGCCTTCATCTGCTGGAGCATCTACGTTCTTATCAGTTGGAGACAATGTAGTACTTTCAGACGGTACGCTATTAGAAGTAATTTCTTTAGCAACTGCTACTGCTACTGGAGGAACTTTTGCACAAGTAATCACATTCAAAACTGCTTACAACAATCACACAGCATATGCCGCTCAGTTCAAGTCTCAATGGGGCGATGCTGATCTATTTGATGCAGGACCAACAAGTGGTGGAATTCACTTAGTTGTCAGAGATACTGATGGCAAGATTTCTGGTACTGTTGGAACAATCATCGAAAGATGGGAAAACGTCAACTGCGTATCTACTGCTAAAAAGACAGATGGTTCTACAAACTATATTCACGATGTATTGCATCAACATTCTAATTGGGTTGCTGTAACAGTTGCTCAGAGTGTTCTTCTTGCGGCTGCTGGAATCACATACGGTTCTGCAACACTCACAGGCGGAGTAGAAGGCGCTGATGAAGCCCACGTAACTCTAGCTACTGTTGCTCCTGGATATGACTTGTACAAAGATCCTGCTGATGTAGATATCTCTTTGATTCTACAAGGTAAGGCAATCGGTACAACTCTTGCTAATTACATCATTGCTAACGTTTGTGAAGTTCGTAAGGATTGCGTATTATTCGTATCTCCTGCAATAGGCGACATCACACCAGCACAGATGGTAACATTCGCAGGGGCTATATCTGCCACAACTTTCGCAGTCATTGACAGCGGATATAAATATCAGTACGATAAGTATGCTGATGTATATCGTTGGATCCCACTTAACGGTGATATCGCAGGCATCTGTGCAAGAACAGACGATGTTAGAGACCCTTGGTTCTCACCTGCTGGTTATAACAGAGGTCAAGTTAAGAACGTAGTCAAGCTACAGCTTAACCCAGCCAAAGCCCAGAGAGATTTACTATATAAGAACAACGTTAACCCAGTTATTACTCAGCCAGGTCAAGGAACTGTATTATTCGGTGATAAGACTAACGCTGGTGTAGCATCTGCATTTGATCGAATTAACGTTCGTAGATTGTTCATTGTACTAGAGAAGGCAATCGGCATAGCCGCTAAGTCTACTCTGTTCGAATTCAATGACGAATTCACAAGAGCGCAGTTTAAGAACTTAGTTGAGCCCTTTTTACGAGATGTTCAAGGTAGACGTGGAATTTATGACTTCAGAGTTGTAGTTGATGCAACAAACAACACAGCCGCAGTCGTAGACTCTAATAAGTTTGTTGGTGACATTTACATTAAGCCAGCACGTTCTATCAACTTCATTCAGTTGAACTTCGTTGCGGTTAGATCGGGCGTAGAGTTCACAGAAGTCGTTGGACAGTTCTAATAAATACTAATTCAAAGGAGAAATGAATAATGGCTTTCAACATTAACGAAATCAAAAGCCAATTGACCTTTGGAGGCGCTAAAGCGTCACTATTTCAAGTACAGATTACAAACCCTGTAAATGCGATAGCTGATCTTAAGACACCCTTCATGGTTCAGGCGGCAGCAATACCAGAGAGTACCCTGGGAACAATCGAGATCCCGTATTTCGGTCGTAAAGTAAAAGTGGCTGGTGACAGAACATTCGCAGAATGGACTGTTACTATCATGAACGATGAAGACTTCCTAATTCGCAATGCGATGGAAAACTGGATGGCTTCAATCAACGCTCATGAAGGCAACACAAGGCAGTTAGCAACAGCATCAAGTTCTGAGTATAAGTCACAAGCACAGATTACTCAGTACTCGAAAACTGGCGTACCCCTACGAGTGTACAACTTCAACGGTATCTTCCCAACTTCGGTTGGAGCAATCACAATGGATTGGAATACTACAGACGATATCGAAAGATTCGATGTTACATTCCAGTATGATTGGTGGAACGTTGACGGTGGTATTACTGGTACTGGCGGCACTAACGCTTAATTGAGCAACTAGATTAGGGGAGGGTTATGCTCTCCCTTTATTAAAGGATAAACTATGGAACTATTTGGATTTCAGATAAAGAGAAAGGCAGAAGGTAATAACAACATACCTTCTTTCGTTCAAGCAAATGAGGAAGACGGCTCAGTAAATATTGCCGCAACAGGTACTGGTGTCAGTAGCTTTTTGGATATGGATGGAACGGCTAAATCTGAAGCTGAATTGGTCCAGAAGTATAGGACTATGTTACAACAGCCTGAGGTTTCTCAAGCAGTCGATGACATCGTTAACGAAGCTATATGTATATCCCACGATGCAAAAGTCGTTGAATGTATTACAGATGATGTAGATTTATCTGACGGTATTAAGAAGAAGATTAGAGAAGAGTTCGATACAGTGTTAAAACTGCTAGATTTCTCTAATAACGGATACGAAACGTTTCAGAAATGGTACGTTGATGGAAGACTTAACTACCACGTGATGATCGATACTACAGCACCACGTAAAGGCATACAAGAACTACGTTACATTGATCCACGAAAGATTCGTAAAGTTCGTGAGTTCGAAAAAGAAAAAGTTGGTAGCAATAACGAAAATCAACTTGTCGCTAAAAAAGTTAAGAATGAGTACTTTATCTATAGTGAGAAGGGCTTTAATAACATGGCAGGAATTGCAGGGGCACAGCAACAGCAAACCCAAGGCAACACTGCAATGAACGGCCTTAAGATCGCTAAAGATTCGATTGTTACTGCTAATTCTGGGTTACTTAATGAGACTAGCACATTAGTTCTATCTCATATGCATAAAGCATATAAGCCTTTGAATCAGTTGAGAATGATGGAAGACGCAGTTGTTATCTATAGGATTTCAAGAGCGCCTGAAAGAAGAATTTTTTATATTGATGTGGGTAATTTGCCTAAGCTTAAAGCAGAGCAATATCTACGTGATATGATGACCAAGCATAAGAACCGCATGGTTTATGACATGGCAACTGGTGACGTAAAAGATGACCGCAGACATATGTCTATGACAGATGATTTCTGGTTACCACGAAGAGAAGGTGGTAGAGGTACTGAAATTACGACACTACCTGGTGGACAAAATCTAGGTGAACTAGACGATGTATTATACTTCCAGAAGCGTTTGTTTAAGTCATTGAACGTGCCTATTTCTAGAATGGAGACTGATGCAGGTTTCTCTCTAGGTAGAGCGAGTGAGATTTCACGAGATGAGATCAAGTTTGCTAAGTTCGTTAACAGATTAAGAACTAGATTTTCTACGTTGTTTGATAAGATACTTGAGAAGCAATTAATTCTAAAAGGAATTATTACTCCAGAAGAATGGCCAGAGATACAATCTCTAGTTCGTTATGACTTCATGAGTGATAATCATTTTGAAGAGTTGAAGTCTAGTGAGATATTAAGAGAGCGTCTAGGTGTTCTAAGAGATATTGATGAGTATGTAGGTAAATACTACTCCAGTGATTGGGTACGTAAGAATGTACTTCAAATGACTGAAGATGATATCGAGAAGATGAAAGAAGCAGTCGAAGCAGAGGACAAAGCCGCGGCAGATGCGGAAAAAGCCCTCGGAGACGATAATGACGCAGACGATTTAGATATTTAAACAACAGTTATGAAAGAATATAAATAACATTATATAATAAAGGAGATAGTAAATGAGTGTAAAAGAATTGATACAGAAAGCACAAGACAAAGACGCAACAGGGTTTGAGTCCGCTTTCGGCGATATTATGTCGGACAAGATGATGTCTGCTATCGAAACCAAATATACATCAATGTTTTCACCAGAAGAAGTTTCTGTTGAAGCTGATGCTGAAACAGAAGAGTAAGGGGCTAACATGAAAAGCTTTAAGGACATGCTTGCAGAGACGGCTGATAAGCCTAAGTCTCCGGATGAACAAAACTTTTTAGACAAACATATTGTATCCAAGCAAGACCATCCAGTCGCACCTGATGACCAGTTTTCTGGAGACATCAAGGGTAAAAAGAAAAAGAAGCGTGATGCAGATCGTGAAGAGGGTCAAGATAAAGAAGTGTACGAAGCTTCTGAATCAGAAATGACTCCTGAGCAGGAAAAGAAGCGTGAAGAAATTGTAATGTCTTTGAAAGCCAAAATGAGCGAATTCAAATCTCGTTACGGCGACAAAGCTAAAGACGTTATGTATGCAACTGCTACTAAGATGGCAATGAAAGACGAAGAAGTTTCCGAGGAAGTTTCTGAAGAGATTACTGAAGGCGTTCTAGCTGATTTACAAGACATCGTAAAGACAAAATCTATGAAAGCTGTAAAGTTTAAAGACGGTAAGAAGCAGAAAGTTGACTTAACTACTGCATCAATGATCGTTTCTATGCACAAGCAACTTAGCGGTGCGAACAAAAAGAAAGTCGAAGGCATGTTAGACGATAAGAATAACTTCATGAAGATGGTGCAATTTGCCATGAGTGCGGGGAAATAATATGTCTAGCGTAATCAGAGGAACAAGCGTATTAGTCGCATTGGCAGCAAACGCAACAAGCGCCGCCGGTCATACAGGCACTACAGCTACTAGAGTCCGGATTTTTAACGAAGGATCTAGTGGATTTAATACAATTGTTATTGGTGCAAGTGCGGCAACTAACCAGACGGTCAATGGAAATGTCACAGTTAATCGTGAAGCTGGCCTAACATATAGCTTTAAGATGCATGTTGGCGAGACTGTAACCATTGAGAAGCAACTTGGACAAACTATTACACCTACCGCCAATATCTCATATACACCAGTCGTTTACAGATAAGGGAGGAAGAATGTCATTATTAATTAAAGAACTCGTTGAAGACGTACACTATATTACTGAAGCCTCAGAAGACGGTAAAGGTAAGAATTACTTCATCGAAGGTATCATCATGCAAGGTGATATCAAAAACAGAAATGGTCGCATGTATCCTTCAAGAGTTCTCGTAAAAGAGATGAAGAGATATAATGAATCATATGTTGCGAAAAATCGTGCATATGGCGAATTAGGACACCCAGCAGGACCAACTATTAATCTAGATCGTGTATCACACATGTTCACTGAATTAAAGCAAGACGGTTCGAACATTGTTGGTCGTGCTAAGATTATGGAAACCCCTATGGGCAAAATCGTTAAGAATATTATCGATGAAGGCGGACTAGTTGGTATTTCGTCACGTGGCATGGGATCAATTAAACAGAATAAGAACGGAATCATGGAAGTGCAAGATGACTTTATGCTTGCAACTGCCGGAGACATCGTTGCAGACCCGTCTGCTCCTGACGCATTCGTAAAGGGTGTTATGGAAGGGGTAGAATGGATATATGATGTTGCTTCTTCTTCATGGACTTCAGCGCAAGCTTTTGACCAAATCGAAGAAGAAATTAGAGATACCGCAAGAGTATCTACGAAGGAGCTAGAGGTGAAAGCTGCCGCTCTATTTGAAAGGTTTGTAAGGTCTTTGCGCTAAAAGCGTAACACATGATTTTTATAAATAATACTAAATGAACACACTACTTATAAAAGGAGAAGTCAAAATGAGTGAAGAACTAGAAAAGAATCTAGACCTAGATGAAGCGAAAGCTACGGGCGAAGATTCTGTTGCAGCCGATGCTGTTACTCCCACAGGTGGTTCAGTGAAAAAGCGCAAGGGTGATCTTAAGAAAGCCGCTGATGCAAAAGCTGATGATGTCGAAGATGATGTCAAAACCCCTCAAGGAAAAAACGATGTAGGTATGAAAGAAGCTGTTGAGCGTATGTTTGAAGGATCAGATTTATCTGAAGACTTCAAAATGCAAACTATTGCTATTTTCGAAGCCGCAGTACATGAAAAAGTGTTAGCTGAAACTGCTACACTTGAAGAAAAGTTTGAAAGTGATCTACAGGAACAAGTAAACGTTGCTGTTGATGAGTTGGTAGAAAAAGTTGACGCCTATCTCGACTACGTTGTAGAGGGTTGGATGGATGACAATCAGGTTCAAATCGAAAGCAACATCAAAGTTGAAGTCGCTGAATCACTATTAACTGGCATCAAGGGTCTTGTTGTTGAACACAACATGGAAATCGATGATGAGCAAAAAGATATCGTTGCTGATTTAGAAGGAAAGCTCGAAGAGTCTACTACTAAATATAACGAGATCGTTGAGCAAATGATTGAAGTTCGTGAAGCTAAGACACAAGCCGACCTTGAAGTTGCCTTCAAAGGAATTTCTGAGGATCTAACTGACACACAAGCAGACAAGTTGCGTGTTCTCTCAGAAGGCGTATCTTATGATACAGTAGAAGACTACAGTAAGAAACTTGTTGCTATTCGTGACAACTACTTTACCGAATCTGCTCCTGTTGTATCTGAAGATGAAACTGATCTTCTTAATGAAGAGATTGCGGATGACGTTAAGCCAGTAATTAGTTCTAATCCGAACGTTGCTGCCTATGCAGATTCTTTAAACCGCTTTGCCAAATAATTATTATATAAATACTACTAAGTAAAATCTCAAAAAAGGAGAACCACAAAATGAGAAATGAAGAACTGATGAACAAGTGGAAGCCCATCCTAGAGCATACTGCTCTACCGGGTATCCAAGACTCTCACAGAAGTGCTGTTACAGCAACTCTATTGGAGAACACTGAAACAGCTATGATTGAAGAAGGTGGATATGCACCTACATCATTGCTTGAAGCCGCACCTGCTAACTCTAGTGCTGATATGGCTAAATATGATCCCGTACTGATCTCTCTAGTACGCCGTGCAATGCCTAACTTGGTTGCATATGACATTGCTGGCGTTCAGCCAATGACTGGTCCTACTGGACTTATCTTCGCAATGCGTACTAAGTACGAAGACACTGGCGGTAAGCCAGAAGCTTTCTACACCGAATCCGATTCAGATTATTCTGGTACTGGAACTCATGCTAACGCATTGGGTGCTGGCTCAGAAACAACTGGTTCTGGTTTTGCTACTGCTGATGCAGAAGCTCTTGGTGATGGTTCGGCTGCTGAGTTCGCTCAAATGTCTTTCGCTATCGAGAAAGTATCTGTAACAGCTAAGTCACGTGCTTTGAAAGCAGAGTACACAACTGAACTTGCTCAAGACCTTAAAGCTATCCATGGTTTGGATGCTGAGACTGAGTTAGCTAACATGTTGTCTGCTGAATTGCTTGCTGAAATTAACCGTGAAGTAATTCGTACGGTTTATGTAACAAGTAAAGCTGGATCACAGACTGGTACTGCTACTGCTGGTACATTCAACTTAGACGTTGATGCTAACGGCCGTTGGAGCGTAGAGAAGTTTAAAGGTCTCATGTTCCAAATCGAAAAAGAAGCTAACCAAATTGCTAAAGACACCCGTCGAGGCAAAGGTAACTTGATCGTATGTTCATCTGATGTTGCATCTGCACTTCAAATGGCAGGCGTTCTTGACTATGCTCCTGCTTTGAATAGCAACAACTTGAGCCCAGATGACACAGGCAACACGTTTGCTGGTGTTCTGAACGGTCGCTTCAAAGTGTATATCGATCCATACGCCGGTGCTAACTACATGGTAGTTGGTTATAAAGGTTCTAGCACATTCGATGCTGGTCTCTTCTATTGCCCATACGTGCCATTACAAATGGTTCGTGCAGTTGGCGAGAATAGCTTCCAATCTAAGCTTGGATTCAAGACTCGTTACGGCATGGTTGCTAACCCATTCGCTGGTGGTGCTACAGTTCGCTCAGGCGCACTTACTGCCAACGATAACGTTTACTACCGTCGTACAGCAGTTACTAACTTGCTATAAAAATAAGATTGGGGTCAACCCAACCTGACTTTAAGAGGCTCTTCGGAGCCTCTTTTTTTTGCTCTTTTTTTTGTATATAAATAATAGAATAAACGTGGGAGAAGAACATGGCTACAAATAACTTTCTATCATCAGTCGAGTTCAAATTCGTAATCAATAGATTGCCGAATGTTGAATTTTACGTACAGCAGGTAAACATTCCTGGAGTTAACTCTGGATACGCAGAAAGAATGACTCCATTTAAGTCGATCTATACACCAGGTGATACGCTAGTCTATGAAGACCTTACACTACAGATTATAGCAGACGAAAATATGCTATCGTTTAAAGAGTCCTTGAGCTGGCTAGAAGCTATTACTAGACCTGAAAGCTTTACAGGATATGCGGCACTTAACTCGCCACAAGTGGCATCATCTTCACGACTCAATCCTGAAGGTTCAGGCGTAACGTCTGATGGTACTTTGATCGTATTAGATAGTAACAAGAATCCGAATATAGAGATAGTCTTTAAAGATATGTTTCCAGTAGCCGTTGGTAGCATACAGCTAAATACTACTGATGCGGATGTTACACCACCAAATTTTGATATAACTTTTAAATACAGTGATTATTCTATAAAGATAATATGATGAGTTGACAATACTAACTACCTGTGATATGATCGCAGAACGATACTTAAATTATGGAGAGATGAATGAAACTAGAGAATATTATTGCAGAATGGGACAAAGATGGTCCAATCAATGCAATCAACATATCGAGCGAAGCCTCGAACACACCAAAACTGCACAATAAGTATTTCAAATTTTATATGGGAGAAGGTCATTTCCTACGTAAGATGAAAGCGGAATACAAAAAGCTAAAGATGCTCAAGATGGAATACTACAAGGGTGACCTAGATGTATCCGAGCTGAAGCAGTATGGCTGGGAACCTCAACCCCTTAAAATTCTGAGACAAGACATACCAACATACATCGAAGCAGACAATGATCTGATCGAGGCTGGGTTGCGTATCGGTGAACAAGAACAAAAAGTGGAATACTTAGAAGCCATCATTAAGATGATAGGTAACAGAGGCTTTCAAATAAAGAGCATTATAGACTGGGAGAGATTTAGAGTTGGTGGCTAATGGATAATGTATTAATAGAACGAGTAAACGATGTTTACGTTAGAGTAAGCTGTGAACCAGGCATTAAGATGGAGCTATCTGGACACTTCGAGTTTGAAGTACCAGGTGCTAAGTTCATACCTTCTGTACGTAACAAAGTTTGGGATGGCAAGATAAGATTGTTTAATGCTATGACGGGCATGATATATGCTGGTCTCGTTCCACGTATTCTAAAGTTCTGTAACATGCGAGATTATCCTGTAGAGGTTAGCCCTGGTACGTATGAGATAAATGATGTGCCCGATGACTCAGGAATGCAGTTAGCTAAAGAGTTTGAATCGACTTTTGTGCCTAGAGAGTACCAGAACGAAGCTGTAGTACACGCACTTAAACGAGATAGGGCGTTGATGCTGTCACCAACCGCATCTGGTAAATCCTTTATCATCTACATGTTAACACGTTTTCATATGGCACAGGGTAGAAAGACTATCATTGTCGTACCTACGACATCACTTGTAGAGCAAATGGCTTCTGATTTCATCGAATATAATAACGGTAATCCATTAGATATACATAAGATCAGAGGCGGCATTGATAAGAACGTTGACGCTGAGATCACTATCACAACATGGCAATCTATTTACAAGTTAAAGAAAGATTGGTATGAGAAATTCGATGTGGTCGTAGGAGATGAGGCTCACCTATTTAAAGCTAAGTCTTTGATATCTGTATTAGAGAAAATGATTGATTGTAAGTATCGCTATGGATTTACAGGAACACTTGACGGATCACAGACGCATAAGTTGGTGCTTGAAGGTTTGTTCGGTGCAGTGTATGAAGTAACCACTACAAAGAAGCTGATAGAAGATAACACACTCGCAGAGTTTGGAATTACAGCAATCACTCTACAGTATCCAGACGCAGTTAGAAAGCTGAATAAAGGTAAGACCTATCAAGAAGAAATCGACTGGATAGTTACTAATGAATCGAGAAACAAATATATTCGTAATCTTGCTCACTCTCTGCATGGTAATACTCTTATCCTGTTTCAGTTCGTTGAAAAGCACGGTAAAGTCCTATTACCTATGCTTGAGAAAGAAGGCAAGCATGTTCATTTCATCTATGGGGGAATCAGTGCAGAGGATCGTGAAGAAGTTAGGAGACTCGCTGAGACTAATGATGATAATATCATTCTCGCTAGTTATGGTACCTTTAGTACTGGTGTTAACATTAAGCGTTTGGATAATATTATATTTGCTAGTCCGTCTAAGTCCAAAATAAGAAACTTGCAGTCAATAGGTAGAGTACTTCGGAAGAGTAATAATAATAGTAAAGCTACGCTTTACGACATAGTAGATGATCTACAATGGAAGTCAAACAAGAACTTTGCAGTCAAGCACTTCATTGAAAGAGTTAAGATATACAATGATGAGGGGTTTGAGTATCGTATATATAATGTTAGTATTAAAGGATAAATTATGTTGATTCATATCAAAATGAGTAACGGTGAAGACTTGATAGCTAATTCTATATCAGAAGACGATGATCAGATTAGTATCGAGAACCCTGTACAAGTACGAATTCACCCAGTACACGGATTCTTTGCTAAGAGTTGGATGTTACTATCGGAAGAGAACTCAGTTTCTCTTAAAAAGAAGGACGTCCTGTTCTTAGGAAAAGCAAATGAGAAAGCTACAGAGTACTATGACACGTTTGTTGCGAGACTACATGATCTCCAGTCTGAAGATAGTTACAACCTAGAAGACAATCTAGCTGATGATGATGCTACTACGATAGAAGATGTGTTCACAGCGTTAATTGAATCTAAGTCTAGTGTTAAACATTAGTTCTATTGCTGAGAGCATAGCTCTATTATACACGATTCCACAGCCATGTCAAGTCTTTTCTAGTACTATTTCAATAAAATATAAATTAATAATGTCTTGACAAACGGTACGTTTTTGTATATACTATAGTAAATAAGTTATAAAAGGTGAGGTGATTGATGGCTAAACGAGCGACACGAAATTACGTAAACAACCCAGAGTTTCTGGAAGCTATCGTAGCGTACAAGAAATTGTGCAACGAAGCAGAGGACTCAGGTGATAAAAGACCACAGATTCCAAACTATATTGGTCACTGTATCTACCAGATATCCACCAGACTAGCATCTAAGCCAAACTTTTCTGGCTACTCATACAAAGATGAGATGATTAGTGATGGTCTAGAGAATGCTATTCAAGCACTAGGTAATTTTGATCCAGAGAAATCACACAATCCATTTGCATACTTTACACAGATTATCTGGTACGCTTTCTTAAGACGTATCGATAAAGAGAAGAAGCAACTCTACATCAAGCATAAAGTCACAGAGAATTCTGTTATGACGGGTACTGCTACTGATGGTGCAGACGATGCTTCTGGTGAACCAGCTTACATCGATCTCAATAACGACTACATGAATGACTTCGTTAGGACGTATGAGAAGAAGATGGAAGACAAGAAGAAGCAACAAGTGAAAGCCAAGAAGGGTCTAGAGAAGTTTATTGACGAAGATCCTAAAAAAGAGGACTAGAGCATGAAGATTGCAATCCTGAACGATACGCATTGGGGCGCACGTAATGATAACACTGCCATTGCTGATCATCAGATAAAGTTTTACCGTGAAGTATTCTTCCCACACCTACGTGAGAATGGGATAACTACAGTATTTCACTTGGGAGATGTTACAGACAGACGAAATATATCAACTTCGTTACAGCTAAAAATCTTGAAGATCACTTCATGAAAGTCTGTGCAGACGAAGGCATTGAACTGTATATGATAGCCGGGAATCATGACACTTACTTCAAGAACACTAATGATGTAAATAGTCTTAACCAATTGTACGGTAATACAAGTCATCAGAACTTACATCTATATTGGGAAAAACCAGTAGAGTTGGACATGGACGGTTGTAAGATTATGCTTGCTCCATGGCTATGTGCAGAGAACTATGATATGTCTATGAAAGCTATGGCTGACACCAAAGCGCAAATTCTTATGGGACACTTTGAGATCACTGGCTACGAGATGGATAAAGGTCATCTATGTGATCATGGTATGGACCGCAACACGTTTGCTAAGTTCGACTCAGTTTATTCTGGTCACTTCCACCAGCCATCATCAATAGGTAATATCTCATATCTAGGCGCACAGTACGAAATGACTTGGTCGGATCATGACCAGAAGCGTGGCTTTAGTGTGTTTGATACCGAATCTCGCACAATGGAATATGTTCGTAACCCGTTCAGTCTGTTCCATAAGATTGTATACAATGATACAGACATGACTATAGAAGATGTTGCCCATCTCGACACTACTAACTTGACAAACACCTTTATTAAAGTTATAGTATCTAATAAAAGTAATCCTTACATCTTTGACCTATTCTTAGATAGGCTTCAAGCATCTGCTCCATGCGACATCAAAGTCGTAGAAGATCACATGAACCTTGATGTTATAGATGAAAGCGAGTTGGTTGATGAGGCGCAAGATACTCTAACCATTCTGAAGCAGTATGTTCAGAACCTAGAGTTTACTGGTGATAAGTCTAAAGTTGAAAGAGTTTTAGATGATCTGTATAAAGAGGCGATTGATTTATGATTTTGTTTGAGAGAGTTCGATATAAAAATATATTATCGACTGGTAATGCTTGGACCGAAGTACAACTAAACAGGAGTAAATCAACTCTTGTTATTGGTGACAATGGTGCAGGTAAGTCAACTATGCTAGACGCATTGACGTTTGCGTTATACGGTAAGGCGTTTCGTACTATTAAGAAAAACCAACTACTTAACTCCATCAACGGTAAGGGTCTAGAAGTCGAAGCGTACTTTACCATAAGTGGTGCTAAGTATGTTATTAAGCGTGGCATCAAGCCAAACTTCTTTGAGATTTGGAAGAACGATGAGTTAATGAATCAAGATGCGGCTGCCCGAGACTATCAAGCTTATCTAGAGGAGAGTATCCTTAAGTTAAACTATAAGTCTTTTGGTCAAGTTGTTGTTCTAGGTGCTAGTACATTTGTTCCGTTCATGCAGTTACGTGCTGGTGAGAGAAGAGATGTTATCGAAGACTTGCTAGATATCCAAATCTTTACTGTGATGAATACGTTACTCAAAGATAGGCTTACTGCTAACAAGACTGAGATCACTGAGATAAAGTACCAGATCGATTTACTTAAGAATAGAATAGATTCATCCAAGAAGCACAATGATTCCATTCGTGAGATTAAGCAGGGTGAAGTGTCTAAGCTTAAAGAGAAGCTACGTGAACAAATTGCGTTTATCGAAAGCGAACAGGCTGTCATTGATACTATTCTAGACGATATAGAGGGGTTGACTAAGGGTATCTCCGACAAGGGTGTTACTAAGAAAAAATTAGAGGAGCTACAGACATTAGATGGAGAATTATCCAGCAAACTCAAGTCCCTGCGAAAAGAAATCGACTTCTACGAACACAATGACAACTGCCCAACTTGCAAGCAGGGCATCGAACACGACTTCAAGACCGACACCGTTAGCGGTAATTCTTCGAAAGCACAAGAAATCGAAGTGGCAAGGACAGAACTTGGACATAGAGGTCTAAAAGTAGAAGAGCGTCTTAAGGAGATCGATCTTGTCGAAGACGATATTAACTCTAAGAATCTTGACGCTAGTGGTCATAGAGCAAATCATAAGATGGCTCTTAACTCGTGTAGACACATTACGACTGAGTTAGACGAAGCTGAGAGTGAAGTCACTGCTATTGATAGTAATGAGATCAAAGATCAAGAGACTCAGCTTGCCGATCATCATAAGAGCCAAACACAATTGTTTGATGATAAAGAAACCCTAAGTATAGTTTCGTCTATGCTGAAGGATGGTGGTATCAAAACACGGATCATTAAGCAGTATGTACCTGTTATGAATAAGTTGATCGGAAAGTATCTATCAGCTATGGACTTCTTTGTTCAGTTTGAATTAGATGAGAACTTCAACGAGACGATCAAGTCTAGATTTCGTGATGAGTTTTCGTATGCATCTTTCTCTGAAGGTGAGAAGTTGCGTATCGATTTAGCGTTGCTGTTTACTTGGAGAGCAGTTTCTAAGTTACGCAACTCTGTATCGACTAATCTATTGATTATGGATGAGATAATGGATTCATCATTGGACACCTCTGGTACAGAAGAGTTTCTTAAGATAATCGAAGAACTCTCGGCTGACTCCAATATCTTTATTATCAGTCACAAGGGTGACCAGTTGTTTGATAAATTCCACAGTGTCATCAAGTTTGAGAAAGTAAAGAACTTCAGTAGGATTGCAACATAATAGAAAGGACAGATATGTCGATAGAGGCTAGACTTGAATCATTAGAGCGAAAGCATAAGCATCAACATGCTATCATTGAGGCTGCCGAAGCAGAGAAGGCACCAGACCATTACATCGTTAAAATGAAAGTTGATAAACTGAAACTAAAAGATGAAATTGAGAGTATAAAGCGTGATCTATCTATTTGATGTGGACGGAACTTTAACACCGAGCAGAGGCAGAATTGATGCTGAGTTTGGTGTTTGGTTCTCTAAATTTGTTGAGAACAACCATGTATGCTTAGTTACGGGTAGCGATAGGGCTAAGACTATTGAGCAAGTTGGCGATTACATATATTTCAAGTGTAAGCGTGTGTATCAGTGTTCTGGTAATGATGTTTGGGAAGGTGATAATAACATCAGAACTAATGACTGGAAACTGCCTAAGTTAGCACAATATTTCTTAGAAGAGAAGTTAGAGCAGAGTGGCTTTGGCATACGCACTGGCAATCATATCGAGCATCGTCCAGGTATGGTAAACTTCAGTATCGTGGGTCGTAATGCAAACACAGAACAGCGCAAGTGGTATACCGAATACGAAGGACTTCATATGGAGCGTGGACACATCGCTGATATGTTCAATCAACACTACCCGTATTTGACTGCTAGTGTCGCAGGTGAAACTGGCATAGATATCTACCCACTAAACTCTGGTAAAGAACAGGTCTTGACAGACTACGATAAACCTGCTATACTATGCTTTATAGGTGATATGTGTGAGAAAGGTGGTAATGACTACACGATTTCGCAAGCTATATCAAAGAGAGACAATAGTAAATTTTATAATGTTAAGAATTGGAGAGAAACATGGGACCTACTGAGACAAGAACAATAGTTGGCTTTACGGCATCTACGTTCGACTTATTACATGCAGGTCATGTTGCTATGTTACGAGAAGCTAAAGAGCAATGTGATTACTTGATATGTGGATTACAGATCGACCCTTCTACGGATCGACCAGAGAAGAACTCACCTATACAAACAATCGTTGAGCGATATACACAACTTGCGGCTATCAGATATGTTGATGAGATAGTTGTATATGCTACAGAGGATGATCTTACTGACATATTAGAGATGTATAGTATCGATGTTAGAATTCTCGGTGATGAATACAAAGACAAAGAGTTTACTGGTAGAGAACG
>Ga0075444_10000417_pt1 | contig 25355 bp, 22 predicted proteins | sample CoawatmetaG01DNA_FD_76836 | JGI IMG/M metagenome (GOLD analysis project Ga0075444, IMG submission 76836) | Marine microbial communities from the West Antarctic Peninsula - Coastal water metaG017-DNA | ecosystem: Environmental > Aquatic > Marine > Coastal | place: Atlantic Ocean: West Antarctic... | reverse complement strand
GTCAGAAAAACGGAGACATTTCTGACTTTCTCTTAGTTGACTGTGGGGCCGCTTTCTCTCAGCGTTAATTTGGATTGTAGTTAGGTCAGAAAAACGGAGACATTTCTGACTTTCTCTTAGTTGGCTATAGGACCGGTTTCCCTAAGCGATAATTCGGATTGTAGTTAGGTCAGAAAAACGGAGACATTTCTGACTTTCTCTTAGTTGGCTGTGGGGCCGGTTTCGCCGAGCAATAATTCGGATTGTTGTTAGGTCAGAAAAACCGAGATATTTCTGACTTAAGCATGCTTCTTTTTCAATTTTTTGTTCTAGTCGGGGACAGAATTTATTCGGAAAATTGAACTAATTTCCTCGAACTATCGTTATTACATTTATGACACTTGTGGTGAAACCATGGAGGTGCCTATGTCTTGTGTTGAGCAAATTATTTGCTTGGTGAAAAGTCTTGCCAAAGGCACCCTATTTGCTACTAGGGACTGTTTAAATTTTGGTATCCGAAATACTGTTGATAAGGCACTTTCGCGCTTGGTAAAGATCGGCTACATAATGCGCATTGCTAGAGGAGTGTTCGCTAGGTCCGATTCTGAGCAGGGGGTATTTGACGTCAGGCAGATAGCAGCTTTTAAGGCTGGCGTTTACGACAAGATAATCGCCACCCATGGAGCTGATCTTGCCCATCGCTTTGGCTTGGCCGAAGACGCCAACACTGAGGCGACCTTCTACGTCTCTGGCAGTTCCAGTTCGTTCGATAGCATTTTAAAAAGAGTCCATTTAAAAAGGGCCAGTGCAAAACGTATTGCTACCGGTGAAAAAACAGTAGGTACTTTAATACGAGCGCTTTGGTATCTACGGTTGTCCGAACCAAATGAAGTTGTGCAAATGGCAATTGCAAGTTTGTCCGAGAGTGAACAAAAAGATTTAGTTCAAGCCGCTCCTCTTATGCCCGGTTGGCTGATGACACAGTTTAGGCTTCTTCTTTCTGTAGCTTAGGAGCAATTGCCAAAAGTCTGCCAAAACTTTGACCTGATTCCGCCAAGACTTTGGTTTAGATTGCCTTTGTCGATGACGTTACTAGAGTATTTGAGGCCTGAGCAATGAGTATCAAATTAAAGATCGCCATCTCTTCTATCGCCATCGTTTGCATTAATCTGGCTGGCCATTCCGGTAATGCTGCTCGTGCTCAGGGCGCTCAGTTCGATACGGGTTCAATTCTCAGTGCCGCCGCCCAAGGTTTGGGCTTGACCACTGGCCGACAGCCTTTGCCCGTTGTATCAACTGGTTCGGTTGATATTAATAGCTGCGACATGCCATTTTTGCGCAGTGCTGGTGGCTCCGGTGCTTTTCCTGGTAGTTCTGGAAGTGGCTCCGGTGGAAGCGGTGGCTCAGGCGGTCACACTATTACTCCTGCTCCGGCTCTACCCCCAGGCTACGTGGGCATGACCAATACACACTCAGGCGATTATATGGGCTACATTCCACCAGGTGGCAATCTCTATGACTGGTCGCGGGGTGCTTATGGCCTTACCCCTGGCCAAGAAGCAGAAGCTTCTTACCTGTGGAGCAGTGGGCAGCTGGCGCAAGGGTACAGCAGTGGTATGTTTGCTGGAACCGGAATTAGTTTGGGCGGCCCTTAGCAAAGAACTGTTTTAGTAAATCGCTGCACTCGGCTTCTAATATTCCACCCAGGACTTCTGGAATGGGATAGATGCGCTTGCCAGCATAAAGATTGAAGGCCGAACCAAGGGCTCCTGAGAGCGGGTCGTAGGCTCCGAAAACGACTTTCGAAATTCGGCTCTGGATAATTGCCTCTGCGCACATTGGACAGGGCTCTAAGGTCGTATAAATGGTCATGCCGGTTAAACGCCAGGTGCCTTTGATAGCGGCAGCCTGGCGTAGCGCAACAATTTCAGCGTGGCCTGTCACATCGTTGAGAAGTTCTTTGCGGTTTTGGCCAGCACAAATAAGTTTGCCATTTTCTACAATCACTGCTCCAACCGGAATGTCTTTTGCGGCCTTGTCAGAATTATCAGCAGTTTTCTGATTCTGCTCTATATTCAGGTTTTGTTCTATGTTTTGGTTCTCTTTTGCCGCCTTTAGCGCCAAAAGCATCCATTCTTGGTCGGTTTTGAGAATTTCCATAATTATTTTGATTTTTTTCTGAAAATCTGTCGAGAAATTTTGGGCCCAGTATATATGCGTATGTCAAACAACGGAAGCGCTAAATCAAGAGCAGGGGTGTATCGAGATTTAGACCGTGGAAGCAGCAAGGTCAGGGGTGTCCCTGCTGAAGAAGCAACCGGTAGAGAAGGAAAGACGCAAACTAGCCAAGCAGGGGTGTACGGCAGTGAGCGGAGCTTAAAAAAGGAGAAGCGCTACTTAACCGATTTTTTCTTTTAATATTCGAACGAAAGATGCGAGCGACAAATAAGTTGCTCGCATCTTTTTTATTAGAGGTATTTTTTGGTTACGCCTAGGTCTAAAGCGAAGCGATAACCAATGAGCTTGTACAGTAGTTTAGCCGCCAAGAAATTAGGTGCGTGCATGCCTTTAATTGGCGAGAGTTCAGTAATATCAGCTGCTACAACGTTTTTGCGAACGCAAACAAGTTTGATTACTTCCATCAATTGATACCAGTCCACACCACCTGGCTCAGGAGCGCCAGTGGCTGGCATGATACCGCAATCTAATGCATCTACCGAAATGGAGAGGTAAACATCATTGGATAGGGTATTTATGATTTCGCTGACGTCCCACTTGTTTTGATTTCTTGCCCAGAAAATGCTGATGTTTGGTTCTTCTTCTTCCATCCAGGCCACTTCTTCCCAGCTGATATTGCGAATGCCAACTTGGGTCATTGCCGGATTGCTAAGAGCTTTGTAGACCTGGAAGCCAACTGAAGCATGGCTATGAGAATTGCCGTCATAGGATGAGCGAAGGTTGCTGTGAGCAGCAATTTGCAATACTGAAAGATTGGGATATTTATCTAGACAGCCCTTAACTCCGCCCAGGGTGAGCGAATGTTCGCCACCCAATAAGATAGGGAACTTATCGCTGTGCACGAGGGGCTTGATTGAGTCTGCTAGGCCACTGAAGGCATTTTCACTTTCGCTTGTTAACGCTTCTACCTGCACCGCTTCCATCGTATGAATACCGATTTTGAACGGTTCAATCCAGAGCTCATCGTCAAACAGTTCTACTTGTTGGCTGGCTTCAAGTATGGCTTTAGGACCATCTTTGGTGCCCTTGCCGTAAGTAGTGGTGGCCTCGTAAGGAACTGGCACAATCGCTACCCTTGAGTTGTCTCTACCAGAGTAGTCTTCGGAAAGTCCGAAATAGTTTTTTGAATTGCTTGACGACATTAGACCTTCGCTTTGGAGCGTGCAAAACAGGTACTGGAATCCAGAAAGAGAGTTGCCTGCCAAGGGTTGGCGAGTTCCCATCAGAAAGTTCAGTTTTTATAGCATTTTAGAGATGCGATTGGCTATATCTGGCCGCTTTGCAACGCATGCTCTGAGGTTTTTTAGGTCTGTCCTAGAGGTCCGGCTGCAGGATTGTGCTAGTTGTACTAAGGGAGGCATTGACTTTCTCAAATTCTGACAATTTGCATTGCCAGCTAGCCTGGTTGATTTCTCTGGGGCGTTAACGACTGAGCAACAACTTCCTTTTAGTATGGCCGAGTTGTCACCAGTCAGCCAAGTAAAAGCCGGGCTGCTAAAAGTTTCAACAACTTACTAAGTCTCATAATTTGCCGAGGGCGAAGCCACTGTTGCCAGAATTCGAAGTATTTGAATCTAACAGTTCACTTAAGGTCTCTGTCGCTGTAGAACTCAACCCCGCTGGCGCAGCTGCTGACTTTGGTAAGTTGCTACCATCCTTGTCGAGTTTTCGTTCTCAGGTGGCAAAGGTCGCCCTGCTGCAAAGACAAATTGAGCAAGGGTCTCAGTCTAATTTTGCCGCGCCAAGACTGTCGTGATTTGTTGCCTCTGCGCGGTATGCGCCCTGACACTTAGCTTTGCATTCACAACTTCGCAACAAAACCTAGATAGTATCGCCTTGTTAGTGAATCTCCATTAACAAGGCGATTTGCGTTATATAACTATCAATGTTTGGGTGCTGCCATGACTCACGGTCAATTTAGTCGAGTAGATCATCTTCCTCATTCCGCCTCTGACAAAGCCGATCTCTTTCAGTCTAAGCGCTCTGGTGATAGCAACGCGCTGCATCATCAAGCCATTCACTCGTTAAGTAGTAAGCATAGCAGTGATGGCCAAGATAGTAATGATAGGCCTGGCAAAGTTAGCTACAAAAGCCATTCTAGCAACCCCGAGCGTAACAATGGTGACAAAATAGCTTTGGCAAAGCACGAGAGTAAGCATCTGCCACATCTTCAAATTGTTGATCCTGAGAAAGTGCTAGATAGAGTCCCCAAGAAGGTTCGCAAGGTTGATCAGAGCGAGGAGAAAGAAACTCTAGATACTACGAAGCCGATCGCTGAATTGGTAAAAACCGGACGGATTGTTGATAGAACAGCTGATCGCGGACAAGATGCTCCAGATCGAAAATTAGAAGAAAAAGCTGCTGACGATAAAACCCCTGCAAAAATTTCTGTTGCTCTACAAAACATTGACGGCTCCCCCCGCCTCAAGTCTCATTTCTCCATCAAAGAGAATGGCCAAATCGAGATGAATGGCAATCCTGAAACAAGCAATCCTAAAGAGATCAAAATAGTACTTGAGCGCAAAGAGGGTCAACTCAATCCTACTGAAGCTCAGAGCAAAGCAGCAGACAATTTAGTCAGCTACTTATCTGAACGCCTCAAAGCTAGCAATGATCAAGCACGGTTGCGCGGCCTCGAGCTAGATGACCGAGACAGTGTCGTATCGCCAGAAGTAGAGCAAAAACAGCATCTGCGGCCAAAGAAAGAGTTAGCGAATTTTACGGCTGAAACACGCCATAGTGTTGAGCAAACCCAGCGCTTTCATGGCGCTAATGGTGTTGATATGCCCCGTGCTGCCACAGAGAAAATGGGTTCTTTCAATACCCGTGAGGTTCCTCGGCAGCCAGGTGAAAGCAGCCGATTAATGGCTATCAAAGAATCTATTGCCGGGCTGTGGAAGCCTGATGAAAAGGCCCCTTATGAGACCGTGCGCAGGCATCCAGACGGCGGCTATCGTGTCGGTCGCTATGGTTTCTCTGGTCAACAACTTCACAGCTTTCTTAAAGCCCTTGGGGAGCCGCCAGACCCGGCTTTGCTCGACAAATTGATTAAAGAAGGTAAGTTGCCAAAAGATTTTGCTGAAATGCTAAAGAACCCTGAGTTTCTGGCCAAGCTCATTGACATGGCTGCCAAAATGCAGGAGGGTGAAGCTCCTGCCCAGGCAGATTTGAAGCTGCTGTTGCCGAAAGAGGCGCAAGAAGCTATCGAGTCAAGTTTGATTGACCAAGCTCAGCGTCAAGTGGGTGATAGGCCTGGTTCAATTGCAGCAGCTATGCTTTCTGGCAAGGCTGCAGCTGATATGTCTAAGGCCGACGTTATTACGCCTGAAGGCCGACAGTTGAGTCAAGCAGCCGATCGTTTATATGATATTGCTACGCGCCGAGCAAGTACTGAGTCGAGCGGCGATACTAGAGCGGATTCTGGGCGAGTAGGAGTTATTCCCCAGGGACGCAAGCGAGAATTGATAGAGGAAGCTCTGACTAAAGCTGGCGTACCAGCTAGTCTGGCAAACATTAGTGCGGTCAATCTAATTGTGCAGAGGGAGAGTAGTTGGAACCCTAACATCGTCAACACTTGGGATTCCAATGCCCGTAAAGGCACTCCCTCAAAAGGGTTGATGCAGACTATTGGGCCGACTTTCAATTCTTACTCTATACCCGGACACAAAAATATCTTCAACCCAGTAGACAACATGATCGCTGGAATTCGCTATTCAGTAAGCCGTTATGGCTCGTTGCAAAACGTTCCCGGAGTGCGAGCTGTCGCTCGCGGTGGTGCCTATCGGGGTTATTAGAGCCGTTAGCAACTCGGCAACAAGTCTGTTCTATCTTGTTTCATGCAACCCCGTTGAGGAAACTGATTATGTTTCAGTCTGCTATGCGCAATGATCGCAGTCCTAAATTAGTATCAGGCCAGAGTTTAGTTCGCGCGGAGAATGCTGCTGGCCTGGCGCGATTCATTGAACTGCTCTTTCAAGGTGATCTCCAGCAGCTTGAGAATTTGATTGTGTCGATGGGAGATCGTGATGATAACTTACTGGAAATTGTTAAAGAAGTGAGCAAACGGCGTGATAGTCCTGAGTTTAGATGCTCTGCCCGCCGGTTAAGCTGGAAGGAGGGCACCATAGCTAAATCGGCAGTAGTGATTGAGTTTCGGCTTCCTCGTGCTCGAAGATCGTTGTATATCTCTAGTTCACCGAATTTACGTAGCCAGGTTTGCGAGCATCTGCTCGATTCGACAATCAGAAATACTTCTGAATCACCTGCAATTCTGATGCGTCAAGTTGGCCGAATAGCGTCTATTCCACTAGGTTGTACCCCGCCACCCTTGTTTAGTGTCGCTTAGAAGACTGTTTTCAATATCTATTGGGGAATAGTAAAGGAAAAGATAGTGCCTCCACTAGCAGTGCTATTTACCCAGATTTGACCGCCATGGGCTGTCACAATTTCTTTGCATATAAAGAGACCCAAGCCTGTTCCTGCTTGCTTCTTCGTGTCTGACTTTTGATCTACCTGTTCAAAGCGCAGAAAGATTTTTTCTTGCATGTCTTCTGGAATGGGCTTGCCTTTGTTTTGGACAAAGAATTCCAAGAACTTCCCTTCTGCACTTTGGCTACTCGCCTTAATTTGACAGCCGACAGCAATGGCTGCTCCGTTGTCGGAGAACTTGATGGCATTGGCAATTAGATTAGTGAGCACTCTCAAGAGACGGTCAAAATCTGCAACGATCATCGTCTCTGTGGCGGATACAATTTTTATTTCACAGCCCTTTGCTAAAGCCATTTCTCTCAGTAGAACAATCGACTGATTGATTAGATCGGTTGGATTTAATTCTGCTTTCCGTAAAACAATGCTACCTGATTGTAGATTTTCGATATCTATGAGCTCGCCCAATAGAGCAATTAGTCGCTGCGAGGCTTGATTGGCACCGGCTAAGCGTTCTCGTCCCTGATCTGTTAAATTGTTTGTTTCTTGTTCTAACAACTGCGCTACAACTGCCTTAAATTCTATTAGCGGCTTGCGCAGTCTATCTTCCAGTAATTCAGTGAAGACTTTCTTTTCGTTACTGGCCTGGTTGAGCGCTCTGGCCATTTTGTGAAAGCGGAGATCTAGAGCTGCTAATTCGTCGTTGCCGCCGATTGGTGCCAGCAGAGACTTTTGCTGGCTGATGCGCAGTACGTTTTTGCAGATTGCATCAAGACGCTGGCTAATATCACGATTGAAGAAATATGCCGTGCTCAGTGCATTGAGGAGAGTTAGAGCTGTGCCAATCGCCACTAAGGCAATAATTGTTTCTACTGAATAGAGAGAATGGCCCCAGCTCTGACTGCTACTGTTTTCCATTTCTGATATAGCGGAGGCCTCGGCTAGCATAATGTCTGTGGCCGCGTTAAGGCGACGGCGCATGCCTTCTTTATCTAGCCCGCCGATTTGCCGATTTGGGTTAGTAACCTCCGCTGAGTATTGTGTGAACTCTTGAATCAATGCGCGAATTGCTGCGTCAATACGAGTGGTGTGTGCGCTCAGTATTTCGTCGCCCTCGGCAGCCTGGTTGAGCTTGGTCGCTACTTCTTTGAGGTTGGCGATTGACTCAAAGGCGCGTTTTGCGCCCTCGGGATTGTTGGCCAGGTTAACGTAGACGCAGGCTTGCCCGCATCGCAGTAGTGCTTTTGGTGTTAGTGCCGAAAGACGAGCCACTTCGTGGATTTTCGCCTCGTGCAAATAGTTGTTTCTTTGTTCAAACAGAATGGTCACTAGAATAGCGATAGATACTATTTGAATCACCAGCGGTACGCAAAGAGCAAGAAATCCTTTTTGTTCGAGGTTAAGCTGTCTCATTGCTCTACCTCCCTCTGGTAGAGTTTGAATTTGATCACGAGGCTATGCTGTAGCTGGTCACACAGTACAATAATTTCTCCGTTCATCTTCTCTATCAGTTCTTGAGACAAGCTCAGTGATGTCTGTAGAGATGAGAGCGGCTCATCTCCTTCTTCATAGCGGTGCCTGGTCTCTGATCTATCGAAGAGAAATTTTCTGCTCGGACGCCGCATTGGTGTCTGATAGGCGATGACAATCAGACCATGGTTTTTTTCGCCTCTGGCAGTAACTTTGATTACGTTGTCGCTATCCGTTGCTGGGTTCTCACTGTCAATAATCGCTGCTTCAATTAGTCGTTGTACTGCTAGAACAAGCTTGTCGCTATCGCAGGAGACTGGCAGGCTGGCTGCCACGTTTTGAAAATTGAGTCGTTCTAGGACGTGCGATGAGCGCGAGTATTGGGCATCGAGTTTTTCTTCTATCATAAGAAGAATGGTGCCTAGTTCGTAGACGTTCAGGTCTAGTTCCAGCATGCCTGCTTCGAGCCGCTCTAAGGTCAGGAGGTCGTTTACTGTTCTTGTCAGAGTATCAAGCTTTTGTCCCTGGTCTAGGCAGAGGGTGACTCCCTGTGGGGACAGGTTTCCGTATAGTCCGCGTGATGTGGCGCTTGTTGTCGCTATGATTGACGCCAGCGGTGTGCGGAAGTCATGAGAAATGGCAGCGAGATAGTCTTGCTTTGCTGTCTCCACGGCTTGCAGCTTGGCGGCCATATCTAGAAATGCTTGTTCGACCACTGCTAGTTCGTCAGCACTACTTTTAAGCTCGAGTAGAGGCGCCGAGGCTGTGAGGCGGAAGGCGTTTTCGCTCAGTAATTTGATGCGACTAGTGAGGCTGCTGATCAACAATTTAAACAGTGCGATTGTCAGTATTAAGTTGAATATGGTGCCAAGGGTTACGGTGATGACGATTATGAGAAGCTTTATGTCCAGGTCTTTGCGTAGTTTATTTAGTGCCTCTGATTTCACTTCGAGAGAGTGATCAATTTGGGCTGCTAGAGGTTGCGCGATCTTGTAAAAGCGTTGATGGGAAATAAGGGCGTCAAGCCTTGAGATGCTCAGGTTTTGTTCGTTGCTTAGGGTCTCTCCCAGTTTTGATAGTTGCTCTAGTCCATCAGCCAAAATCAAATGATTTTTGCGGGTCTCTGTCTCTTTATCGCTGGCGGCTGTTTGGCGCAGAGTTTTAGCTGTTTTTGCCAGCTGAGCTAGAGACTCTTCAAATTCTCTTTGCTCTTGGTCTTGTTTTGAGGCGATTCTGTTTGTAAATCGGCAGATTGATTGATAGACAGTGATAAATGTGCGATTACCATCGGCAATGGCGGCTCTGCTTGCGCGTTCCTTGTTTACTGCTGTGTTGAAATCGAAAAGCAGCGGCACAAGAATTGAGATGAAAAGTATGCCGAATAGTAATGGTAGAGATACAAGAATGAGACCTTTTTGCTTGACGCTTAGTTTATTCAAATTGAAGTTTGGTTCAGTCAAGTTGTTTTTCTGCTAAGCGTTGGATTGGGCAAGGATTTTTATTAGCTGTTCTCTGTCATTCGTGGTGACAGTTTACCCCATAACTTCCAGGCATTAACGACTCGGCAACAACTCAAGATTAATGTGGCAAAGTTACGAGTTGTCGCACTGCATTAATAGCAAAGGAAGAGAGCCATGACCGACAAGCCATCTATGTCCGAGAGACCAGCTCCTAATTATAGTATGGGTGAGCAGCTGGCCATGAGAGTTGAGCAAAGAATCCAAAGTAATCCCAATACTAGTTTGCCAGACTTTATTCGGAACGAGCTATCAGACTACCGAAATGGTGGCAATGCCTCGGGATATAGTGAAATGGTGGCGACAATGACTAATAAGTTGCAAAAGGATGGCTATTTACCAGTGCTCGCACTTCAGGCTGCTAGAGAAGACTTTGATGATATATCACAGGATCAAAAGAAGATCAGTAAGAAAGATCTGGCGGCTCAAAATAAGATGTCTCCAGCTCAAGATGCCTTTGAGCGCTTCTTGGATGGCGCTGGTCGCGACTATCTATCGAACAAATATTCTCAGTTGAAAAATGAGAAGAGAGAAGGCGCTTTTGGTTGGCTGACTGGCAATAGCTCGGTTTCTAAGAAAGACCTTGAGCACGCTATCAAGAAAGAAGAAGAACGAATTGAGAAGAATCCAAGGTTCATCAATGCCAATAATTTTGCTCCGCCAAAAGAAATTGAGCCCAATAAGAATGCCGTCAAAATTGAAGTCGTAGTGGCGCCTATCAAGCCTGCTGATAAGAATGACTTAGCTGCTATCTTGCGTCTGCCTACATCTCCTTACAAGATCAAATCGGGCGATACTTTCAATGAAATAATTGCTGAACACTATTCTCACTTATTTAAGTTTGAAAGACCAATTGCTGCTCAAGTGGTAATGCGTTTAAATCCTGAGGTGAAAGACGCCAATGTCATTCAGGCTGGGGCAAAGCTGGCGCTGCCGACCGAAGTATCGATGACAGCTCATATTCGCAATCGCAGACGGGTTCACAAAACTCACTAGGCTGAGTGACTTAGGCTTGAACTAGCAGCAAAATAGGATCAGTGCACCTTGGATATGTTCTTTGGCGATTTTAGTGAAAGTGAGGCTGACCAGGTCGATCAATCAATGGCGAGAACTATTTCGCTGGCCCTGGCTGCCAAGGCGTCTGGAGACAAGGAGTTGGCCCGCAGGGTGGCTCGCGATGCTCTGCGTCAAATTCAGAGGAATAAAGATCATCCTAATCGAGCTTTTTATTTGACTATCGCCAAAGCCATCAATGCTCACTGCTTTGATCGCGCTGGTCGGGCCAAGCTCTTGATGAAGAGAGTGATTGTTGATGAGGCCATAGCTCAAGCTCCTGCCGATCAGGCTTTAGCTCGGGCCGTGGTGGCGACCTGCCAAATAGCCCTTACTTAGGGCTTGCGCTATATTTTTCCCGATAGGAAATCAATATCTTCACTGTGCTAGAATTTCGGCACTTTATCGGGTCTAAAGGTTTGCCGGCTGTATGTCAAAAATTCTCTTTGTCGACGATGATAAACAACTGGCTGCAGTAGCTAGTGATTGGCTCACCGCTGAGAACCACGTCGTCGATGTCGTTAATGACGGTAAAGAAGCTCTTTCTCGCCTGGAGTTCTATCCCTATGACTTAGTAGTGCTGGATTTGACCCTCCCTGGCCTTGACGGCGTGCAGGTCTGTCGTCAATATCGCGCTGCTGGTGGCCATATTCCCATTATTATGCTCACTGGCAGAACTGAAGTTGAGCAAAAAATGGAAGGTCTTGATAGTGGTGCTGATGACTACTTAACTAAGCCCTTTGAGCTGCGAGAACTATCGGCTCGGGTTCGTGCCCTTTTGCGCCGCCCTAAAGAAGTACTTTCAGAGGTGCTTCAAGCTGGCCCGATAAAATTAGACATCAAGGCGCAAAAGCTGACCCGTGATGGCATTGAGATTCGCTTGTTGCCGCAACAAATGTTGTTGCTTGAATTCTTCATGCGCAATCCGCGTGAAGTGTTTAGCTCAGAGGCTTTACTTGATCGTATCTGGTCCAGTGAAGCTGAGACCTCACCGGATACGGTGCGTGTTCACATTACTCGCATTCGCCAAAAACTTGATGAAGAGGGAAAACCTTCCTTTATTAGAACCCTGCACCGGGTTGGTTATTCCTTTGACCCAGATAGAGAAGCAAGCTCCTGAGCCTTACTTGCGATTGCTGCTAGATTGGTTCGTTACCTCAAGAAAGTCATTGATGTCACGTTTCTTCTTCTTCTCTACCATCGATTCTAGATCGAACTTTGAATGCGGAAAGAGTTGTTTGAATCTGATACGTTCTCTTGGGCTGTAGGCAGCCATTGGCTTAGGTAAGCTGATGTTCAGGTTTTTTAGCACACTGAGTTTTTCAAGTCCGGCGATTGATACTGCTGTATCGGCAAGCTCTAAGTCGGTTAGATTTTTGAGCCTAGTTACTAAGGCAACACAAGAGTCGTCTACGCCATGATTTTGTGAGATCGCCAGATTGATCAACTTGGTGCATTTGCAGACCTGTTCTATATCGGCCTTTTGTAGCCCTGCTCTTCGCAGTGACAGTCTCTTCAGGTTGGGAAATTGGGCCAAATATTGCAGGGAGTTGTGATCGATTTCGCCGTTGCCGAAGCGCAGAAAGCTAATAGATTTGCATTTCCTCAGTTCGTTTAAGCATTTGCCCCTAACTAAGCTATCGGTGGCTGAGAGGCTGATTAAATTGGGCAGAGTCGCCAACTTGGCTGCTGCCGCATCCGTAGTTTCGCTCTTGTCCAGGGACACTGCTTTTAAGCCTCTGAGATGGGTGACGTAGGTGATCACTTTGTCACTGATGTTTTCTTCATTGTCTGCCATTGAAAGAAAACGTAGTTCGATATAGTCAAAAGCATCGCTAGGTAGTTTGAGTAGGCATTCTGGCTGTTCGAAAAAATGACTATTGGGTTCAAACTTTAGATGTTTTGAGCGGGAAACTTTAACTGTTCCTTGGGCCTTGCACAAACGGTTGCCATGAATATTGCACTCCAGGCCAGGGTCTTGAGGTACATCAATAACCCAGCCGACAGATTGTGAGACGGGAAAATTTAGAATTTTTTCGCTGCTTGCTGCCAGTGTTTGATTGCTGCTGCTAGTGAGGGCACACAATGATACGGCCACGCTGACCAGAGCTGCTAATAAACTGAGATGACTGCGCATCGAGAAAGTATAACAGCTTGTTTCCCTGATTGAAATCATAGGCAGTGTAGTGGCCACTAGTAGTGCTCACTGAGACAGCGCCACCATCTTTTTGCTTAAATACTAAAAGCCGTAGTGGAAAAGTGGAAAATAGAAATAGCTGGACTCTGTCTCTAGCTAATTTCTATTTGAATGCGGTGCTTGCGATTGAAGCGCAGTTACCAACCAATTTGCTGATAAACAAACTCGAATATGAGACCCATGAGAAACATGGCCGGAGCGTAATCTAAGCGAATCAGACCACATATGTTCCAGCGCGAGAGCTTGTAGCTGGCTTCGGAGGGCGAGGCTCCGAGTAGCTTTCGCAGAGCGTACATGGCAACGAATTCACAGCTGAAGATAGCAATCATATAGATTATGCCTCGCGCTAAGAACGGCAGTGGAGAGATCATGTCTGCACTTAGTTCGAGAACGATTGGTGCCATCATATATAATGGCAGATACCAGAGGGAGCTATAACCCCAGAGATGCCGCTGGTGATCTTTCTTGGCGTCGAGAACGGCAGTGAATATAACTTCTAAGCCCAGTCCCAGAACGCCGAACAGGACCATGATGAAAAGTGTATCGGCCCAGTCAGTGAGCAGATAATTTAGTGTATTGTTCATTTGTATTTTCCTCCTGGCCCACCTGAGCTGACCAGTAGCTGTTCTACTAATTGATTTTGTTGTTGCCTCAATCGCGCTGTATTGCGCCCTTTCTGAAAAACCACAAATAAGATTTTTCCTTGTTTTTGTGTGCTCAGCTCACCGACAAGAACGCTGGCTCCCTGGTCTGTTTCTTTGAGTGTGCCTGTTTTAGCCGTCATTGCCCCTTTGATTTTGCTCTTAGCGAAGCGCTTGAAAATTGTGCCGTGATCAATACCGGCAACGGGCAGGGCGTCACTCAAGTCTAGATTTTGGCTGTTGAGGAAGACCTTGAATCGGCTGAGAATAGTTATCATTGCCCGGGGCGTGACTCGATTAATTCCCAGACCAGAGCTAGTTTGAAGACTAATGCTGTTAGCTGGCAAACCTGTTTGTTCCATAGCTATTTGGCTGATCATGGCTGGTCCGCCCACTAGTTGTCCTAGCTTTTCAGCAATTACATTGTCAGAGCGTGATAGACAGTCTTTGACGATGTCGAGTAAGGGCTTGCTTTCAAGGGTAATTTCGCCAAATGTAGAATTGTGCGACAGTTGATAGGCCTTGCTCGGCTGACGCAGATTTAGCTTTGTCTTTCGCAGAGCTCGGTACAAGCCGGCTATTGTTCTGTTGCCAGACTGAGCCTGGAAAACAAAGTCAGTCGAGGCCATAAGGGAAGCGACTGAGCTTTTGATTCCCCGGCTCGTAAATTCTTTGGTAAGTTGCACCAGCTGTTCCTGGTTGAAGAATGGATCACAGCCATCAAAACTGATAGTTCCGCTTAGAACCTGGTTCTCAATGATTCCCTGGTATTTGACCGTGGTCTTGAAGCGAAATTGGGGGCCGAGCTGATGTAAAACCGCCAGGGCTGTCAGTATTTTTACTCCAGAGGCTGGATTGTAAGCCAGATCTGCGTTTTGAGATTGTAAGACCTGGCCAGCAACGGTTTCTATCAATAAGCCTTGGGGTTGAAAGAGCGATGCCTCTTGCGGGCTATCGCTCAACTCAGTTTGATTGTCTTGTGGTTCGCTTACCTGTTTTACTTCATTCTTAACGGTGACTTTCATAGTGATCGCGCTATCTAATGTCATTGCTGTGCAGGCAATGGCAATTAGAGAGAAGGCAGTAAGCTGCCTTCTTAGCGGTTTTAGTATTTTCATTTCAGCACCTCCTGTCTTGCTGATTTATTCGATGATTTCAGCCACGACTTTTTCTATAAGTGGCAAAACCGGACCGACGGTGGTTTGGGTGATTCCCATTTCTACTCGGGTGAGAAGCCATTGCAAAAAGAGCAGGCGAGAGAGTCGCCATGATGCCGGCAGTTGTCGCTCTATCTCATCGACGGATAGGCCTGAGCCCAAGGCGTAGCCTTCGATGATGGCCTGGCGAAACTTTCCTAATTCACCATTTTTTGCGTGCGCGCTGGTGAGTGTGGCGAGATCGTAAAGACGTGGGCCGATCATTGAAAAGTAGGACCAATCAATGAAAACTGGCGTGGTGCGCTCTTGAAGGATGATATTTTCCGCATAGAGATCGCCATGCTGTAAGCAGAATTCTGAGCTTGAAAGGTCATGGCTGAGGCTGCCTGCTACTTGATTCAATCGACTGGTGACCTTGGCTGCGAACTGCGGAAATAGAGCATTGAGTTTGAAGATGTTGCTTTCGCAGCATTCTTGAAAACGCTCAAGGTTGTCGAGTCGGGCAAAGACCTCGGTTTTCACCGTCAGATCTAGCGCCGCTTCGTGAGTTTGTGCCAGCACAAGCCCGGTTAGCAGAGCTAAATCACGGGTTTGATATTGCAGCAATGACCATTCACCGGCATCTTCTTGCAGTATTTGTGCGCTTTCTCCAGCTTCTCTTGCGCCGATCATTCGAGCAGCATTCGGTAGGTTCTGGTCTTTTAGAAATTGCATGACTTTGGCTTCGCAATGCCATGGTGCAATTACTTTCTTGTAGATGACCGACTGTGCTTCTCCTTTTAATTCCATGCGCGCCACAATGCTGAAGTCGCGCTGGCGGAGAATAACTATCTCTTCAATTGAGATTGGTTTCTTAAGGCAGGCCGAGATGAATTGCTCCATTTCGCTGATTTTGGGAAATGCTAAAACAGCGAGGTTGCCCTCGCCGCTATTGTTGTTCATATAATCTCCTCTGGCAGAATTGTTAGGCTGTTACCCAGCGACGCGGTCTTGGAATAAATGGCTGAGCTACTGGTTTGGGTTGTCCTTTCTCGTCGCTGGGTAAGCCGCAGCGATTGAGGCGTTGACCTTTGCTATTGGTAGGTTTGCCACAGTGTTCACAACTTGTTGTTGTCATTTTGCTTTTGCATTGTCTTAGCTTTGTTGAGCTGCTAGCGCAGATGTTGCAGTACATAGTATTAAGTCTCCTTTTTTATGATTGAATTCTGACCGCTCTTAAGAGCAGTTTTACGGTTCAAGAAAGTCATGGCTGTTGTTTCTTGCGGTTTGTGGAAGGCCTTTGGGTGTTGCTGTGAGAGCGGAATTTTATGCGGATTTATGCCTCACCGTAGCAAATGCAATCAGCCTCCGACCACCTGTAAGCCATGAGAATGACAATTTTCAAGGCTTTACGTTTTAGTAGTCTGGCGCTGGACTTAGTAAAAACTTGGTCAGTGGTATTAAGTGTCACTGAAATAGGCGATATTAGTGAAATTACTGGATTTGCTGTAACTTCACTGTGCCTTTATCCGAGAAGCAAATTGCCTGACTAGTTCTGTCAAGTTTTGATTTTTTTGACAAGCGAATGAGATCAAGAATTCGCCTCTTTTGCTCTCGGCCAAATAATATGATTTGGTCGAAATGACCGAGAGGCCCGCCTCGTCAGCGGCGCTGCGGATGATGTCGTCGCTTAGTGCTAAGCGGAATTGTGCGGCGATATGCATACCGGCGCTATATCTGGCAATGGCAACGTCGTTTCCGAATGCTAGTGTCAGCGCCATAATTAGTTCCTGGCGCCATTTTGCTAGTTGCTTCTGGGTCTTGTTGATGTGCTTCTCTAGATGGCCCTCATTTATAAGCTCCGCCAGCGCTAGTTGTTCTGGAAGCGAGAAAGAAAGCTCAGCCAGTTGTTTAGCCTGGCTAATTGCTGGTATTAAATGCGGTGGTGCGGCAATGAAGCCAATTGGCATAATTGGGTAGAGTAATTTCCAAAAGCTTGAGATATAAACCACAGACTGGTGTTGGTCTAAGCTTTGAATTGCTTGAAGGTTCGGCTGGCCGTAACGATATTCACAGTCATAGTCATCTTCGATAATGTATGAATTGTGTTCGGCAGCCCAGGAGAGCAGTTCTTGCCTCCGTTGCCGTGACATGGTGGCGCCGAGGGGGTCTTGGTGGGTTGGTGTGACATATACTGCCCGGCATGCCGTGGGGTTAGCGCGAAGTTCGCTCACGATCAGGCCGTTTTCATCGACATTTACCGCCAGCGCTTCGGCTCCAATACTGCGTATGGCTTTGTGAGCGCCAATAAAACCAGGATTTTCCACAGCAACAGTATCGCCGCTGTCGATTAGCAATCGAGTAATGAGGCTGACTGCTTGCTGGGAATTAGCGAATACGGCAATTGTCTCGGCTGAACAATTGAGATTGCGCGAGCGCCTCAAGTATTGAGCTAGAGCTTCGCGCAGAGGCCTGCAGCCCAATGGTTCATGAGCTACTAAAGGCAAAGTCTCGGTGGTGCTGCAATATTTTGCTAGCAGCTTCTGCCATTGCCTGATAGGCAAGAGCTGCGCTGGAGGCAAGCCGAATATGGTCTCAGCTTGGTTTGGTTGGTTTCCTCCTGCCATTAGACGAGTGCCATATTGAGAAAGTGGTCTCTTCGAGAAGTGACTTGTATTTGCTTGGGCTGGGCAGTTTGGTAACGGCGTTGTCTGACTGCGGCTGACAAAGGTGCCGGTGCCTGTAATTACTTTGAGATAGCCCTGGCTAATTAGTTGTTCGTAACTTTGCACCACGGTTATGCGAGACAGCCCTAGGTGCTCGGAGAGCTGCCTTGTTGATGGCACCGCCTTGCCTTCTTGCAGGCGTCCACTGTCGATGCTGTCTTTAATGGCATTGGCTACTTGTTTGTAGAGCGGCAGATTGCTGCTGCTGTCAATTTCAATAAAAAGATTCACGGCTGTTTCTCTTTGTCATTTGCTTTGTTTTGTTTATTCAATAATTGAGGGCGGCCTGTTGTATGACTTTGAGGTTGTTTTCACCCCGCCAGCCTGTTTGTCCGCTTTGAATATATTCTGATTTTTGCAGGCAGCTGGCTGCTGTCTTGTAGTCATTTTGATTGAGAGCCGAGTTCATATTCTTGAACTTGCGCAGGCGATCAGAGCCCATATTGAAGGTTAGGTCGAGCATGACGTCTTGTACTTCTTTGGGGTGACTAGCAAAGTTGGGATAGATCGTGAGGGTCTCTTTGAAGGTGTCTGCAATGTCTTGCTCAAGCAATTTGTCCATCTGCTCTGGGGTAAGCATTACTGACTTGTTCGCTTTGCTGAGATAGGCGTCTTTTTTAAGCTGATCGAAGTCTACTCCGAGTTCTTCAAAGCGCTTTCTTGCGTCTGGCCGAAGCAGATTGAAGCCGATGCAGGCAGTGGGAACACCAACACTGTCGAGATAGGCAAAAGGAATAGCACCTTCGCGTTCAGTTAGTCTTTCCTTTACCTCTTGTACTTTTTCGGGAGTGAGATAGCCATTGACCGGTGCTGCCTCTTGCAAGAATTTTTGGTACTGCTCGTATAGGCGGTCAATTGTTATTGGTCCGCTTAATTCGTAGGTTTTTGTCACCAAGCCCTGGCTAAAAGTCGCTTCGTGTACGTTTGACTGGGCGTCTTGCCTTGACATCAATGGGCTCGTGGCGTTTTTTATGCGCCAGACGTTGGCTTCGTTGTCGTAGGTGAAGGTCTTGTCTGGGGTGACAATTTGCACGAGCTGGTTGCCGCTCCATTTGAATGATTCTTTATCGCTTGAAGGGCCATATGAAAAGCGTATTTGCAGGTCGGCTCCTACTAACTCGGCCTTACCGTTAGAATCAATACGCACTCCTCCAAATTTACTAAGATCTTTTAGGGGCTTCATATCAATCAGTTCTAGTTCGGGTAAACATGTCAGTTTCGGGCGTTCCTGGCAGCCGCCATTAGCTTTCAGCGCTGATTTCATGGTGATTGTCTCTAAAATTAGTAAGTTGCTCGAACCCTCTCTCTGATCTTGCTTTTTATTGTTATCTTGTTCGCGCTGGCGCCTATTTTCACCCATGATCTTTCTCCCGTTGACGACTGGGTTGAAGATAGGCTTAAGTCGTTGCCGAGTTGTTAACTGTGGGCTCTAGAGAAGGGTCATGCTAGACTTTTGCACTGATAAGTGTCGAGATTGAAGAAAAAGAGTCATGATTAAACCTAAAGTCGCCATTCAGGATTCGTTGCGAATTTCCCGTTTGTCCCTAGCGCTGGCAACTCTTGTTGCTGCATTGATTACTGTGCAGCCGGCCCATGCGCTGTTCTTTGGTTACAACCAGCAGGCTGAAGCCTATAAACAGCAAGGTGAAGCTGCTCAAGAAGCACAGAACTATGATATGGCGATTAATTACTTCACCAGTGCTATTAATTGCTGCCCTTATGATGCCGCACAGAACTTGGCTGATCTCTATTATGTGCGCGCTATTGCTACGGATGCTACTGGTCAATATGACAGAGCCACCCGCGATTGGCAGGCCTCCCATGACAATTTTCAAAAGTGCGTAGATCAAGCTCAGTATAATCCTGGCACTAATGTTGCCTACGACAAAGAGTACGCTGATGATCTACAGCGCATGATCAATTGGCGTTCCACTGAAAACCCCAATACTCCTAACTACATGGAATGTGGGCCGATGAAGCGTTTTGCCACCCCAGGCAGCGTCAGGGTTTATGTCGACACCACAGAGCAATCGGGTTTTTCCTATGATTTGCGCTATTTGATTTTTCAGGCCATGTATCAGTGGTGTAGTTTCTCAGGTTCGCCCATCCGCATGGAGCAATGGTCAACCCCTGAGGGGGCCCACATAATTGTGCAAAGAGCCAATGCCCCTGGGCAAATTGGTTTTGGCGCCGGTGGGCAAACTAACAACCAGGATAGCGTCAACGCTGCTGGGCAAGACATTATGACCAAGAGTTTTGTGCGATTGACAAGTCCTAGCTACAATAGCAACAACATGTCTCAGGTCGATAAGAACAAGCTTTATAATTTGGCTTTGCACGAAACTGGGCATGCACTAGGAATTGGGGGGCATTCGCCGTCTGGGCTAGATGCAATGTATTTCAAGGCGCCAGTTCTTAAGCTCAGTGATCGAGACAAGGCAACCATGCGCATGATGTATCAGTAGCTTAAATTTCCCCTTTTTCATCCAAAGTAACTAAGAGGCCGAGAATGAGAAGTAGTTTGAGATCTAACTGGAAAGTGCGTTTGTCGGTCTGCCTTGTGGCTGCACTGGTTGGCTCGGCCGGAGCGGTTGTCGCCGGATCCTTTCAACCAGCATTGGCGGCCCCAGATGCTTTTTCTACCGCTAAAAGCAAGTATGAGAAAAAAGACTATCAAGGTGCGCTTAACGACTTCAAAGCACTTTCTGCTAAATACCCAAACAATGCACTTTGTCATTACTACATGGCACTGTGCAACCAATGTCTCTCGCGGGTTAGTGAGGCCAAGAGCGAGTATCAATGGGTAATAGCTAATGATAGAGGTAGTCTTTCTCGGCAGGCTGCTGCTGGTTTGAATCAACTCTCTGGCGGCAAACCGTCAGTTGGCGGGCAAGTGAAGATGGTGCTAGATTTTTACACCACCTGGTGCGGGCCATGCAAACAGATGGAGCCTGCCTTTGAGGCTGCCAAAAGCCGCTATACATCGATTTCATTCAAGCGTTATAACGCTGAAGATCCTGCTAACGCTGCTCTAGTTAAACAATTTGCTGTGCGTGCTTTTCCGACTATCGTTATGATCGATGGCAAAGGTAAAGTGTTGTTCAATGAGCCTGGCAGTCTCCCGGGAGACGAATTAGCTCAGGCTATTGACCAGGTGAATGGCAAGTAGACTTGTTTCTAATGAATGGCTAATCGACCAGAGTTCATTTGTTCGCGCAGATATGGTGTCAGATGAGCGAATTGGCCGTCTGGGCTAATTGAAACCGTTTTGATTTTGCTCGATTTCAGCAAGCGTTCCATTGCGCTTGGTGAAACCCTGGTACCACTGAGGTCTAGAAATCGCAAACTCTTCATCTGCAAAAATAGGGGAATCGCAGCGTCGCTAACTTTCCCGCGCGTTAGCACGAGCCGCTCTAAGTGCGGCAGTTTTGTTAGCCATTTGATACCAGCATCGCTAATATCAGAGCCCTCAAAAACCACAGTTTTGAGCTGACTACAGTTGCTCAAGCGTTGAGTAATCAAATCGGTATTGACTATCTTTGCTACGTGGTTAGAGTTGAAAGCACGCATGCCCGTGAATGACAGCTCAGATAACCACTCTGTGGGCGGTTTCTTGGCAAAGAAGCGGCCGTCAGCTTGGCCATTTTCCATCTGTAAGCTGACCAGTCTTTTTGCCTCACCTAAAGTGTCAAAGACTTTAGGTGTAAGGCCATTACAGGCAGTAATCGATAAGTTTCGCAGACCAACTATTCTAAATATTGCCGCCATGCCACTGTCATCGATATCACCCCATTTGACATGAACTTCAGAAAGTGGCAGGGCCTGAAGTTCTTTGAGGTTATCTGCATCTAGGCCACCACAGCCTTCTATCTCAAGCTTCTTGAGGTTCTGGCCCCCTTTGCCAATGGCCACAAAATCTGGCTTTTTCAGTTTATAGCCTTTAGGTAATGTGAATGACTCTTTGCCCTTTTGCAGCTCATGTTCGATCAAGTGTAGGCGCGATTGATCCGATGGGTTCATTACTTGATCTATTAAGCCAAGCTCGCTTGGTGCCTCGTTGTAAATGGGGTGATCTTGAGCAACTGGTTGCACCTCTACCTTACTTTTTTCCTCGGTGGGCTTTCCTGACGTGTCTGAAGCTTTGACGTTTGCTTTTGCTGTTGTATCCACGGCCTTGTCTTGCAGCAAAAATGCCGCAATTCCCCCTGCGGCAATCAGGCCGGCAAGCACTGCCGCTACTAACAATTTCTTATCATTGGCAGTGCTGTTTACCAGCGTGCTTTCGTTCTGCCCTTGCCGACCGAGGCGGCGCTTAACCTTTGTGCTCAGTGAGTTAAGCTCGGCCAATCCAGTTTTGTCTTTGTCGATAATGGCTTGCAGCAATCGCTCCAGCTGCTCAGCTGACTGTAGCCTATCCTCGCGCTCTTTAGCCAATAGGAGGTCTAATAATTGCTGCACTGCAGCTGGGTATTTTTTTGTGGGACAGGCGACGGCCAGGCTCAGTGGAATTTCAGAAACATGCTTGAAAATGGTCTCCATGGCCGATTGACCTACAATTGGTGGTTTGCCAACCAGGGCTTCATAGAGAACGCAACCAAGCGAATATAAGTCAGAACGCTCGTCAAGGCTTTTGCCCAGGGCTTGCTCTGGGCTCATGTAGAGCGGGCTGCCAAAGATTTCGCCGGTTTTTGTTAAGTCGGCCCGGGCGCCGGGATCGTCCATGAAGAATAATTTGGCAATACCAAAGTCGAAGACCTTTACCCTTGGTCCTTCTCTGCTTTGAGTGACAAAAATATTGCCCGGCTTTATATCGCGGTGAATGGCGCCAAAGCTGTGGGCATGAGCCAGGCCAGCAGCTGTTTGTTTAGTTAATTCGAGGGCGAGATCGAGGTCTAAGATACCCTCTTCTTTCAGCATCTCAGCAAGGCTTTCTCCTTGCAAATACTCAAGAACCATGTAGGGTTCTTGAGCTTGATTGATGCCAAAATCCATGACTGAAACTAAATTGGGGTGCACTAACTTTGCCAGCAGTTTGCCTTCTTGCTGAAAGCGCAATAGCTCTTTCTCGTTGTAGCGTTTCCCTTTCAGAGTCTTGATAGCAACAACTTTGTCGAGATATGAGTTGAGCGCTTTGTAGACGACACCCATTCCGCCTACGCCTAGAAGGCCTTTGTAGACATAGTGACCTACTAAGGGTTCGTCGATAAAAGGCAAAGGGGTAAGGGAATTGCCATCTTTTGAGCAGGTTGGTTTGTCCCCAGGACGCACATTATAGACTTTGCCACAGGCCAGACAGAGGCCGTCTCGCGTCGGTTTATTGACCGACTCCGTAATTTTTCTGGTGGCATCCTGTTCGTCGTTCATGAATTTGTCTTGGCCTGTATCGAAAACAGATAGCAGATAGCGGATAACGGCTTACGGATCCTAATTTAAGCACCTAAGACGGACAAAATTTACCATGTGGTGTGTTTTGTTTATTTATTATGCTCTATAGTTAAAAACTTCCAAAATCTAAAATTGCAGGATGATCAGAGCTGTGGCGGCTTTCTACCAAGATAGCTGTGTTTGCCACAAAAAGAGAGGTGCTCTTCCTTGAGCACCTCCCCGCCTTTTAACTACTGGTCAGTTTCTATTTCTTCTCGGTTGCTGGAGGAGTTGTGGCAACAGGGCTGACTGCGGTAGTGCCGTTTTCTTTGGGCAGATGCCTCTCAACGAGCTCTTTGTACTCGCGATAAGACCTCGCCCCGGCAAGGCTTTCTAGCATTGTCTTGCCTCCGGCGCTGAATACCATGACGGTGGGTATTGACCTGATTGCCTCCTCCTTGCTAACTGTTGGCGCCTTTTCGATATTGACTTTCACCACTACGATGCGTCCATCGTATTCTTTTGCCAGCTTTTCTATCAGTGGCTTGACGGCCTTGCAAGGACCACACCAGTCGGCGTAGAAGTCAACCACAACGATGGTTTTCGCATCTTTCAGAGTAGTGCGAAAGTTACTGTCATCTAACGTTTTGATTTCCATGGGCTTTTGCTCCAGAGCTCTTGCTGCGTTCGGTGTTGATGTTTGGTTGGCCGATGTGGCCGTTGCGGTCGTTGCGTTCGATGGATTGGTTGATTGAGCGGCTTCTGAACAGGCGGCTAAGGCTGTCATAGCCAGAACTAGGCCTACAGCAACTTTGATTGAGTAGCCTTTCATGGCGTACCTCATTTCTTATTTTGTGAACTTATTTGGATTACTCAGTAACAGCCTGAGTGGCTTTTTCGATTGCAGCAATTACTTCAGTCTGGCTTGGTATCTCACTGAGAACCACTGGTTGATTGGGCCGGTGGGGGCTGAAAACCACGTATAGCGGCACGCCAGAGCGTCCAAACTTCTGAAGAATTTTGGTAATTTCGGCATTGCTGCTGGTCCAATCTCCTTTGTATGCGACTACTCCTGCGGCTTTGAACTTGTCGGCAACCGCCTTGCTGGCAAAAGTCGTTTTTTCGTTGAGCTTGCAGGTTTGGCACCACTCGGCGGTAAAGTCGAGGAAGACCACATGTCCTTCACTGAGGCTTTGATCTACTTGTTCTTTAACAAATGGCTGCCAGTCGATAGCATTGCTCAGCTGGGCTGCTGTAACAGTGGATGTCGCCTTCACTTCGGTCACGGCTTTCCAGGCAAAGGCATAGAGGGTTGTAGTACTTATCAGGCAGGCAATTAGCCAGACAACAATTTTTTGCCGCCTTGATGCCATAAAGTTGGCAAATGTGCCCACTAACCAGGCACTAAAGCTTGTGGCCACTATGAAAATCAAGCCACCGATAAGGCCATCTGCACCGGTAACCGAGCCCAGTATCGACAGTAGCCAGACTGCACTGAAGAGCAGGATGAAGCCCATGCCTTGTTTGAAGTGCTCCATCCACTGGCCTGGTTTGGGCAGTAGTTTTTGCCAACTCGGATTGAAGCTGAGAAGCACATAGGGCGAAGCTAGGCCAGAGCCAATTGCAGAAAATACTGCAAGAATGCCCCACCATGGCTGGGCGAAGGCGAAGCCAATAGCGGCACCTAAAAACGGAGCGGTACAGGGAGTGGAGAGAATGGTGGCAATTACACCAGTGAAGAACGAGCCAACCAAGCCTTTGCGACGGCTCAGCTGTTCTAGGTTTCGCCCGGTATTGATGTTGACCATGAAGACTCCAAAGAGCCCTAGAGACATCACCGTGAGCAAGGCTGCCATGCCCAGAACAAACAATGGTTGCTGGAATTGAAAGCCCCAACCTACCGTTAGACCAGCCGCTTGTAGGGTAATCACGGCGCCGCCGAGAACGAGGCAGGTCGAAACGGTACCGGCGGCATAGGCCAAGCCAAGCATGAGCACTTTCGCTCTGCTTTCACCGGCTTCTTTGACGAAGCTGAGAATCTTCAGCGATACCACAGGTAGTACACATGGCATGAAGTTGAGGATCAAGCCGCCAACAAATGCTAGTGACAGATACTGCAGGTAGGTAATCCAGTCGTTCGACTTTTCAGCCAGGTTGAAGTCTTGATTGAAGACTGAATTGTTGCTGTCTACCTTCTGCCTCAGTGCTGGGAATGCTTGGAATTCTTTCGTCTGGGTGGCGTTGGCAGCGGTTTGGGCGTCGACGACGTTCAACTCGACTGCAACCGAAGCCTCTCCGGGTATGCAAGAGTTGTTACAAGCTAGCCAGGTAAGATCGGCACTAATTGTCAATTTGCTGCCTAATGCAAGGTTGCCTGGGGCCTGAATTGGTATGGCGATTATGGTCTCGTGGCTATAGACATTTGAGGTAAATCCACCCTCTTGATTAATATCTGGCTTGAGCCAGATTGCTTCCTCGGCAATGAAACCCGGCGGCAGATTGAGTTTTATTGATGTAGCACGGCCAGTTTCGCCAGGATCGCGATAGTAGATGTGCCATCCCGGAGACATTGTGAACTTGATGCCGACATAGGTTTTGCTACCTGCAGC
>Ga0075444_10000413_pt1 | contig 25453 bp, 44 predicted proteins | sample CoawatmetaG01DNA_FD_76836 | JGI IMG/M metagenome (GOLD analysis project Ga0075444, IMG submission 76836) | Marine microbial communities from the West Antarctic Peninsula - Coastal water metaG017-DNA | ecosystem: Environmental > Aquatic > Marine > Coastal | place: Atlantic Ocean: West Antarctic... | reverse complement strand
TGGAAATTTAGATCGTGTAAATTTAACCATTTTATCATTAAGTTGTTTATCAATTACACTGCTTCCTTCGGGGCCCCGAAAATCATTATTGAGGATATTAAGGCAAAGTTCTATATCAGTAACTAAAATTAGCACATGCATTAGTTTGCTGTACTCATCATTAGTTTTTCTAGTGAGCGATATAACAAACGTCCTATCTCTACAGAATATATTCCATGTACTATAAGATGGTACCTATATTCATCACTATCGTTTAATACAAAATGTCTTCTTCCTAAGTCTAACATAAACCCTTTGCCTATACCAAACGGTACTATACCATCTTCTTCAAATGCAAACTTACAACCTTCTGGATTAGTTAGTGGAAAGTTAAGTGGTCCAAATATTCTACCAGGTCCATCTGTATGTGGCATAATGTGACCACCTGGAGCCAACCTCATTATTCTTACTCTATGATAATGATTAAATGGCATCTTCTTTACAAGACCAGTTATGTTAGGAGCTAAGTGACTTGGTCTTGTCCATTTATAATTAGCCTCTTCATCAGAGTTAAAACCGTATCTTTCATACCCTTCTGTCTTATCATAATCTATTCCATGTAATGTTAATGCAGACCAGCCTTCGTGTCCGTATCCACTAACCTTATCATTCTCTCTATGTGGTACAAAGAATTTATCTATACGTTTTAATTCTTCTAATACTGTTGGATAATCAAAGTCCATAAACACAGGTGCATATGGCCAATCACTATTCCATACATTCTTTGGTGGAGGATATGATGGTACCCATTGATGCTCTGCACTATCTAATAATAGTTCTCTTAAATGTTCTCTCATAATTTTTTCAAAGATTTGACTACTGGTAGATCTATTATTTCTATACTTTCTACAATTCTAAATGTTGAAAATACTTCTCTATTCCATTGTTGTTTTATAGGATGCCCAAATGATTTCCAGTCTTCTTCATTGTTATGATAATTTAAAAACTCCTCATCTATTATTAGTTCACCTAATTGAAACCTACCTAAGTTTAATTTATTAAGATCATTTATAGGTACTTTCTTTTGAATATGTTTTGGTAACTTTCTCCACCAGTTATGAAATTCTCTTGCAAGATGTTGTGGTTGCATATCAGGTCCAAAGTTTACCCAAGCCTCAGCTGCAAATCTTTGCTGCGCTTTCACCATCCCTCTTTCTACTACATCAAGATCATTATTTAACATAACTTCAGTCCAATCTTTTCCTAAAGTATTATACCCTAAATAAAGATCCCCCCATCTGTAGTCAGAGTCAAGCATTAATCTATCTGGTTCTTCTATTGGTACATGTCTACCTAAAGGATATAAATCAACTAATAGTCCCATAGGGTGCCATGAGTATTGATGTGTATCATCTATACAATCTTCACATCTATGAATTAATTCATTTAACCTATTCATTTTAGCTTCTAAAGAGGTATTGTACATACCATCACCTGTAGTATAATCTTCACCCCAGGTTTCAAACTTTTCATGAAGTTCATTTAATCTTTTATTATCCATTGTATCATACACAGGTATAGGTTTGTTGTATTCTTTATTTATTTCAATACAACATTGTTTTAATTGTTTAGTGATTTCTGGAAGATCTGCATTTATGTAATTATTAAAATTATAGCTTATCTTAGTATCAGGTCTTGTAGTATAATATTTAATCATTTCTATCCACCTATCAGTTAAGGTAGAATCAAACAAGTGAAACTTTAAATTATGTCTTTTATTATATTTGTCTAAAATTGTATATTCAAGTTGTCTCAAAACCATATTCACATCCATTATATTGTTGACTTGTATATATTTATATAGTATAATAAACTATATTATGAAAGGATTAGAAATGAAAAAAGTATGGAAACCAGTTTCAGATGCAAAGTATCATCAAATTTGTAATGAAAAAGATATTAATAAACAGAAAGAAATGATGAAGGACATTGTTTATAACTTTGTACATAAGGGACAACAAAGAAAGTTTCTTTATGATATAGATAAGCCTAGTTATACTAAGGCATTGGACTTAATGAAAATGATTACAAGTTTAAAATTGATTGTGGAAGGACATAGTGTAATATAATGAAAAAGAAAAGAAAATTAACAGAAGAGCAAAAAGAACAACGTAGAGAATTATTGGCTAAAGCAAGAGAAAGTAAAGCACCGCCAAAGTATGTAACGGTAGCTCCTACTGTTAGAGAATTACCAGATGATCATGGACTTAGTTTGAAAAAAGTTAGAGGATGGATTAAGAATAATAAAGATGAGCGTAATCGTCTTAAAAAAATATTAAGAAGAAATTTTGATAACCAAGTTAATAGAAGATTCCAAATAGTAGATACTTATGTACAAAATATGGAAGCGTATGTTCGTAGTGGTGTTTGGTTAGATTTATTTTATGGTGAAAACCAAGAAAATAAAATAGGGTTTAGATGTAAGATTATGGCTTATGATGAAGATGGTAATCCTAAAAGAACAGAAGGTGTTTGGTATGACGATATAGGATGTGTATATAAATCTAAAGAGTGGGCGTAATGATTCAATACACAATGGAAGAATTTAAAACTTATGTAGGTAAATCTACAGGGACTAGCCCTTGGATTCAAGTTAGCCAACAAAGAATAAATCAGTTTGCTAAAGCTACAGAAGATTATCAATGGATTCATGTAGATGAAGAAAAGGCACAAAAAAGTATTTTTGGTTCTACTATAGCTCATGGTTTTCTAACTTTAGCTTTAGCTCCTTGGATGAGTTATAATGCTTATGAAGTAAAAAATATTTCTCATGTAGTTGTTCGTGGGTTTGGGAGAATTAGATTTAAAGAACCTGTTAAATCTGGAGACTATTTACGAGGCAATTTTAAGTTGTTAAGTATTACTCCTATTAAGTCTGGTGGCTATAGAGTTAAACAATCACTAATGATTGCCATCCAGGGTAAACAAAAACTGGCATGTGTGGCAGAAATTATAAGTATTATTTATGAATAGAAACAAGGTGTTGACTTGAGACTCGTTATATGGGATATTAATAATATGAAAAGAGAGGAATATAAAATGGGACATATGAAAAGTTGGTTAATGGAACACGACGAAGCTATTGGAGATGCAATTGAGAGAGGTGCTACTTCATTACAAGATGTGGTAACATACTGTAAGACTAATATGCAGATGATTAATAAGAATTATATTACAGAACAGTGGAATGAGTTTATGGCTGATCCACGTGATATGGTTGATAGTATGACTAAATCTCAAATAGAAGATTTAGATAATTATGCTCTATCTCAAGAACAAGAACATCTTATGGGTGGAGAAATATAATGAATTCATTGTTATGGTTAATTATAGGTATGTGTCTTATGGGTGTAATTATGGACCCAGCATACCTTGGTGAAGTGTTTCATACAATTGGTGATCTAGCTGAACAGAGGCAACCTATTGAAATTAAATAAAATTATATGTGCAATGATGCTCTGTTCTCCAGCATTTGCGGAGTCAGAGTGTGAATACATGGATATGACACACGTAAAGACAACTGGAAACATAGAGCAGACACGTAACTATGATCAAGAGACTATTCATTATGCAGAAGAAAAACGTATTTGTGCAGTTAATTTTGACGTAAAAATAGGTAAAAACTGGGCAAAAACACAAGATTTTTACGTTTTTGGGCCAGAAATGAGTGAGAATGAGGCATGTAATAAAGCAAAAGATAAAGCTAAAATAAAAGCCTTAGAAAAACATGCTCCCCAAGTTGTTACTAATAATGTTAAGCAACAATGTAAAGAATCCATAGTACTTAACAAAATACCAGAAAAAAAATATGAACGTAATCCTGTAGCTAGTAGTTTGGCTTGCAATCTCTTAGCAATATTTTATTCAGGACCTGAAAGAAATTCTAGGTGTAGTCCTGTAAGAGAAGCAGCACATACAAAACTTGGAATGGAAAATCTTAGACCTGGTGTATGTAGACAATATAAAAGAGAAGAAGTACGAGATGGTCGGGTATGGACTATAGGTGGAAAAGAATGTTTACAAAAAGACGGTACATGGTTTGCTGTTTTTTAACTAAATAATTGTTCCAGGGAGGGAACGATAATGATAAAGATATTTGTAATCATGTTTGTAGTAATATTTGATTACACTAATGGAGCACAAAGATCTATAGAATTAGAATTTGAAACTGTAGAGCAATGTTTTGAACATAAGAGAAAAGTGGATAAGGATCCAACACAATTATATTACGAAGGCAAGAGTATAGAAAATTTGGAATACGGATGTGTAAGATATTTAAAAAATTATGTAGAAGAGTGTGAAATCTTACCAATGGATTATGAAACTAAAAAAGCATGTATACCTTATTGGGATCACTGGGGTAATCATTCAAGAGGTGAAAGTGGTACCTATACAAATGAGGAGTAAATAATGTTAATAATATTTGGAGTGTTGATGGCTATGACAATATTGTTTAGTGAACCAGCACAATCAGATGAACACTATATTACTATTAAATGTGATAAAAGTGTTGACCGAGGTGTAATAATAATGGATAGTACACCTATAATGAATTGTAAGGACATGAAATTTATTAATATGTTTGTTGGATCAGGTTTAGAAGTAGGACCTATATCCAATCTTAATAGGTTTGATGAAAATATTATAGAGGCAGTAGAAAGATTAGAAGTGCTGAGTAGTAAAACTTTACAAGTTAAAAATAGAAAGGATGTAGCTTTTAAAGAGTTACAACATTAAATATGAAAAATATTATATTATGTTTAAGTATAGTGAGTATATTAGGAGCTTGTTCGTCTCTAAAAATAGAAGATAATAAGGCTGCTAATGAGTGTCTTAAAAAAGGAACATGGGTAGAAGCTGATCCGTGTTTAAAGCTGGTTAAAAAAACAGCTGGTGGTATACCACAATGGATGAAAAAGGTACCGCAAAAAGAGAATGCATATTATAGTGCTGGTACAGCAATTAGTTCTGACTTGCAACTATCAATAGATAAATCAACTCTTAATGCAAAGAGAACCCTTGCAGATAGAATTAATGGCGAAATGTCAGCACAAATAAAGACTTTTATGATAGAGTCTGGAGAAGGTGCTGGTACATTATCAACTGATATAGAACAAGTAACAAAGAATGTTATAGCTAAAGTAAATGTAGCTGGATACAATGTATCTGAAGTTGAGATAGCACCTCAAGGATCTTTCTATAGGACATACGTCTTAATAGAATATCCTGTAGGCCAAGCTAATGACATACTAGTAGAACAAGTTAGAAAGAATAACTTATTGTATGCTAAAATTAGAGCATCTGAGTCATTTAAAGAACTAGAGGAGTCTGTGGATGAGAAAATTAGATCAGACCAAGAAAGAATTGAAGCAATCACCGAATCTGTGGGAGGATAATTCTATGGAAGAGATGAATGCTTTAAAAAGGCTAGATGCAGCGCATAATGCGTATAAGCTAGCAGAAGAGGGTTGGGGTAAAAATTATTGGGCAGAAGTTATTGCTCGCCTTAACAATAAACGTAAATTATCATAGCTATGAGGAGTATTATTATGATAGGATTAAAAACTAAAATCCTGAACACTTTGAAATCAGGTAAAGCAGTAAGTGGCAAACAATTTGCCTCAAGACACAATGTAGCAGAAACAACTGTTGCAGCAAGAGTTAGTGAACTACGTAGAGATGGCTTTGCAATCTACTACAATAAAAAAACTGACTCACAAGGACGTAAAGCATCATTCTATAAACTAGGTGCAGCTAGACGTTCAATAGTAGCAGCAGGTTATGCTGCTCTAGGAGTAGCTGGCTAAATAAAGAGCTATATACTTAACTAGTATTGCGGGTAGTTTCTGACTGCCCGCTTTCGTTATAATAATTATGAGGTTTAAAATGGCAAATGAAGTAAGTAACCCAGATACTAATATGGATCTGGTTGATAAAAAAATGTTAAAACTAGCAGCTTTAATTGATACAACAATAAGATTCCATGTAGCAGACATGGTCTTTGATGAGATGGAAAATAATTATGTAGCTACATGGCTACGTAAAGAAAAAGATCCATTATTAGTAACTATTTTAGCTACGCAAACAGGTGATCGTAATCCACAAGAAGAAGGAGCTAACGACACCACTGGGAGTTAAAAATGCAGACCGTATTTCAAGTCGCGTTTATAGTAATGTGCTGGCAAGGGGATTGTACTAGGTTCGAAAGCGTACCTTATGCAATAAATAGCAGTCCCCAGCACTGTGAGAAGATGTTAAGATGGATGTTTACAAATTCTGTAGGTCCTTATTATGATGATAAGATAGATTTTGATAATAGCAGTCCTGAAGATATGATTATAGATGATGCAGGATGTGAACCTACTGAAAGAGAACCTCAAGACGGTGATGAGTGGCGTATTGAGAGACAATGGGATTCACCTAAGAATGAGAAGTTCCTACAAGATCAAAACGATCTACAATGGCAACAAGAGCAGGAACACAATATAGATGATTAATCCATTAATAAATTCAATGGGAGAACTTAAATTTAGACTCCCAAAGATCTTTGTTTACTTTATCTTTATATGGTTTAGAAAAATAGTAAACCGTGGACATTATCAAGAAGAGATAAAAGAAGCATTAGATAAACAAGTTCTTGATTATGCATTGGAACAACTAAAAGTTCCAAGTGGTTTTCATCCTGATCTAGAAAGAATGAGAAATTTCAAACTTAAACAATGATATACAAAAGCTAGATTTTAAATTTGATATAGAGAAACTAAATCAATCTTTAGATTGGATTTTAAAGCAAGCTGATATTGATAGAGTTAATCAGTTATGCTTGACACATGCTCCTTCTGCAGCAGCACACCCAGATGGTAAATGGTATCAAGGTGCTGGTTCTTTACATTGGCAATATAAAGCAGTAGGTAATGGTATTGAAAGAATGCAAAGAGACCCCGTGCTTGTTGAAGATCAATTCAGCAATTTTATAGAAGAAGCAAAGCACACATATTTCTATGATGTTTATAAACATCTTCAAACACAATTTGATATAGGTAGAGTTAGAATCATTAAGATACATTCTTGTCATTGTCTTACATGGCATCAAGATCTAGATAAACGTATTCATGTACCTATAGTAACTAATGAAGGTAACAGGCTTGTTATAGACGATAAGTGTTATCATTTACCAGGTGATGGTAGTGCTTACTATGTTAACACTATGAAGCCACATTCAGCATTTAATGGAGGTACAGAACATAGATACAATCTATTATGTACAGTTAGAAATTGAGTATAGATAAAGACCCAGCATTTTGTGTACATCCATGGACTAATCTCATGGTTAATAATCCTGGCACATATAACTTCTGTTGTATAGCTTGGAAAGCATTAATCACTGATGAGAAAGGTAATCCTGTACTTGCTGCTAACACTATGCCTGATGAAGCATGGAATGCTCCTAGCTTACGTAAGGTTAGAAAGGCTATGGTTAACGGTGAAAAATTAGATGCATGTAGTAAATGTTGGACGCAAGAAGATGTAGGTAAAGATAGTTATAGACAAAGACACAATAGAGAGTGGATAGGAAGACTAGGACTTAAAGAAATAGAAAAAAGAGTTCAGTACACAAAAGATAATGACTATTATTTAAACACACCACCTGATTATTTAGACCTTAGATTAGGTAACTTATGTAATCTTAAATGTAGAATGTGTAATGTATATAATAGTAGCCAGATAGAAAAAGAACATCTACAATTAAAAACCAATAATATGTATGCTGATATGTGGGGTCGCCAATGGGATGGTGATATTAATGGTCCACCATATCCTATGGATTGGGTAGACGCTCCTAAGTTTTGGGAGAAGATGAGTGATTTTATACCTGGGTTAAAAAAAGTTTACTTTACAGGTGGTGAACCTACATTACTACCATCTACATATACGTTTATGCAAGAGATGGTTGATAAAGATATGTCTAGTAAGATAGATTTATTGTATAACATTAATTGTACTAATGTAACAGATAGGTTTGTAGAGTTAGCAAGTAAGTTTAGACATGTACAGATACAAGCTAGTATAGACGGTACAGAAAATGTTAATGATTATATACGAGCTCCTTCTAAGTGGGCAACAATAAAAAAGAATTTAATTAAAGTAGCAGAAGCGCCAGGCCTTAAAGTTGGACTATCTCCAGCTATACAATCTTATAATATTTTAGATATAGATAATATACTAGAGTTTGCACAAGATGTTAGTAGAAACCATTCTAAAATAAATCCACCTTATAGACCAGGTGAGTCTGTTATAGATGTAGATTTCTTATTTGTTATACATCCAACATACTTTGATCCATTAAACTTACCAGAGTATGTAAGAGATATGGCTTTTGTTAAGTTGCAGAAGTGGCAAGGGTCATGGATATATGAAAACTCTGGCGTAACAAGAAATTCTATAGACTCTTACTTAACACATTTGGAGTCTAAAAGAAATCCTAAGTGGGAAACCAACATGAAAGAGTTCTGGGAGATGACTAGAATATTTGATAAGAGTCGTAAGCAATCATTTAAAGATAGCTTACCAGAACTTTATGGAATGTTAAATGGAACGAAGTAAGACCTTTTGTATTAAACCATGGATGCATATAGCAACTTATACTACTGGTGAAGCTCTTATGTGTTGTGTTGCTAAGAAGACAGCTGGTAACCTTAATAGAAATACATTAGAAGAAATATGGAATAGTGATCACTATAAGCAAGCAAGATTAGATATGCTTGCAGGTAGAGAAAATGCTGCCTGCGTTAAGTGTTATTCGGAGGAGAAAGCGGGTATAAACTCTCATAGAGTGGTAGAGAACCATATTTGGGAGCTTAGTACACCATCAGCCATTCAGCCTTCTGTAGGTAAAGAATTCATAGATAATTTAATATCTAAGACTGATAGTGAAGGTTACTTAGATAGTAAACCAATTACGTTTGATTTTAGATTAGGCAATACCTGTAACTTACAATGTGTAATGTGCGGACCAAAGGACAGTAGTAAATGGGTAAACTTTGGACATAGTATAGGTGAAGGTAAAGATCCAAAGCTATGGGATACGTCACCCTTTAATTGGGTTGAAGATCAATCTTTTTGGGACAACCAATTTTTACCATTGTTATCTAATGTTAAACATATGATAATAGCTGGTGGTGAACCTTTACTACTTAAACAACATACCAGATTGTTAGAAAGATGTATAGCAGAAGGATATAGTAAAAATATAACTATAAGATACCATACTAATGGTACTGTTATGCCTCCACATTTATTTAAACTATGGGAACAGTTTAAGCATATTGATCTTTGTATATCTATGGATAGTTGGGGTGCAAAAAACGATTACATTAGATACCCTGGTATGTGGAATGACATAGTACAGAATATTAAAAATTTAGAAGACTCAGCTGATAATATTATTCCTAGAATTATATCAACTGTAAATGCTTATAATGTATTTTATATGCCAGACTTTGCTAACTGGTTATTAGAACAAAACTTTAAAAAATTATGTAAGTTTAAATCCTCTGGTGCTGGTTTATTTACTATTGCCTATGTGCATGGACCAGTACATATGAACTGTAAGGTATTTCCACAATCTATAAAAGAAAAAATAACTAAAAAATATGATGACTGGTATACAGAAATGAAAAAATCTAGGAGTATGTTTATTAGTAAAGCTTCAGATTTTGATATAACATCCGTGCATGATTTAATACCAAGAGGATTAATGATAGATGTAAGGACTGCTGAGCAACATAGAATAGCAAAAGCATCTAAAAGAATAGATGACATATATTCAATTAAAGATTTTATGAATAGTCAAGATTTATCCAAACACTTTCCTAAATTGATAGATTACACACATAAGATAGATACAGCTAGACATACAGATTTTACAAAAGTATTTCCTGAACTTAGTCAGTTAGTCAATGAAAAAGATTAAAGTAGAGAATTATAATATGATTTTGTGGACTGTTAATGATTACTGTCCATTTAAATGTTGGTACTGTCCTGAGACTACATGGGGTGGATCTAAAGATACTTATAGTTGGGAAACTACAGATAAGTTTTTAGATAAATTATTTGATCATTTTGGTAAAGGTTATGTTGAGATGTCTGGTGGTGAGCCAACACAGTGGCCACATATACACAAAGTTGCAAGAAAATTTAAAGACAATCCTAATTGGAGTTTAGGTTTAATATCTAATCTAGGAAAATCTGTTGACTTCTATGAGGATTTAGGGGTTAATAACATAACAGCAAGTTATCATCCCAATGTAATTGATACGGATATAAAAAGAAAGATATGGTTTGATAAAGTTTATAAATTAAAAGATCATGTGTTAATGAGTATAGCATTAATGATGGATCCAAAACACTTCGAACATTGTATAGATGTTTTAGACTGTTTATATTATCCAGGATTATCAAACTCAAAAATTAACATACAAACAACAAGAATAAATGATGTAGAAAATATGAAATATCAAATTGGTTATACAGAAAAACAAGAAGAGATGTGGAAAAATTTACCATTAGGTAAGATGGGATTAGATTCTATTACAGATGGGTTTATGGATGATGTTAAAGTAACTATAGATGACACAGAGGTACATAAAGGTGCAATGGAGTTTCATGGATGGATAAGAGATACTTTAAATAAGGGTAATAATAATTTTAAAGGGTGGTTATGTGACACTGGTAAAACAGGTATACACATTGCTCCCAATGGTAATATTTACAAAGGTGTATGCCATGTGGCATATGATATGCACAGTAGCATAGGTAATATAAATAAACCAGAAGAAATACAGTGGGCAGATAAAGCTATGGTGTGTCCATATGATATGTGCTTCTGTGGTTTTGATTTAGCAGTTAACAAAAAGAGGATTTAAATGTACACTATATATACTAGAGCACTTTGTAATTATTGTGATATGGCAAAGGCTGAAATGAAAAGATTAAATATTGAGTTTAAAGAAGTAAAACAAACTGATGCTTCTAAACAAAAATTAGTAGAAGTACTTAATAAGAAACAATATACATACCCACAAATTTGGGATGATAAACATCACATAGGTGGATATACTGACTTATTAGACTACACAGAAGAAATGACTTCGACAGGATTAGCAATGTAATATTATGGAGATATATTATGAGTTTGACTATATTAGATACTAAAAAATACAGTAGAAAAAAAGATACTAAGAAAGATCTTTCTGAACCAGAAATTAATGAAATTGATAGAAAGGCTATGGGTGGTACAGAGCTTATGAAGTTTGCTCTACACGAAAGGCTAGATGATAACCTTCTTAGTAAATTTCAAATTATACCATCACGAGTAAGAGATATAGATCCTGATCGTATTCCAATATTATGGAACCATGATCTTGCTGGTGATCCAGAGACTGAACATCTTAAAAATATTAAAGCAGAAGATTTAAAGTTTAAAAAATTAGTATTTGTTAGTCATTGGCAACTCCAACAATTTAAAAATTACTTAAATATACCCTATAGTAAAAGTACGGTATTACAAAACGCTATTGAGCCTATAGCAGAACATAAGAAGCCTGATGATGTAATCAATATAGTTTACCATACAACTCCACATAGAGGGTTAGAACTTCTTGTTCCTGTATTTGAACACTTGGCTAAAACCCAATTTCAAGATTTAAAAAAGAAAGTACATCTTCATATATACTCAGATTTTAATATCTATGGGTGGCCAGAAAGAAATAAACCTTACATAGAGTTATTTGATAGATGTAGAAATCATCCAGACATAACATATAACCATTCTGTATCAAATGAACAGATGAAGAAAGAATTAGAGAAGATGCACATCTTCGCGTACCCGTCTATTTGGGCTGAGACATCATGTATAGCGCTCATAGAGGCTATGTCAGCAGGATTACTATGTGTTCATAGTGCATATGCTGCTCTGCCTGAAACAGCAGCTAATTGGACCATGATGTACTCTATGTCAGAGAGTCATGTAGAGCATTGTAATAGGTTTGCTGAACAGTTACTTAGTGCTGTTACAGTAGTAGATCAGCAATTTATGCAAGACAGACTAAACATGCAACAAAGATACGTTAATGGTTTTTATAGTTGGGATACAAGAGCTATGCAATGGGAAGCTATGTTGAAAGGATTATTAAATAATGGTTAGTACAGTTGAATGGGCAACCAAAGAAAAAGAATTAAAACAAACTTCAAGACTACAAATTAATTTACAATCTTGGGAAGAGGGTGACATACTTCACTTCTATCAAGATATGGTAGTCTTGTTTCAAGAACTTCAGAGTGATCATATATCTTTGACTAATAAAAATAGAAGGATTATTGAAAATGGCTATACCTCATTTGACAAAATATTCAACAGAACAAAATCCTGAAGTTGAATTAGTTGAATACACTGAGGAATATAAACCTGAATTATTAATCTTTTGTAATAAATGTAGAGAGTTGGGATTTACATTAAACCAATCTCTTAAAGCTATGAAGTTAAGAAGTCCAAGTGTAAAATTTTGGTTAGTATTTGTCAATGGTGAGATAGCATCTGTAAGTGGCTGTCAAAAATTACGTCCTAGTGATGCAGATAGTATCATAGAAGAAGGTGATTATAGATTATTGTTTAGGACAGCTACACTACCGGAATATTATCATCATTTAAAGTTTAATAGATATATGGGACACAACTTATACGTTAAACATTTAATCTTACCTCAAAGAGCATGGGCATACTCCCAAGGTGCAAAAAGAGTATTGTTAACAGCTGTTACTACGCCACAAGGTAGTCCACAGATGGATAAGGTAGCAAGAGTAACAAGATTAAACGAGGTTAAGTATTGTAAGAAAAGAGGTATACCTCCTATATGGGAAGAACTAGGTACGTGTAAATTATTTAACACAGACCAAGTAGTGTTTAAAGTTATAGAAAAAAATTCAGCATGGTGGATTAAGAAAGGTAAATTTAATGAAAATAATTGATAATTTTATGCCAATGGATAGAGTGCATAAAATATATAACTATTTGTCTTCTCGTGAATGGGATTTTATTTCAGAATTAAAATCACCAACTGTTAAGTTTCAAAATAGATCTTTGAAACATGCTGGTCGTTCAACAAACGATTACTTTCCAATATTCAGATTTCCATTACGTCATGTGGAAGACTTTCTATTTAAAATTAAAGAGCTTTATCCGGATTATATAATATATGATGATTTTGTAGGTGGGTTGAATATGCCAAAAGATTTTTCTCATGTTAAACATTATGATTTTTTTGAAGATAAACATATACCCAATAAAGACGACTTAATTAGATTTCAATTCTATTGTGTACCAGAATGGAAACCAGAGTGGGGTGGCAACACAGAATTTTATGGACGCTGGAGAAATGAAAAAATAGAACCTGATGTATGTGAGATAAAACCTAATCGTTTAGTACAATTTGATTGGGACGAATTTCACACTGGAACACCATGGGATAATAACCAAGGTGTACAGCGTATGATGTTAACTGGGTATCTTTTTAAGAAGGATGCTGACTATGCTGCAAAGAAAACATATAGATATGTCTTTGGTCGCTCAAAACCATATGTAGAATTGTATCCTGAGGAAAAAGAATGGACAGCTAACTGTCCTGTTTTAGAATCTTATCCTTGGAACTGATCTCTTAGTCTTTTAAATTCAGGATAGTAATCTTTTGATTTCTTTTCAAACATCTGAGCCTGGTCTTGACCATCTACACCAATAATAGTAACTATATCCATATTTATTTTATCTAAAGGTTTGTCCCAGCCCATTCTTTCTGCAAACATAACTGCATAAGCAGACTCCTGCATAAAGTATGCTTCAATCCATTCTTCTTTTTTAGTCTTCTTGGCTGTCTTAAAATCTATTATACTTAACTTGCCTTTCCATTCAGCAATAAGATCTACTCTACCAGCTACTTTAAGTTTGTCGCTATACAGAGGAGCTTCAACAGCATATATTGTACCAAGATGTTTATCAAGCTCACTTTTAATTTGTTCAAACACATCATTAGATTCTTTAACTTCTATATTGTTAACATAGTCCTCACATAGTTTATGAACACTTGTACCTCTAATAGATGCTTTAGTAATAATCTTCTGTGCTTCTTTTTCACCTACTCTAGCACGCCAGGCTTTTATACCTTCTGCTGATAGCTGTGATGTAATAGATGTGACAGAAGGATAGTTACCTGCAGGAGTTACATAGTGACGTTTACCATCTATGTTTTTTGTTTTTAACTCCTGAAGTACTATACCATCTTTATGTTTAAAAGTCTGCATTTTTATTCATAGTATTTTGATTAGGTGACCCTGGTCTATTAGAACCTTTATGTTTCTTCTTTATATTACGAAGAATATCTCTAAAGCTATCATCTGGTTTACGTAAACCATCTACACCTGATACTATTGTTGCTGTAGTAAGCATAGGTTCTATTTCAGGATTCTCTTTAAGGAGAGTTTCTCTTTCAGATATCGACATGAAGTCTTCATACTCCTTACCTGTCTTTGTATTCTTAAAACTATACGTTGGCATCTTGCAACCCCAACTCTGGAAACGCTTTTGCAACTACTGACTTACTTACGCCTTTAATTTCCCCATTCTTTACTTGCAATAATAATTCTGCGTCCTCTGGTTGTATTGAAGAAAGTATTTGAATAAACAAATTCTCTCGTTTTATCATAGGTATGTTTTCCTGTACAGGTTTAATTTTATTATTCTCAACTCTAGCTATAAAGTAACTCATATTCTTTAACTCCATAATAAGACGTCCTTGTGCATCTGAACTTTCTTCAAGAGCTTTATAAGGAGGATCTGTTTCTGGTAATACCCATCTTATTTTATCACTATATGCTAATTGAAATACACCAAAAAGTATTTGCTTTGTATTTTGTGGTATCTTTTGTAATGCTTCTACTTTTAGTGTTACGTTTTTTGTGTCTCTAGCACCTTGCAGTGCTTCTGCTAATCCTAGTGTTGCCATATTTAAAACTCGCTTATATCTTCCATTAAATGTTTCAGTTTATGTTTAACAAAATAGTTAAACAGCTTACTTCTACTGTTAGTAGGTTGGTCAAATGATTCTACCACCTTGGATTGAATCTCTTGGGGTATATAGCTTAGATCAATAAGCATTCTATTTCTCATCCAACCACGCTTTAATTCTTCATCCTCAAAATTTTCTTCTATATTGTTAATATCATTACCCAATACCTCAATATATTTAGCACGTAAAGGTTTCTGTCTTCCACCTTCTATAACAAATGTGTCATCAGCGGAAAGATAGTTAGGTACACCATCTCCTCTATCACCTTTTGCTATATGTTCTATTAAGTATTGTTCTGGGCTTTTATCTTTTAAGAATCTTTTATGTACAGGATCATATTGCTTTACATCTTTAAATTTATGTAATTGAATAAAGTCTTTATCACCTGACAATATTAATATAGGTTCTGTAGTATGGTATTTTGTAACTATAGTACCTATTACATCATCAGCTTCTGCTGTATCTATTTTAATTACTTTGTAAGGAAAGTATTCTTTTATTTCTTCTCTTACTTTATTTAAAGTGTTAAACACTGTATTCCAATCTACACCAGATTGATCTCTATTCTTTTTACGATTAGCTTTGTAGTATGGATACCTTTGTTTTCTCCAAAAGTTTTTATCATCACAACAAATAACTAATTCACCAAACTTATTTGTAAACTTAGTTCTATTAGATCTCAAGCTATTAAGTATCATATGACGAAATAAACTTTCGTCTAATTCACCTGCTGAATTACCTAACTGAACCATTAAGTTTGATATCATTACCTGATTAAGGTCTACTAATATCATTTTAAACTCCTATCTATATTGTTTAATATGCACTATAAGTTAACCTAAGACAACAATAAAAATAATTAAATTAATTGTTGCCCGATAATGAAAATGGTAGTACAATAAGGTATATTAAATGAAAGGAAATATTATGTATAATAGTGAAGATATAATAAGTGAAATAAGAGATGTTCAATCTCAGAATAATGAGCTAGAACAAAGACTAGTATTCTTAACTGAGTTAGTAGAAAAATTACTTCTTACTAGATCTAGTTATGAAATGCGTAACCCTAAACAGGCTGAAATATAATGGAAGTGTGGGTATTAATAATTGCGTTCGCATTTTATAATGCAGACGACATAATGGAGTCAGGTTCAATGAGTATTGATATGGCTAATAAGCAAGAATGTGAGAAGAGATTAGAAACATTTGAAGATGTTAAATTTAGTTTTGGTGATAAAAGTTTTTCAACTTCTGCTACTTGTCATGACGTTAATTCAAAAGAAATAGATATTTAATTGAAGTTCGTTGTTGACCTAGATACGGATACATGTGATATTAATAATATGAGAAGAGATACTAAAATATTTAACCTTAATCACATTAATAATAGTAATGTGGATCTTTCAGAGAAGTCCAGTCTGAGAGATATAGCGAGAGGGACGCAGCTCAGAAGATGTCCGGGAGCACAAAAGAAGTCTTCCCAAGACTACCTTCAACAAGGCCTGGCAAAAATAATTAAATTAACTGTTGACCTAAGTCCTAATTCGGGGACAATGGTCTTTGCTAGACCAGGCACACTATATTAGTAAAGGAATATAAAATGGCACATCAAGTAGAATCAATGGCATACGCGGGCGAAACACCTTGGCATGGTTTAGGTACTAAAGTATCTAACGATCTAAGTGTAGATGAGATGTTAAAAGCATCTGGCTTAAATTGGAAAGTAAATGCACTTCCAGTTGTAGGTAAGATGGAAACAGGTGAAGAGATTAAGTCTGATCATAAAATGTTAGTAAGAGAAGGCGACAACAAAGTTCTTACTATGATTACAGATAAATGGAATCCAGTTCAGAACCATGAAGCGTTTGACTTCTTTAGAGAGTTTACTGATCAAGGATCTATGGAGATGCATACTGCAGGATCACTTCAGGGTGGTAAATGGGTATGGGTACTTGCTAAAGTATCAGAGTCTTTTGAATTGTTTGGTGGCGATAAAGTAGACAGCTACTTACTATTCTCTAACCCTCACATATATGGTAGAGGTGTTGAAATTAGATTTACTCCTACTAGAGTTGTTTGTAATAATACACTTAACTTATCTTTAGGAACATCTACTGATAATAAAGTTAGATTAAACCATAGATCAACATTTGATGCTGATATGGTTAAAGAGACTTTAGGTATTGCTAAAGAGAAAATGGCTAAGTATAAAGAGATGGCTAAGTTCTTAGGATCTAAATCTTATAAGAAAGAGATTGTAGCTGAGTATATGAAAGAAGTTTTTCCTGGATACGGTAAGCCTGCTCATTGGAGTGAAGCACCTAAAAATCTAACAGATGCTAACGTAGCAGCTTTAGGGTTATCTAGAAATGCTCAAGGTGCGTTAGACATTCTAGAAACTCAGCCTGGTGCAGATTTTGCTCCTGGTAGTTGGTGGAATGCTTATAATGCAGTTACATATATGACTGATCATGTTATAGGACGTAACCAAGAGTCAAGATTAACTTCTGCTTGGTATGGCTTAAATAAAAGTGTTAAAATAAAAGCATTAGAAAAAGCTGTTAAACTTGCAGAAGTAGCATAAATAGTATTATGAGATTAATATTCATACTACTATTAACAATCACTTTAGCTAGTTGTGCAATTGCAACTAGCATGGTGGTTCTTGCTGAAGAACCTCCTATACTACAGATACCTGAAAAGAGAGCATACGGTACAGTATTTTGGGTTCAGAAATCTATGATGTGTAATGATACACCAGTAGTATCAGAATACGTTTATAATAATTTTGGCCAGGTACCTACTGACTTTGGATTACTTCTTAAAGATCCAATGGGTAACTATGGAATGCTAACAGCAATATATGTTAATCCACAAACAAAAACATTCTCTATTGTAGAGCAAGCAGCTCAAGGTGTATCATGTATTGTTAGCGCTGGAGAGATGTGGACCACTCAATATGAAGATCCTAAGTTTTAATAAATAGATCTATACAACAATAATAATCTCATGGGAGAAGTTAGAGATGGAATATGAGCTATTCACCAGAGGAAATAGATAAATTTAGGGGATTTAGAATGTGGTCACATGAATGCGAAATAGAACATACTAATTGGCAAGTTGAAGACAAACAACCATGCAATTGGTGTGGACTATACGAACAACAATATATGCAACTTAAAAAGAAAAAAATAATGGAAGTGAAAGAGGAATTTTTACAGGAGATACATGCTCCTGATCTTCCTCATCTCAAGGAGGGCTAATGTTAACACTAACACCATCAGCTAAAGAATACTTAGGTACAGTTAAACCTCAAGACCAATTTATAACACTATCAGTAGATGGTGGAGGATGTGCTGGGTTTCAATATAAATGGGCTACAACAGATACAGTAGAAGTAGATAAATCATGGGGCGACCCAATAGAAAATATTTTACTTGTTGACCCAATTGCAGAAATGTATATAATAGGAAGTGTAGTTGATTATAAAAAAGAGTTAGGTGGTTCTTATCTAACTGTAAAAAATCCAGGCGCAACAAGCAGCTGTGGATGTGGAGAAAGTTTTGGTGTATGAAGTTAATACGAATTGATTGGAAAGGCAAGATTGGTTATGGAGATATAGTTTCACCAATTTGTTATGCACATACTATGGCACAGAAAAATTGCTGTGACGTAGAACTCAAGTTTCATTGGCCCCATAAAAAGGGTACAAAGTATAAGAAGACAGATCCAGAAACTTTAGATGAAAGAGCTAAGCACTTAGCATCTATTGCACAACCAATACCTTTTCATCAAGTAAAAATTAATCACAAGTATAACTCTAAGCTATCATTCAATCATACAAACTATGATGACAGTGAACCGTTCCATAACTTTTGGTATGCTAAGCAAAAGAATATGGATTATAGTAAGAAGTATATTGTTTTAAATACAACAGAAAACCATAAACAAACATTAGAAGAATATGGTGGCAAAGCTAAGCTATGGAAAGATCCTGTTGGGTTAGTTAAGTGGAATGTATTAGCTAAAAAGATTCAAGAAGAATGGGGTATGGAAGTTAAATTTGCTGATTATAGTACTCCAATAAAAGAGTTGATTGATCTTTATAGAAAGTGTACACTAGCTATAGGATATCATGGATCCACAATGTGGGTAGCAAGATATGTTGGATGTCCTATGTTAATATTTTCTTCAAAGAAGATAACATCAAAGTCATTTCAATGGGCTATGGTAAAAGATAAATTAGAAATGAGGGATCTATTAAATAAGAATCCTTATGAGTTGCGAAAAAGATCATTAGATAGGTTAGGTGAATTAAATGTCCAATTTGAACAATACCTCAATATCCCGAATATACATAGGCTACGAGGAAAGAGAACATGATGCTTATAGAGTATGTAAACATAGTATAGAACTACTATCTATTCTTAAGCCAGTACAATTAAAAAGTCAAAAGATTCCAGAGTATAATAGAAACTGGGGCGAGCCACAATCTACCGACTTTACCTTTACAAGATTTTGGGTACCTTACCTAAGTTCATTTACAGGATATAGTATATTTGTAGATTGTGATTTCTTATTTAAAAGTAATCCAATGAATCTTGCACAATACATTAATCCAGACTTAGCTGTAAGTGTGGTACAGCATCCTAGTTATAATCCTAATACAGAAATTAAAATGGATGGAGTAGCACAGCATAGATCTCACAGAAAGAATTGGGCTTCATTAATGGTGTTTAATAATGAACATCCATCTAATAAAATATTGACACCTGAGTATCTTAATAATCATAAACCTGGTTTAGACTTTCATCACTTTAAGTGGTTGAAAGATGAAGAGATAGGATCGATACCTTTAGAATGGAATTGTATGGATGGCTACTATCATTTAGAGAACCCCAAAGCAATACATTATACAGATGGTGGACCTTGGTTTGGAGACAAGTATCAAGATACTATGTATGCTAAAGAATGGAAAACAATGTGGGCTTATATAAAGCAGTTCAAAGATGAATAAGGTAACATTTTCAATAACATATTATGGCCAAGTAGATAGATTACAATATCAATTAGATTTTTTTGATAAGCTACCTAGTGACATTAAAGAAAGTATAACATTACAAATACTTAATGATGGATACAATGACGGTGGTGTATTCAAATCTTTATTGGAATTATATAAAGATAGATTAAATATAAAAGGTTATTTAATAACATTAGACGTTGGCTTCAATAGTCATGGTGCTCGTAATTTATTAATGATGGAAAGTGAAACCCATTGGAATATGTTAATGGATATAGATGTGTATATGGAACCTTCTATGGTACAAGCTATGATAATGAATCCATTAAAAGAAGAAAACATATATGTGTTTAAAGTAGCTTTTGACCATCCAGATGATCCTGAAGATTATGATCATGTAGATCCTAAAAAGATACTAAAATTTATATCACATCCTAATACGTGGTTAATAACTAAACCAGCATTTTGGAGTGGTGGTGGATATGATATAGAGTTTACTGGTATGAGACATGGTGATGCTGAGTTCTTTTTATCACTTGATAGAGATAAATATGACCACGTAGTTTTTCATCCTGAAGATACCGTAGCCCATGAAGTACATGTCAGAAATCCTAACAGAAACCGTAGTTATTTAAACCAAGCTACAGAGCATGTAAAAAATCTTCAAAGAACAGTTGACTTTGTAGAGAAAAGGAATGATGATAAAGATAGAAAGCATAAAAAAAGATTAATCTGCTTTCCATGGAAAAGGATAATATGATAGACATAGCAATTAAGACACCATCTCAGTTTGTAGCGGAGATAGAAATAATAGTTAAGGAGACGAGCATGTCTTATTTTGATGCGTGTATGTATTACGCTCATCAGGCTAATGTAGAAATAGAAACTGTGGCATCTTTAATTAAAGGTAGTCAAATACTCAAAGCAAAGATACAAGCAGATGCAGAAAGATTACATATGATTAAAGGTACATCAGCAGCAAAGCTGCCTATATGATGGAACCTTATGAAGTATATCAGAAGTACTTAGCATTAAAGACTCATTTCAAAAACGATAGTTATGATTACTTTAAGTATCATGGTAAACTAAAAGGTGATAGAAGTAAATTTGAAACACGTAAAGATAAGTATCACTTTTATAAATTATCTAAGATGAAACAACCAGTAGATTTTATGGTAGCTAATATGATGGTTAATCCTAACTTCTGGTCTGGTGATGTTAGTGATGAGAAGTCAATAAGTATATACAATGATTGGTTAAGAAGAAGAGATAGTAGAAAGTATATTTTTGAACAAGAGATTCAAAAGATGCAAGAGAATTTTGATAGTAATATAATTGTTACTCCTGGAGAGCATCCTAGACTAATGGTGTTGTTTATAAGAGAAGTAATAAGTCCTGAAACAATTATAATTATTGATCGATTAACAGAATTTTTCAAGTACTGGAATAAGGTACTTGGAGATGATATAGTCTGGCCTGATCTTTATAAGAAGCTAAAAAAATATCAGCCATTCTTTATAAATAGTGTTGACCTAGACCCGTATAAGAGTATACTAAGGAATAGGTTTAATGATAAACCGTAATATAAAAAATACAACGTAATATAGGAGAATAAAATGTCATTCGCAGAAATGAAATCTAATCGTCAATCGCAAGTTGATAAAATCACAAACGAAGTATCTAAGTTACAGAGTCCAACAACACCAAGAGGTGATGAAGGATTTTGGAAACCAGAAGTAGATAAGTCCGGTAACGGTCATGCTATCATTCGTTTCTTACCAGCACCTAATGGAGAAGATATCCCTTTCGTAAGAATATGGGATCATGGGTTCCAAGGTCCTGGTGGATGGTTTATTGAAAAGTCATTGACCACAATGGGTCAAACTGATCCAGTATCTGAATACAATACTACTTTATGGAATAGTGGTGTTGAATCTAATAAAGACCTAGCGCGTAAATATAAACGTCGTCTTAGTTATATCTCTAACATATATGTTGTTAAAGATCCTACCAATCCTCAAAATGAGGGTCAAGTATTTAAGTACAAATATGGTAAGAAGATCTTTGATAAGTTAAATGATATGATGCATCCTGAGTTTGATGATGAAGCAGCAGTTAATCCATTTGACCTTTGGGAAGGTGCTAACTTTCGTTTGAAGATGAGAAACTTAGAAGGCTTTAGAAACTATGATAAGAGTGAATTTGATTCACCTGGGCCTTTATTTGATGATGATGCTAAGATGGAAGAAGTTTGGAACAAAGAAGTATCTTTAAAAGGCTTAGTTGATCCAAGTGAATTCAAGAGCTATGATGATTTAAAAACTCGTCTGTATAGAGTGCTTGCTCTTGATGGTGGCTCCCAGACTCCAACCGCAACGGTTGAACAAGAGATGGTGAGTACTCCAGCACCAGTACAGCCACAAATGGCTACTGCAGAAGCTGGACAAGATAATGATGAGAGCTTAGCTTTCTTTAAAAAATTAGCAGAAGACTAATTTGTTATCTGGGGTGGGTCTTCGGACCCACTCTATTAATTACATCTGGTTTCCACCTGGTTGCGTAATTTCTCTAATTGTAAAAGCAGCTTTTCTTGATGCGCTAGTAAAATGAGCATAGTTTTCAAATACTGGCGCACCTGGGCTACCTGTACTATTATTCATAGTACTATTGTCGGTTACAACAACTGTACCTTGGCCCAAGTTTTTCATTCTATCACCAGCCCTTATCTCATCTGAAATAATTTGTATATTTTTTCTAGTGGCTTCCATAGCTAGTCTATTCATATTGACATCTTGTTTATTATATATTTTTTTGTCTAATGATATCTCTTCAGCTTCTACTCTTTTTTTCTCTTTATTCGCAAGCCTAATTTCCTTCATTTTCTTTGCATAAGCATTTTTTTGTTCAATTTCTTCTGGAGTATCAAATGCATTAGGTCTTTCTGCAACATTAAAAGGTATCTCCCTACCTCTTACAATAACTTCTTTTTCTGATGCCATATCATATATTTTTTCTTGGCTCTCTAGACTATCTATGTTTGCTTTAGGGTTATCTCTTTTAAACTCAGCTTTAGATTCAGCTAATATATCATTAGCTAATTTTAAATGTGCATTCCACATTCTAGGTAATTTTGTAGATCTAGTTTCAATACTATCACCTACCATCTTAGAAGCATCACTTTTAGATATCTCATTATATAAATCAAAACCAGTTATATCTTTTACTCGCCTTACATTTTTTTTGCTAGTATCATCTAACTTTTCATACTGCAACATAGCTCGATCGTCAACCAAACCTAATTCTAAAATTTTAGCTCTTGGTACCACTTGATCTCTTTGAGCTTTATTCATTTCTTTTGTATCAGCTTTCATTTCATCAATTTCAAATTTTTCTGGTAAAAATAAATTTACTTTTTTTATTAACCAATTCAATGAAGCTATTAACATATCTTCTAAAGCTAGAAAAATATTCTTTACAACAATCATTATTGCAGCTGCTATACTTTGAGTCTTATCAGTTTTTAATTTAGAACCAACAACAGCTTCATTTATAGCAAATATAGCCAAACCAAGAATAGCACCAGCAATCATACCTGGAATAGTTAAACCAAAAGCTGTACCTATTAAACCTCCAATACCTGCTCCCACACCAACAAACATAGCACCTTTTTTAAGTTCTGCCATTGCAGCATCTTTATTAAATGTTGTATCTGAAGAAAGTGCTTGTATAAGTGTACCAAGAGCTAATCCAAGTATTGCTCCTGCCACCATACCAATAGGACCACCAATTAAAAAGCCAGCAATACCTCCAGCTGCTAGACCAGCTTTCTGAGCATTCATATTAATTTTTGATCTAATAGCTTCTTTCATCTTAGTTATTTGAGGACCTTTATCAGACATAAGCATAGATACAAGTCCACCTATAGCAGCACCCATAAGTGCACCAGCAAGCATACCAACAGGACCACCTATCAACCAGCCTATACCACCACCTATTAAACCACCTATGCCAGCTGCTTTAATAGCATCACTAATTCTAGTTTTCATATCCATTTCACCTTCGGTATAGGTAAAAAGATCCTTAAATATTCCTCCTAAATCCCAGCCACCAAACAATTCTATAATTTTGTCTTTTAATAATCCAGCAAGAAAAGCCCCTGCTAAAAATATTTTTCCAAAATCTAAAACACCATCACCCAACTTGTCAAACATAGATTTAAAATCAGGCAGTTTAGGTAATTTAAATTTGTCTTTTTTATCTTTTGGAACCTTTTTACTTAATGCTTTTCTGCTTTCTTCATATTGTTTAGTACTATCTTTTTTGAAGACACTAAATATAGCTTTAACATCACCTTGAATGGCTTGCAAACTTTGTAGTATATCGTAATCAAAACTTCCTGTAGCAGTTCGTGCTCCTCCTTTGGCCATCTACTTGTCCTTACTTTTACTAGATCCTGTGTATAAACCAAACCAGGCTGCACCAGCACCAACAACTACTGATACTAATCCACTTTGTTCCATAGTAGGAGCTTCTAATGCCATGTACCATGTCACTACTGCATACAATAGATAAATGTATGTGGATATGAATACTCTTGGAAATATTCTCCATTGATCAATAGCGTAGGCTAGATCAATCCATCTTTGATGTTTATTGGTTGGCATTCTTTTGTTCCTCTCTAACCTTTTCTAAATGGTCTACTAACATTTGATAATATATGTCACGTTCAAAAGGATACAAATTTTCAATCTCAGATATGCTATATTTATGATGCTGCACAAGCCCAAACACTAATTGATAATATGTACTTATATTATTATGGCTTAGGCTAAGGTAAAAAAATCAGCAATCCCTTCAAACGTATGTTGTTTCTTTTTTCCTTTTATTTCATAATCTACAGTGTGTGAAAGTTTTGGCATATTTTGAAAAAAAGATTGCATACCTTTAAGAGCTTCACCTTTTAAAGAATTTAAAAAATCATCTACTTCTTTTTCAGAATAATCTTTTAAATCATCTACTTTATCTTCACCACTATAAATTTTATCAGCACACACTTTTATTAATTGCATAGTACCTTCAGCCACATTTTTTGAATCCACTGATCCAATATCATCATAGGTAGGATATTTTAATCCCATAACTATTCCATCACCAAGATCTATTTTATTGTTAATATTTTCAGGCCATGTTATTTCAATATCCAATAAATTAACATCTACTTTAACAGCAGGACCATCAGGATCATCTGGATCCTTAAATTCTAAACTAGATATAG
>Ga0075444_10000412_pt1 | contig 25460 bp, 23 predicted proteins | sample CoawatmetaG01DNA_FD_76836 | JGI IMG/M metagenome (GOLD analysis project Ga0075444, IMG submission 76836) | Marine microbial communities from the West Antarctic Peninsula - Coastal water metaG017-DNA | ecosystem: Environmental > Aquatic > Marine > Coastal | place: Atlantic Ocean: West Antarctic... | reverse complement strand
GTTGTTGTCACGTGTCAAGAGCGTGCTGAAAGAGAAAGCTCTGCGTGATGAGCTAAGACGCAAAGAAGCTCAACTAAAAGAGCTTTCATTGACAGATGCTTTGACCGAACTCAAGAGCAGTCGATATCTAGACGAATTTATGCAGATTGGTATTCGTCAAGCTAAGCGCTATAGCGTGCCGTTTTCTTTGGTTATTCTAGAAATTGACCATCACCAAGAGCTTTCTAAGTCTTTGGGGCCAGATGCCTTCGACACCGTTGTTAGCCAGGTGGCGCAAATTGTTGCCAAGCAGATGCGTGAGTCAGACATAGTTGTACGCACAAATACATCTGAGTTTACTGTCGTCCTCACCTGTACTACAAAAGAAGGGGCTATTGAGGTGGCAGAACGTTTGCGCACTTCTGTGGCGGCATCAGTTTTAACTGTTGGTTCTGAGTCAAAGAGCGTTACTGTTTCTGTAGGCATTTGCCAATTTGCGAAACATATGGACGATGAGGGTAAGCTTCTGATGTCTCATGGAAGAGCTGCTGTCGAACATGCCCACAGTAGTGGTGGCAATATGACGTTAATGGCTGAATAGAGCTTGCCTTTCGTCCCCCGATTGCCTCAGTCACCACCCGTAATGGCATACTTCGGTTAAGGAAAAGCTACCTATAATGTTGGCATATTTGAAAGGCGTCATCGTTACTAAAGAGATTTCTGGCGGGCCAGTAGACCGCTTGGTTCTTGACGTTAATGATGTTGGCTATGAGCTTTCTGTGGCCCATTCCACGCTGCTGCTTCTTGGTCAAGTCGGCGAGACGGTCACTGTTTATACATCGATTGCTATTCGAGAGACAGAGTGGACTATTTTTGGCTTTAGGGATACTAGTGAACGGCAGCTCTTTAATTTATTGCAGTCCGTCACGGGAATTGGACCGAAGCTCGCCCTTGGTCTTGTTGGTACGCTTGGGATTGAAACTCTGGTTGAGGCCGTACTTAGCGAAAATCAAAAAATGATTTCGCAGGCTCCTGGCGTAGGTGCAAAAGTTGCGCAGCGAATAATTCTTGAGTTGAAAACCAAGATGGAAGAATTCTCACATACTCTTGGAAGCAAGCCACTAGAGCCATTTGCAAGCAAGTCTGCCGTGTTTGAGGAAGTGACAGAGATTTTGGCTAATCTTGGTTATACCGCTACCGAAATTCATGCTGCTTTGAAAAAAGCAAAAGAGAAAAATATTGAGGCCGATAGCGCAGAAGAACTCGTACGATTTGCATTGCGGGCTCTTAGTGCTCCTCAGTCAGCATGAGCGTCTAGAGTTGAGTGGATTCGGTGTTAGAAAAATGCGATTTAATTCTAACGACGGACTTGGTGTTAGAAAAATGCGATTTAAATCTAACGGCGGACTTGGTGTTAGAAAAAGGCGATTTAAATCTAACGGCGGACACGGTGTTAGAAAAATGCGATTTTAATCTAACAACGGATCCATGTTAGAAAATGCGATTTAAATCTAACGGCGGACACGGTGTTAGAAAAATGCGATTTTAATCTAACAACGGATCCATGTTAGAAAATGCGATTTAAATCTAACAGCGGACTTGGTGTTAGAAAAATGCGATTTAAATCTAACAGCGGACTCGGTGTTAGAAAAAGGCGATTTAAATCTAACAGCGGACTTAGTGTTAGAAAAAAAGCGATTTAAATCTAACGGCGGATCCGTGTTGGAAAGAGAAGATTTAATTCTAACAACGGACTCCATGTTAGAAAAAGCGATTTAAATCTAACACTATATATGGTGCTTCTAAAGTTCGCCTCGCTACTAAGTCGAGATTTTATCGAACTTTTTATCTATTTATTGAACTCTTCTCCACCCTTTTGCGTTTCTAAGAATAGCCCCTAGACGCGAGGTGGAACCATGAGCTGTCACCGAAACATTGTGGCCTTTATCAATCGCTTACCTCCAGATTGCTGGTTTGCGACGCGCCAAGTTCTTGAATTTGGCACTCGAGAAGCAGTTGATCAAGCACTTTATCGACTCGTCAAATGCGGGTTTTTGACGCGTATTGCTTGGGGCGTGTTTACTTTAAGAATTGACCAGCCAAAGGCTCTAGAGCCTCTTGCAGTTGCTGCCTTTAAAGCCAGTGTATTTAAGAAGACTGTGGCTGTTCATGGTCAAGATATTGCCAAGAAATTAGGATTAATACACTGCGGCAGCGACGGCCCTACTTTTGCTGTTTATGGAGTGAGTAGCTCGTTTCAGTCTGTGGACCAGAAAATCTGCTTGAAGAACTTCTCTGCTCGAAAAATATCTCTGGGTGATTCGCCCTTGGGTCAAGCAATTCGCTCCCTTTGGTATCTTGGTAAAGAGCGCTGCGATAGAAGGGCTGTGAAAGCCGCAATGGCCTCCCTAAGTGCTGATGAAGTTACAGAGTTGACCTCATCAGCCCATCTTATGCCGGGCTGGTTGACCCGGTTGGTTCGTTACGCCAATGGATGGCAACCGCAGACTATTCTTTGAGGAACTCAAATTCATATGGTTTTTCGGGTGGTGCCTGCTCTTCGGCTCCTTCTGCCTGTCTGGGGTGAATAGCTTCTAGAGTAGACATTAGATAACTGGCTAGTGAGAGTACCCGAGCTGTTTGGGCTACGCTAAATGGAGCGTTTCCAGGTAGACCTTTATAGCGTTCAAAGAATCCGGCCAGTAAATCTGAAATCCCAAGAGTTTCTTGAGCTGTAGACTCAAGACTTGCTAGTGGTCCGTTTTCTTGATCGAATGCTTGTCGAACCAATTCGACTCCTGTGGCATTGATATTGCCAGAAACGAGAAGGCTTATAGCGTCCTCGATTTCCTTGACCGCAAGAACTATCGCTTGACCATGCTGACCAAGTTCGAAGGCCTTCCAGGCGGCGTGGTAGATGCGGGGATGAACCAGGGCATCTATATAGTCCCCGCAGGGAGGCTCTGGAATCACTGCTACCATTTTGCGGAAACCGTTGAGACGATCGAGTCTACCCATAACTATTGGTGGAAATTCATCTAGGTCGCGCTCAAATTCATCGAGCTTGAGGCTTGGCTGGATATAGACATTGGAGGCGAAGTAAAGAGAAACGCTCTCGGATGAAAAGTACTCCTTTAAGGAGTTGGAAGTCTGCACAACCCAGTCCCAGTTCTGCCTTTTGAGTTGGTCCATCATTTCTCTTGAGTCAGCTTTTCGTTGCAACAGGCTGCGGCCGCGGAGAATCATTTCGTCAATTGCTTGTTCTACTCGTTCTTTTGGAACAGCTAGAGTAAGTCCTATTGCCGGAACGGGAGGGAGCTGGTTCATATTGGCCTCACTGTGTGCATATAAGGATGAATATAGAGAACGCGGATCTCTATTTTAGACTAAGGGCTGATCCCTAGCTATCGCTTGGTTTATACTTAATTTGATAGAAATTCGGATGTGCTACTGCATTTGGTGGCGGACTTTGGCAAGGTTTTGTGAGCATGTTCTTTCATCGTGCCATTAATGGCTTGTTATGTTTGGCTCTTGTGGTGGCTTTCACTGCTGTGCCGGCCTTTGGTGTGGCCAAGCCCTTGCCTATCGGCTTTCTCACCACTGGGCAGTTTGTTTTCTATTTTATTGTTTTCTTGACTGCTTTAGTGGCTGGTTCCTTGGGGCCGCCGCAGACGATCGCGCGCTGGCTAAAGCCTGTGAATGTGAGCGAATGGAATGAGCGAATAGGGTTTTTCACATATGGGTCTCTCTACCTTACTAGCGCCTTGCTTTGCATGCGTATGAAGTTAGCCCTTTTCGGTACCTACGACCAGCTTCCCTGGGTGGCGTATATCGGATGGATATTGGCAGCTGTCGGTGCTTACTTGTATGTCGTTGGCATAGTGGCGCCGAAAAAAATCAAAAAAATTGCCTATCCTCATTATCTAGGTGTCATATTTCTAGCCTCTGGATTGGCGTTTTCTCACCTGACCTGGTTTCCCCTCCTTGCTTTGCCTGGAATTTTGGTTTTCATGGGGTGGCGTATTGAAAAAATGGAGAGTACGCAAGAGCCCCAACCAGTGAGCCTTCCGCCCGGCGTCTTTCGCATAATTCCTTTTTTTTACTGAGAGAAAAGCTGATGGTTAGTGATTGTTTATCTCAACATTAAATGTCAAGCATTGCTTCCTCTTGAGAAGCACTCATAATGGCATTAAGGACAAGCGGAACAGATGCTCCCTCCCAATGCTTGCTCAACGGGAAAGGATGCAGTGTTCAAGCGCTTGAAAGAGATTGAAGCGTATATGTGTTGCGCAGCAATTCCCCTAATTGGCCTTAAGGAGAGCATAAAATGAACGAGACTACCCTCTCAAACGATGAAAGACGATGCCTGCAAATGTGGTTCAGGCAGGCTATCGCTAAGCTTGAGCTTGAAGAAGTTACTGACGTAATGTTGAAAGAGTATCCGGTTGAAGTCGAAACTGATTCAGCAGTATCACACAGGCCAACGGTATCGCGCAGACGGGTTTCACGTTCGAGATTGACTTCTCACTTGAAAGAGCTAATAGTTTAAAGCTGTTGGTAAGTCTGCTGGCAAGACCCCCAATTAACTGGCCTGGCGTTAGAAAAAGCTATTAAACAGGAAGGCGTAGCCTTCCTGTTTTGGTTTTTTTGCATTAATTTGGCGAATTTTGACTAAGTTCATTGAACTTTAGATGGCGGTTGGACGTTGTTAATAGGGGGAATTACTTAGAATTAGGGATATTAGATAGCCTGCCAGGAGAATGATGAGCCCACGCCCATACGTACCACTGCATTTGCACACGGAATATAGCCTGCTTGATGGTGCCACCATGATCAAAGATCTGGTGAAGAAAGCCAAGGCAGAAAATATGCCTGCTGTTGCTATCACCGATCATGGTGTCATGTACGGTGCTGTTGAGCTGACCAAAAAGTGTCAAGAAATTGGGGGCCTAAAGCCTATTATTGGCTGTGAGGCTTACATTATTGATGGCGATATCAAAGATAAATCGGCTAAACAGCCCCTTTATCACCTGACCATGCTTGCTCGCAACAAAGAAGGTTACCGCAATTTAGTCCGTCTCAATTCTCGTGCCCACCTTCAGGGCTTCTACTACAAACCGCGCATCAATAAGCAAATGCTTGCAGACCAGCGAGAAGGCTTGATTATCCTTTCCGGCTGCCTTGGTGCTGAGCTTTGTCAGCATCTCCTCAAGGACGATTACCAGAAAGCACTTGAAGTGGCTGATTGGTACAAGCAGACCTTTGGCGAAAATTATTATATTGAGATTCAAGACCACGGCATGCCAGAAGACCGCAAGGTCAATCGGTCTTTAGTGCAGATTGCCCGTGCCCTCAATATCAAACTCTCCTGCACCAACGACAGTCACTTCACTAATAAACAAGATGCCAAAGCTCATGATTGCTTGCTTTGCATTCAGATGGGCAAAAACGTTACCGATTCCAATCGCATGAAGTTTACTGGTTGGGAATACATCAAGAACGGCGATGAGATGGCCTATCTCTTCCGCGACCACCTTGATACTGAGATTATTGAAGAGTCGATTTTAAGTACCCTTGAGATTGCTGATAAGGTTGAAATGGTAAAACTGGCAAGCGAGCCACGTTTGCCTAACTTTGAAGTGCCAGCTGGGCACACTGCTGAGAGTTTCCTCAATCGGCTGGTATTCGATGGTCTACGCGAGCGCTTTCCCGATTGGACTCAAGAGGTCGAAGATCGAGCCTTTAGAGAACTAAAAGTAATTGAAGACATGAACTTCGCTTCTTACTTCTTGATTGTGGCCGACTTCATTGATTATGCTCGGAAGAAAGGTATTCCAGTTGGCCCCGGTCGTGGTTCTGCTGCTGGCTCGATCGTCGCTTATGCTCTGGGTATTACTAACATTGATCCCTTGCGCTACAACCTACTGTTTGAGAGGTTCTTGAACCCCGAGCGTAAGAGTATGCCCGATATTGATACTGACTTTTGTATCGAACGTCGCGGTGAAGTAATCAAATATTGTGCAGAGAAGTACGGCGAAGACCACGTCGCTCAAATCATTACATTTAACCGCATGACCTCTAAGGCCGTTATTAAAGACGTTGCTCGCGTGCTTGAGTTTCCCTTTGGTGAGTCTAACAAGCTAGCGAAAATGGTGCCGGTGGTGCGCGGCAAGCCGACGCCACTTGATGAAATGGTGGAAGAACATCCTGAGTTTAAGAAGGTCTATCAGACCGACGATAACGCTAAGCAAGTAATTGATCTTGCAAGAAAGCTAGAAGGCTGCAACAAAACCTTTGGTATGCACGCTGCAGGCGTAGTTATTTCTGACGTGCCAATGGAAGAAATGATTCCCTTGCAGAGGAATAATGATGGCACCATCATTGCTCAGTACTACATGGAAGATGCTGCCTATGTAGGCCTGGTTAAGATGGACTTCCTTGGTCTGCGCAACTTGACCATGATCGACAAGGCCTGTAAGCGCATCAAGGAAGTACGCGGAATAGAAATTATTCCAGATAAGATTCCCCTAGATGACGAAAAGACCTACCAGACTATTTCTAACGGCGATCTCGCTGGCGTATTTCAGTTAGAGACCTCCGCTGGTATGAAGCAAGTGGCGCGCGATATGCGTCCTTCAAACATGGAAGATATTTCAGCGCTGATTGCTCTCTATCGACCAGGTCCACTCGACTCGGGGATGATCGATAAGTTCATCGATTGCAAGCATGGCAAAACCAAGATTACCTATCAAACTCCTCTGCTAGAGGGCATTCTTAAGCCAACCTATGGGCAAATAGTCTATCAAGAGCAAATCATGCAGATTGCTCAGGTCCTTGGTGGTTATAGCCTTGGTCAAGCCGACTTACTGCGTCGAGCCATGGGTAAAAAGCTGCCTGCCGAAATGGAAAAGCAGCGCGAATTATTCTGTGCTGGCTGTGCTAAGAACTCGGTCAGTCCAGAGATTTCCAATAATCTCTTCGACATCATGGTGCAGTTCGCTGAGTATTGCTTCAACAAATCACACAGTGCTGCTTACGGCGTTGTTACTTATCAAACTGCCTATCTCAAGACCCATTATCCGGTCGAATATATGGCTGCGGTGCTCTCTTCTGTTTCGGGTGATACTGAAAAAGTACAGAACTACATTGCTGAGTGTCAGGCCATGGGCATTCCTATTTTGCCTCCCGATATGAATATTTCTGGATCTGACTTCACTTCCGATGGTGGCAGTATCCGCTTCGGTCTGTCTGCCACGAAGGGGCTCGGTGACGCGGCGGTGCAAGCGATTGTACAAGAGCGGGAGCGCGGTGGCATATTCTCGACCATGCAAGACTTTCTTGACCGCATAGACTTGAGATTGGTCAACAAGAAGTCTTTGGAATCTTTGATCAAGTCCGGTGCCTGCGTCGGTTTGGGTATGAGCCGCAAGCAAGCCCTAACCAATCTAGACTCACTGGTAGACGCTGCCAACCGTAGACAAAATCAGAAGAACACTGGCCAAATTAGTTTGTTTAGCTTTGGCGAGTCGCAAGGTATTAACCTCGAGACACCATTGATTGGTGACCCATCTGAGTTTGGTGAAGGTGAGCTGCAGACGATGGAGCATGAGCTGCTCGGCTTCTACGTTACCAGCCATCCACTAAAGCGTATTGCCAATCGGCTTAAGTATGTCACTACCCATTCAGTCAAAGAGATGAAAGAGTGTCCTGATGGAACTACTGTGATTCTCGGCGGCCTCGCTAACTCCATAGAGAAGAAGCTGACCAAGCAGAACAAGCTCCTTTGTATCATTCACTTAGAAGACCTCACTGGAAAGGCTGAAATCGTGCTCTATAGCGAGGCCTTGGAGAAGGTATCTTCTGACGTGCTTGTGCCGCAGTCTTTGCTTCTGATTAAAGGGAAAGTAAAGAAGAACGAGGAAAGCACTTCGGTGATGGGCTCAAGCATCAGAAGAATTGGAGATGCTGCGATGGTTGACGTTATTTTTAGTGCCAACCAATCGTTTGCTGACCTGCATCGACTCAAAGATTTACTTATCCTGCATAAGGGTGAAGATCCGGTCTTACTCCACTTCCCTCAGGGCAAGCGCTCCTCGGCAATTTTGGTTGGCGCGCAGTTTTGGGTCGATGCCAGCTCAAGCTTGCCGGCTGCGATTGAAACTAATTTTGCTGAGTCTGTCAAAGTTAGGGTCAACAAAATCCACATCTAGTCAATTTCTGATTCGTTCAAAGTGTGATTGTAGGCTGCTTTTGCTTAAGTCTAAAGCAAAGTAAAGCGCTTCTTTGCAGGTTAGAGCAAATTTGTTTACACCTGGAACATTTACTGTAGAATACGTCTTTCGATCTACTTCTTCACGGAGGTTGATGCACCACACAACGCCCAACTCCCAGGCCTATCCAAGTTCGGACTAGTCTTTATCTGGTGTAGATAAGCGTTTCGTGTACCCCGCCAGGAAACGAATATAAAGCAAAAGCCAAGGCTCGCGCTTTTTGAAACCTTCCTGGATCTTTCGGATACCAATTTCAATGCGTTTGAATCGTCAAACGCCCAGGGGGAAGAAACATGTTTGGACCACATTTGATCCTAGAAGCTTATGGTTGCCCAAAAGAACTTTTGGCAGACATGACACTAATGAGTCAAACTCTTGATGCTTATCCAGCAAAGCTAGATATGACTAAGATTATGCCGCCCTATGTCTTTACCTACCACGGTACGGTAGAAGACGATTGGGGAGTTAGTGGAGTCGTGCTCATTGCTGAGTCACATATCTCCATTCACTCTTTCCCGGAGAAAGGATTCGCGACTTTAGACATTTTCTCTTGTCGTGATTTCAATGTTGATGATGCCATCGACTACTTCTGTCAGATCTTCAAGCCTGAAAGTTACGATAAAGAGGTCTTGATGAGAGGACGTGAGTTCCCTCGCAGTATGCCTAAAGCTCAGGCTATTGTCGAAGCAGAACGGGTAAGACTAAGCGCTGTCTAATAGCCCAGAAGAAGAACAAGAAGAAGAATTGGTCTTTGGGCCATTCACGTGCATTACAAAGCGGTTGGTTCTTAATAAAGAGCCAACCGCTTTTATTATCAGCAGCTTGTGCAATTTTCTATTGCTGCTCCTTTCCTCTTTTTGATTAGAAACGCTCGTACCTTTGGTACATACTATTAAGAGTTGGAGAGCAGAGCATGGTCAAAGCCCTACCGATAACTGAGCAAAGACCGCCAGAGCAGAGAAAAGTGTGGTTTCCAGAGAACCGGTCACTGGGCGAACTTTATGTGGTGGACAGTTCGGGCAAGTCTGAATTTCTTGGCGAAGCGACCGGATTGATAGAGGTGCCGCCAGGGAAAAGTCTCTCTCTCTATTATAGTTTTGACCCAACTTATGGTTTGAGCCCTCTCTCTCAAGTCTCTCCAGAGGCCCTTGCAAGTATTTCCTTTCTCGGCTCGGACATCACTGACGAAGAGCTATGCGGCATTGGTCGTTTGGTCGGCCTTAGAGAAATTGATATTAGTTGCACTGCGATAGGAGACTATGGCGTTGCTCATCTCGCTCCCTTAGTGCGCCTGACCAAGCTCAATCTGTCATCAACAAAGGTCACTGATCAAGGCCTCACCGTTCTGAGCCACCTACAGCACTTAGAGGAGCTTGTGCTGGACGATACCCATATTGGCGATGGGGGATTGTCTCTCATTGCTCAGTTGCCGAGACTTAAGACTTTGAGTCTGTCCTTTACCCGCGTTACCAACAAGGGTCTGCCGAGGCTCAAAGAAGTTGGAAAGCTAGAGCGGTTGCGCCTAAATTGCACTCGTATCGGTGATGATGGCCTCACTCATGTGGCTCGGATGAAGAGCCTCAAGGAGCTCTGGGTGCGTAGTACTGATGTCACTTATCCAGGCTTGGTTGAGTTGACTAAATGGCTGTGCGACTGCGAAATTATCCGATAAAAAACCCAGCTAGAGTTTTCTAGCCAGGTTTTTTTCGTTTAGTTTTTCAGCTTATTAGAGCGTTTGTTTCTGCTTCTTACCAGCAATACCTTTCTTGCTAAAGGGATTTAGCTTCGAGAAGGTGCTGTTCATTTTCTCTGACATGCCAGCCAGTCCGCCTTTGGCGCCACTGTTGCCAGCGGCGGTGGATTGTTCTGAGACTAGTTCGTCAGTTTCAGGTAAGTGAGTAGATTTGCTTGGTATCGCCGATGCCTTGCTCTGCTTGAGCAATTCGTTTTGAGAATTGGCTGCACCTGGTTTTCTTGGGCTACCTAAGCTAGGCTCGCCGCCAGCCACGGCTGGTGAAGTAGCGAGAGCAACTTCAGTGCTGCCGCCTTTATTTTTCTTGTGGAAAGGATTAGGCATGTGGGGCATACCGATAGTGGCAATTTTTCCAGTGCCACCTTTGATTTTTTCGCCGGTTGCTTTGAAGCCGCTTCCTACCATTGATGCGCCTTTGGCAATAACATTGCCAGAAGCTTTAGCACCGCTGGCGATGCCGCTGCCAACTTTCTTGCTGCCATTAACCATACCGTTGGTAGTGGCTTTCAGAGTTTTTGTAACGACATTGCCTTCGCTTTCAGAGCCGCTAGCTTTGGCTACAGAAGGAGTTGAGGCTGTGGAAGCCGTTTCGATTTCTTCGCCAATAGGAGTCTCTTTGACGGCTTTGGTCTCAGTTTTGTTAGCCGCTATTTTCGGGCCTTTCTCTTTCTTCGTTTTCGCTACTGCGACTTCAGGCTCTTGTTCTGACTTCGCTTTGGCTTTGCCTTTACCTAATACAGGAAGAGAAGGCATGCTTGGCAGGCCGATTTTGGGGAACTTGCCGAAGAGCTTGCCGCCACCGGTTCCCGATTCTGCCACTGCAGAGTTTTGTTTAATAGCCTTGCCGTTGCCGCCACCTGGTGCTGTGACATAGGTGGTAGTGCTAGAGATGTCCTCAACCTTTGTGGAGCTGGTTGCTTGCCCTTTGTGAATGGGCGGCAAACCTTTCTTAGCTCTGGCCTTATTATTCTTGTCTTCCAATTCTTTGGCCGTTGGCGCCTGAATCGTTGCATAAGGATCGAGCGAAGAAGACGGGCCTGCTTTGGCTGGATTTGTTGTAGCTGTATAGGTGCTTGCTATCAATAGACAGACCAGGCTCACGGGTACATACCGTTTAGAAGCTGTCATCAGTGCCATTCTCCCTGTTTCGCGGAAATCCAATCTATTTCGATGGTAACTGAGAAGTTATAGCACATCTCTGGCAGTAGTAAGGAGCTGCTTAAGGGCCGCTAATTGCCCGCCGAGGGCAAATTACAAGGGGAAGGGCGAAGATTAAAATACCTACAGTTTGAAGTTCAAATGTTTATAATTTCACTTCAACGGTATTATTGAATTAGTGTTCCCGTTGTTACTAGGCCTTTTTCAGCATTTAGGAGTCTGGATGCAAGACTTTCAAACCCAACCCGTGGTCTTCATATTTATTGTTTTGGGCGTGAGTGCCTTTACCTTCCTGTTTCTTGGTGCGAAGAAAGCATTCTTTGAGCCATATACTGGTCCAGACGAACAATAATTACCATTTGGTTCATTCGACAGCAGCGATTTTGCACTGATTCCCTGTTTAGGCTCCTGTTTAGGCAGCCTGATTAGGAATTGCTTATTTTTCGCTGTTTCTCTTTACTATCTCTACCGAGCAAGGGGCCTCAGTCAAGACTGCCTGGGAAACACTACCAAGGAATAGTTTTTCTATGCCCTGGCGCCCGTGAGATCCCATTACGATCATGTCGGCATGCCATTCCCGAGCACACTCGACGATTCTCTCTTTGACATTGCCTTCTAGCACTTCGGTCGCTACTGGCTTTGAGTGGGCCGAGAGCTGGCCTTGATCGGCTTTGAGACATTGTTGCAGTCGAACAGCCGTCTCCTCAACCAGAGCCTTAGCTTCGTCAAGCCTTTCCTGTTGAGCTTCTATAGCTAGAGGCACATATCCTGAATGCCAGCCCGCGAGCTCTGGATGAAAGGGCTCTAAGACAGTGATTATTTTGAAAAGGGTCTCAGTTGGCCATGCTCTATCTGCGATCGAATCGATTGCTAGTTTTGAGCAGGGTGAGCCGTCTACAGCCAGTAATATCTTCATTCACTTTCTCTGTTTCTAGATTTAGTGCGCAAGTCGCTAATCAGGCCACCTAATCCAATGATAGCAACCAAAACCACAAGACGATTACCGAGGCGCGGAAGTCTTCCTAGTTCAGGAATTGCCGAGACGGCAGTGAGGAGGGTTGCTGTGGCAAAAAGGGTAAGCCAGCAAGCAATCGCTGAGCGCTTAGTTTCTTTTGCTGGGTGGCCGAGACGCTTGCTTGCAATGTCATTGAAGATATTGGCGAAAATATGTATCCCTAGGCCCATGCCAACAATGTAACTAATCTGCACCAGGGCAATGCAGCCCAAGGCCATTGGTGTCAGGGCTTCAGTTTGGAAGGCCAGGCGTGAAAGCGACAACAAGATGGTGGTATATAAAAAAGCGCTGGCAATACAGATCAGGAAATTGCGACGACAGCTTTCCAGTGCTCCTGCCACCATATTGGCGGCAAATATTTTTGCCAGACAAGCAGAGAGGAGAGTGATGAAAAATAAGCGGCCGAGAGGCCAGGGTTGATTAATAGCATCGCGGAAGAAGAGAAAGGGGCGACGCAAATTATTGTCGAGAACTATTGGTTTGCCCTGATCAGGTGGTGTTAACCAATGAAACTTTTTCTGCCAAAAGCCGGCCCGCTTTTGCTCCAATGATGTCTCTGCTGTTGTGGTCGCCTGCTCGGCTGCGATGCTTTTTTCTGGCAGAGTATTTTCTTGACTAAAACTAGTCTGGCAAAGAGTGGCTAAGGCGAGAAATAGCACAGCAATGATTGCTATTTTTCGCCAAATGAAATTCTTTGAGTTACGGAGTATCATGCGGGCGTTCCTAAATGTCTCTGTTCTAGCTGCTGTTGTTGTTGTTCTATTATGGGCCTGAGGGCAATAAATAGAATGAGGGCAATTAGCCATGAAGCTATGTTCCAGAGTGATTCGTCGAGCTGCACTCCATACGCTGATGCCAGGGCAAAGGCGACAAAGGAAAATGCCACGAGATAAATTTCGCCATAACGTCTGCTCTGAATTGCGTTTGTGGTGGTGTTTGATATGGTACTAATTTCTGCTATTGGTTCGTCCATAACTGCTTGCATAATACTGGCTGTGAGTAAATCTGCTTGCGGTACCGCTAAGATTGGCAAGACTGAAGCCGCTTCAATCAGCATGCGGTTGGCTGCTTGGTAGTTGCGACAGTCGGAGCACTGGTTTAAGTGTTCTTGGCAATCGACGCTTAGGGTCAATGAGCTCAATAGGCTCGCCTTAGTTTCCTCGCTGCTTTCGCTAGCTTCTCCTTTTAAGCCCGTGTCAACAATTTGATCGATTAGTGCTTCTAGTCGTTCTTTTGTTTGATTACAGTCCAGTGACATTGTCTGCCCTCCCTGATTTGTCTAAAATTAGTTTACGCAAGCGATCTTTTGCTCTAAACAACAGCGTGCGAACAGTGTTTTCGTTTTCTTGCATTGATTTGCTGATTTCGTCATAGCTAAACTCAAATTGGTAGCGCAAGACGAAAGCTTGCCTGTATCGCAACGGCAAGAGCGTTAAAGCTTGATTGAGCTTCTCTACAAACATTGTATGTTCAGCATCGACACTGGCATCAATGTTTGTCGATGGTTCTAAATACGGTTCATCGCTTAGCAGTTGATCTAGAGAGACTGTTGATTTCGACTGCCGCAAATAGTCTAAGGCATTATTTGTAGCAATTTTGATCAACCAGGGCTTTACTGTTTTATAGTGCTTTTCGTCAAACTGTTTGAGGTTGCGAAAGGCTTTCAAAAAAGCTTCTTGAGTTAAATCTCGAGCAACTTCATTATCTTGAACCATGCGATTGAGCAAGTTGTAGACTAAACCCTGGTGCCGTTTAACCAGTGTTTCGAAGGCACGACGATCTCCGGCCAGGGTTTGTTTGACGCAGGCAAGGTCTTCTTTATCTAAGCTAGCAGCGTTTCTATCGGCTGGCATGCACTAAAGAGTTTCTCCTAGACTACTAGAAAATTTTCGGATAAATCCTTTATGGGCACCAAAAAGCTGACAAGTATTGTGCAGCTTTTCTTTTTGCTCGCTGCTCAGAAGGGCTCTAACTTTAAGGAATGATTCCAGACGATCATCCATCAGCTCTTCGTGCATGGCTCTAAGCTCTTTTGCTTTAGCGCGTAAAGTCGCATCAGAGCTAGCAGAATTGTCTAAACTGGACGCTGAAGAAAGAAAGTCTTTCATGCCTGCCTTGAGTGCGGCTCTTTTCGCCTGGTTAGCGACACGCTTGTTGTTTACGAGCTCTGATATTTCTTTCTTCTGGCTATCGTTGGCATCGATGCGATTGAAAAAACGTTTGAGAACGTGCTTAACCAAAGCCTCTTCGAACTCTGGATCGTTGCTGGCGACTTGAGCTTGTGAAATCAGTAGAGTGTCACTAGTTTTCTCTGCCCATGCCGCCAAGTTAGAGCCGGCGGCAAGCATTATCGCTCCTGCTGTTAGTGAGAGGGCGGTGTACTTATGGTTAAGCCAGTTTTTCATCAGTGAATTCCCCCGGAAATCAAAAGTAGAAAGTTAGTGCTGTGGTCTTGCACTATCCATTACGGGAGTACCGGGAAAAAGTTTCAATTTTACGATCACTTTAAACTAGCTTGGCTAATTCGCTTAAGGGCAGAGGGGCTTCGAAGTCTACCTGGCCAAGTTTGGTTTGCGGTATGACTAGTTTGATGGTCTCTCCGCTGCGTTTCTTGTCGGAAGTCATCAAATGAACAAGCTTGTCTTTAACCACTCCCTTGGGAATCTCATAGGGCAACTCTGCTCTAATCAAAATCTCTTTCACCCGTTCAAGAGCATCTTTACCAATTTTCTTTTGCGCCACTGCATATTTGGTAGTTTGAGCCATGCCGATGGCAATAGCCTCACCGTGTGATAGTTCGTTTGTACTGTCGGCCGTGGCTGTTTCTAGAGCATGACCTAAGGTATGACCAAAATTTAGGGAGCGGCGGATCGCTGTTTCATGCGGGTCCCTCGCTACAACGAAGAGTTTCATTTTGATGCAGCTTGTAATCAAGCCCGAAAGCACAGGATCATCGTGTTCTACAACATTGCGCAGCATGTCTTCGATAATATCGATTAGAGGCCTTGGGCCTTTTTCGTAGTCTGTAGCTTTGGCAGCCGTATCTTCAATCAATGCATATTTAAGAATCTCAGCTAAGCCAGAAGTTAATTGGCGCCGGGGAAGGGTTTCTAAAACTTCCTGGTCAGCCAAAACAGCTTTGGGGAAGAAGAAAGTACCGGCCAGGTTCTTACCAGAGGGCAAATTGATAGCGTTTTTGCCGCCGATTGCAGCATCTACTTGCGCTAAGAGCGAAGTGGGCACCAATACCAGGTTAAGGCCCCGCATATAAGTAGAACAGGCGAAGCCTGCTAGGTCCGAAACAGCTCCTCCGCCCAGAGCAACGATTGTGTCCTGGCGATCAAAGCCTCGGGCTTCAAGGTGCTCCCAAATTCGCAAGAGCCATTCGCTGGTCTTGCAATTCTCTCCATCTGGTACTTCGAGTGTGGTTACCTGGAAGTCTTCAGAAGGAAGGGTGTCAAGCACGTCACGCAGCCAGTGCACTGCCGTTGACGGTTGGCATAGCAAAAGCACCCTGCGACCGGCGCCGATTTGAGCCAATATAGAAGAAAGTTTGTGTCGAGCGCCGGCTCCCACTGCCACTCTAGTTTTTACATCGAGAGTTGTATTCCAGTTCATCGTGATTACTGGCCCACGATGCTTAGACTTATGACGCATCTTCTCTACTTTCCCTTTTTTGCTTTTAAGAGTTGAGATTTCGACAGTGTTCGCGGTATTGCTTTAGTGAAGCTGAGAGCTCACGCATGCTGTCGCTGGCGAACTTGTCAATAACAGAATTCGCTAGGGTCAAGCATACCATTGCCTTCGCCACAACTGAAGCTGCCGGTACAGCACAAACATCAGAGCGTTCATAGTGAGCTTGGCAGGCCTCAAACTCTGGGAAGGTGACTGACGCCAGTCCTGCTTTTAGGGTAGGAATTGGTTTCATGTAGGCCCGCACAATCAGTCGCTCACCGTTTGTCATACCGCCTTCTAGCCCCCCGGCGTGATTGCTTTCTCTCCTCACCGGCAAGGAGGCAGATGAGGCAAAGGAGGCAAGGGAGGCTGAAGCTGGTTGGCCGGACGGCGCTTGGTCCTGAATGCTTGGATATATCGGGTCGTGCACCTTGCTACCTGGCAGCTTTGAGTCGCCTATGCCCTCTCCGATTTCTACCGCTTTGATCGCCTGAATGCTCATCAGGGCCTGGGCTAGCTGACCATCTAACCGTCTGTCCCATTGGCTGAAGCTGCCCAGGCCAACTGGTAAATTATCAGCCAGTACTTCCACTTGCCCGCCGAGGCTGTCTCCTGACATCAGGGCTGCTTTGATCGCCTCTTTCATTGCTGTGGAGGCATTGCTTTCGGCGCAGAAGACTTCTGATAGCTTCACGCGCTTATCTATTTCTGCCAGTGAAAGAGAGGCGACTTGTTGACCCTTGAGCTCGGAGGTTATGGCGCCGATGGCTACCACATGGCTCACTAGTTCAATGCCAAGTGCTCGTAAGAGTACTTGGGCGAATGCACCGGCTGCCACTCGTGCGGCGGTTTCGCGGGCACTGGCGCGCTCTAAAACATCGCGTACATCCTTGTGATCGTATTTAAGCGTGCCGGCATAATCGGCATGGCCAGGGCGAAAACGCACAATTTTCTTCGCTTCAAGGGCCGAGAGCACAGCCGGATCGCTCATGTCCGGCGGTGTGCTGGCCATTATGTGTGTCCAGTTGGCGCTATCGCGGTTTTCGATCATTAGTGTTAGCGGTGCACCAGTAGTGATACCATGGCGCAGTCCACCGAGTATTTCAACATGGTCCGATTCTATGCGCTGGCGGCCACTGCGGCCATATCCACTCTGTCTTGCGCTTAACTCACTATTGATCTCGCCAAGGTCTACTGGCAGACCGGCGGGCATGCCCTCAAGGATAGAAATTATAGCTTTACCGTGAGATTCTCCGCCGGTAATTAAACGCAGAGCTGGCATGAAAGTAATACCTGTAATTGCAATTGGTGCGATACTAACATCTTGCATGTTGTTAGATTACATTTTATAGGGTTCCCTTGTGTCGGAAAAACTCTTTCTCAGTGGTAGTTTAGAGCCTCCTGGTGATAAATCCATTACTCACCGTGCTTTGATTTTATCTTCCTTTATCAAGGGGGAAATGTCGGTAGAAGGGGCTTTACTTTCTCAAGATTGCCTTTCTACCATTCGGGCCGTGCGCACCCTTGGGCTAAAAATCAAGATATCGGGAGCGGGGCCGTCTAAGCGCACCAATTTGTTAATTCGTGGTGGCGGCATTGATTCTATTGCTCTTGGTAAAAAACCGTTCTTAATAGAAGCTGCTAATTCGGGCACAACCATGCGAGTTCTAGCCGGAATGTTGGCCGGTCGCAGCGGTACATTTAAGTTTGATGGCGACGCATCATTGCGAAAACGTGACATGACCCGAGTGCTTGAGCCCCTTGCAGCTATGGGCGCTCAGGTGCAGTATCACGAAACTCCTGGCAAAGCTCCCTTTACCATTCAGGGCGGTAATTTGACCGGCGGCGACTTTGCCCTAGATGTCAACTCAGCTCAAGTATCAACTGCTCTAATTTTAGCCGGGCTGAGTGCTCAGGGTAAAACCTCGGTTAGCACTCGCGACCTGATTCGCGATCATACAACACGTATGATGACTCACCTGCGCTTGCCTTTTGAAACTGAAAACGATGGTCTGAAGATTATCGTTGAGACTCTGCAAGGCGATCTCCGTGCACGCGATTTGCAAGTACCAGCCGATATTTCTTCTGCGGCATTCTTCATTGTCGCTACTCTGTTGTTGCCTGGTTCCGAGGTTGAACTGTTGGCTGTCGGTGTCAATCCTGGCCGCAGACTTATCCTTGATGTGCTAAAGGCGATGGGGGCCGATGTTGAATTATTTAATGAGCGCAATTATGGATTGGAGCCAGTTGCGGATCTCAAAATTAAATACTCTGGCGAGCTGAAAGGCACCACAATTGCTCCTGAAAGAATAGCCTCAGGAGTGGACGAGCTGCCTATTCTTGCTCTTGCTATGGCCTTTGCCGACGGCACTTCAGTGGTGCGTGGCGCGGCCGAATTGCTACAGAAAGAGTCAGATCGATTGCGGCTTATCTGTGAAAATCTAACTGTGCTAGGTATCAATATTGAGCAGCATCCCGATGGTTTCACAATTCACGGTAGCGGCCCTGTGAAGCATCCCCTCAATATTTCCGCTCTATGGAAATGCGACGGTGACCATCGCTTAGCCATGACTGGTCATATTGCTGCCTTAGTAACGGGAAGCGATTTGCAAATTGAAAATCCTGAATCAGTTGACGTGTCTTATCCTGGTTTCATGATCGATTTGCGTGAGCTTACTTGTGAGAATTAGCCCCGAATTTTGTCTTTAGTTTAGCCTTGTAATAAGTCGATAATCTGCTGAAGAAGTTTGTCAGGTCATGGCTGGGTACGAAGGTGAGTAGTGTGCAGATAAATGCCCATTCGAACACTGGTAAGTTGATCATGTAGTCAATGCCAAGGTGCAAGCCCAGAAGTCCTAAGAGCACCCAGTAGCGGGTATCTTTGAACCAGATCAGAGTCCAGCCGGCTAGTTCTATAATCAGGGTAAACCAGTTGAGAATTTTCAACAGAAACATGTTGTTAGCAATTAGTGGTGCGGGAAATCTGAACATGTCGTCCAGGCGAGTGGCGTAGTAAACTGCGCTGCCATCGAGCCATTGGGAGCCTGCGATTTTGCAACCAAAGGTTTGCCAATAAACTAAGGCCAACTGTATTTGAATCATTCTTTGGGCCCAGGGTGCTTTGGCTGGACAATCAGTAATCAGATCAAGGCGTCCGCGTTTTCGATTGATCAGATTTTTCAGCCAGGCATCTAGTGAATATTTGTCGCCACAGTTGGAGAAAGCTAACCATGGTCCTACTGCACGAAGAAAACCATCGCCGCCATTGATATTAAATGGATCTTGATGATGGAGAGAAACTAGTGAGAGCCAAACGAAGAGCGTGCTGTAGCGCGTACCAAAACCAATGATCATAAATACTGTGGCGAAGATAAAGGCGAGATGGAAAGCGCCAATGGCGCTATCCGTCTGGGGTAGGAGCAGGAGCCAGTCAAAGCGGGGCTCGTTGTGCCAAAAATATTTTACAACCGTGGGTAGTGTCACAATTGCCTTCGGGCCATACCAGTCGAGGAAGTTCGCACCAAGGTGAACAACAGCAACCTGCAGCACAAGCAGCCCGTACAGAATACGATAGATAGTAATGACAGTGCTGTCCTCTGGGGCAAACCAGAACTGTCGCCAGAGCTTGATTAAGGCTGAAATAGTCATGGCAGGTCTTCTGCTTTGTATTTATAGAAAAATACTGTGCTCATTTTTGTATGCTGCGGTAGGGCGGCTAGCTCTGAAATTCCAGCGGCTGTTGGTTTGGGAATCTCGATCCAGTAAAGATTTAGTGAAAGGCTTGATGGCTTGTTATTGGCGCAATAGTGCTTTCTACCTATATAGCGAGCGAAATCTGGCCAAAACTCTTTGTAGTCAGGCCAAGGGAGCGAGTCTATTGACCACTTGCGAAACTTCTCCAAACGAAAGCGCTCGCCGTAGCTGAGGCGATTCATCCGTGGCATCTCAACAATCATTCTTTCGCCATTGGCATAGGTCAAAATCGCCTCAGGGTGAAAATTGATTTCTCTAATTTCGGGTGAGAACAGTTTCCAGTTTTGTTCTAGTCCCCAGAATAGCCAAAATTGTTTGACTGGCTCAAGTATCAAGGTCTTTATCGGCGCATCGGGGCAAAGCCAAGTAATGGTGAAAAAGAGATAGGTGGCTACAACAAACGATAGGCCAATTTCTTTAAAGTCGCTTTTAGAGATCTCTTTGTAGTTGATCATTAGCCTTCTGTTTCTGGCTTAGGCTGCGAGTTATCTACAGGTTTCACTGGCTTATTTTGTTCGTTATTGAGGGAGTGATAAAGGTTTTCCAGATTTTTGTGATCGGCATTAGAGCCACTTTGGCTAAGAGAAGAGGCGCATAGGGCAATGGCTTTCTTGTTCTGTCCTGATGCTGCCAGCATCTGCGCTAACTCGTAGGCGTAACTAGTAGAATTAGGATTTGCCGTTCTTAGCTCCTCAATTACTTTTATGGCGAGATCAAATTGCAATGATGCTGCCAATTCTTTAGCGTAGGCTAGCTTGTCTTGGGTGTTCAGCTTATTGCCTTGCGAAAGCACGGCAAAGGCAGAAATAGCTCCACTGTGATTATGCGCTCTGGCTAGGCTATGAGCTAAGTAGCGACGCATTTCTAGATCGTTGGGATCGCGTTCTACTAATTCGGCGAAGTACAATGCAGCTATTGTACTGTTTCCCTCTTGATACTGAGCATAGCCGTCTTTTAGTAGCTGCTCGCGGCTCAGTTTTTTTAGATCGACGTCAAAAGATTTGGGCAAATCTATTGAGACTTGCGCACTCTTTCCTAGCTTTTGAGAGCAAATAATCAAGCCTTGTTTGGTCGCTGTGTCTGTATTGCCGAATTCGACAGCTTTTTTTAAGTCTTTGCTGGCGCTGGCCCATTGCTCGCGTTTTAGGTAAAGCTTGCCTCGTTCTGTCAAGGCCTTAGGGTTGTTTGGCTCAAGATTGAGAGCTTGAGAGTAGTGATTAATTGCAGAAATAGTATCGCCGAGCAAAGATTCAATTTGAGCCTGATAACGAAAAGCCTTGGCAGTTGGAGCACCGAGTTTGGTGGCGCTTTCACAGGCGGCTTTCGCTAGTTTTCCCTGGTTTAAGTGGCTGTAGCAGATGGCTTGCTGGTAAAGTGATTCAGGTTCTTGTTTGATCTTAATGGCGCTAGTTAAATCGCGCAGCGCTTCCTGATAGTTTCCCGCCTCAAGGTTGAGAGAAGCCCTCTCTGAGAGCTTGGCAAAAGAAGTGCGAAAATTGGGAAACTGACTGAGGCGGTCATAAAAGTGTAATGCCAGTTCTTGTCGCTTAAGTGCTTTACAAGATTTTGCTGCGGTGTATTGAGCCGTTTCGTTGTTTGGTTCGAGATTGGCAGCCGTAACGAAATCGTCGCAGGCTTGCTCTTTTTGATTTAGTTCACTAAGCAGGTCTGCTCTGTATGAAAACCAGCGAGCGGTGGTCGCATCGTTTTTTATTGCTTGGTTGAAGTCTTTTAATGCTCCTTGCTTATCGCCTAAGCATTGGCGACAGAAACCTTTCTGCATGAGCACTTCATTGTTGTCAGGCTCCATATTGTACAGCTGTGTGTAAGTCTTCAGTGCCTTTGCGTATTGCCTGTCAGCGGTTAGGCATAGCGCCGAGCCTAGCTGAAGGCTGTAATTGGTTGGTTCAAGTCTCAAGGCCTGCTCGTAGTCGCTCAGAGCTTTTTTGTATTCCCCCAGTCGGACATAGGCCGAAGCGCGGTTGCCGTATTGATAGGCTGCTACTTGATTTGGTGCCGTAGAAATGATTTTTGAGAGGTCCTCAATTGCCACTTTGGGTAGGTTGAGTTTGAGGGCCAGGCTGGCCCGTTGGTCTAATGCAGAAACATCGTCGGCCGCCAGTGCCAGTGAATTGTTGAAGCAATCAAAAGCTTGTTTGAGGCGCAGCTGCTTGGCCAGGGCACGTCCACGTGCCAGGTAGGCTTTGGCTGAGAAGGGATTGCATCTCACTGCTAGTGAAGCTGCAGTGAGGGCTTCTTGATATTTCTGTTGAGCAATTAGTTTGGTCGCTTCTTCCGTTTTGCTGGCCGAAAATGCTCTTAAAAGGTCAAAGGTAGAAGCTAAAGTAATTAGGCAAACAGCCATCCATACCCATTGAATAGCGTTATTAGAGATAAAGGTCGAAATAATTTCGTACTTCTTCAGCGGTACAAGATTTGGTGCTGGTACTGTCTGCTCCGCGGCTTTGGCAGCTGGAGTTTCTGCTGGCGTTGAAGAAATTGGTAGAGGCGTTGGCAGCGATAGTGGACTTGCTGAGGCTAGTGGACTGAAAAATTCACAGACTTCTTGGTCGAGATTGTCGGCAACCACAATGGCTGTCAGGTCCGAGATTGTTGGTGTTGTTCTTTTCTTTATTGATGGTTTTTCTCCATCTATATTGAAAGGGTCATTTGGTAAGTCCGACATTATTTGACAAGGCCTTTGTGAAATGAGCACGGCGTTAGCTACAACTATTCTAGAGAATCTTCGCTCAATAGCGTGAAATTAAGGTGAATTGCCCGTGAAGTGAGCGTGAAGGAGTTTTGGTCGATTAAATCTCACGTTTTTTTTGTATGCGTGAAGTGCTTGTGAAGTGGCAATTGACATTTGATGAGCGCTTAAGTAGCCTTAGCGATAGGCACCACTTTTGGTTGCTGCTAGCGAGATACTATACTTATGATTGCTATGTCATTTGCAAAAAAGAGACGGCACTCAAGATCGGCTTTTGGCTCATCTATAGCTGAAATGCCTGTGGTTTTGTGGGCTATCTTTATTGCTCTACTTTTCCCCTTGGCGATTCTAACGAGCATGGGCTACCGTGCCTCAATTGTCTATTTCGCCACCGACGCCGCCTGCCGCAAAGCTTCTAAGGCGCCAAGCTTTACTGAAGCACAGACTCGGGCTGCAACCACTATGACTGCTGACCTGGCCGCTTTTCCTGGCATTTCTAATGTAGTTCCGGCCTTGTCGATCAAGATAAAATCGTTGACCAGCGGGAGCTATACAACCTCTACTACAGTTTTGCCAGCGGGCTCAGTCAATACCTCTCAGAACATTTATTTTGTCATTCTGGGTGTTGATGCTGATATTGATCCGCTAGTACATTTCGCTGGTGGTTTTATGGGGCTGAATGTTCCGGGCTTGACTGGTCCTTATACTCTCCATTTTGCTTCGCAGGCCTATGTTGAGAATCCTAATGGTTTAACTGAGTGATTGAGGTGACGAAAATGAGAGTCAAGCGCTCAACTAGAGGTATGTCAACGGTGGCACTAATTATGGTGCTAGCATTTTTTGTCATTCTGCCCCTGGGATTATTGGGTTTTGAATTTGCTCGCTACACGCTTCTGGCTTCTCAGTTGCAGTCTGTTACTGATGCGGCCACCCTCGCTGGAACTGCTGCCCTAGCTAGTTCTCCTCCTGGTTATACCTATACAGATTTGCACAATTTAGCAATGGATGTTGCCGTGCAAACATTCGAACAAAATAGCGTATTGCAAACACCTTTCAGTGCCACAAATGTTGTCGCTAACAAAAATACTGGAGTACCCTTAGGCACACCACCTCTACACAAAGCTCATCTAAACATCACCCTTCTAAACCAGGCAGGCACTGCCGTTGCCACTGGTAGCAATGACGCTGTTACCATGCGAGTACAAGCGATCTATAGTGATGCTCCGATTTTCGCTTCTAGTCTTTTGAACATTGGCGCCATCGAGACTGCATCTGCTGTTTCTGATGGTGGCTTGCCACAGCTTGATTTGATACTTTGTTTTGATGTCTCTGGTTCTATGGATGACCAAACAAAAGTAGCATTGGTTAAGCGCTTTTGGAATCCGGGCTTAGACACAGTTGACTATCAAGTACTTAGCTCCAACAAAACAATTTACGATACTTTCAAACCACCTGTTACTGGGACCGGACTGAACGCCTTGCCCCCGCAGAACTTGTTCAAGGGCTCTTATCCAGGCGCAACTGGCAACGCTACTCCATATGCTTTTTCTGAAGGGATTTATCCAGCTGCTAATCCAGCCGCTGGTTTGCGGGGTAATCAGAGCGTCTATGCCGCCGGCAGCATTCCTGGCTTGCCTCTGGCGACCAAGTATCCGCCCGGTGCTCTTGTCGCTGAACAAGGCTGGCCACCAGGTAACTTTAATCCCACCAACCGCCTTGACCCCACCGGAAATGGCGTTGTTCCAACTGCCCAAGCGACTTGCTACACAGATCTAGTGGTCAAAGTTCCTAGTGTTGGCCCTTATGATTTCAGCAAGATCGAGACATGTGTTGAGGCCTCGCGAGGCAACATGGAAAGTGATGCCATCTGCCTTCAAAGTCAGGGACACAACACTATCAATCCAGTTCTTCCACCCCGCCAGCCTGGTTATTACGCTGCCTACTGGAGTCAGGTCGAAAAGACAGCTGATCCCATTGCTGCTGCCAGGTTAGCGGCCAACAATTTCTTCTACACCATGAACATTGCTAGCAACGCTCACTTTGGTATCTGCACTTTTTCTGATGCTGCTGGTACTGCACCGACTTCATCCTGGCCTGATACAACCAGCAAATGCGATCCCTCCTGGGTCCATTCAGGCACCGCAAACTTCCCTGTGCCACTGATTAGTTTAAATAAGACTCAATCGAATTTTACTGAAGTGAATGAGGCCGTGGATGGTAATGCAACAACACTTCCTCTCAGGCCTACAGGCAAGACTTGTATTTCGCTTTCTCTCCATGAAGCCATCACTGAGTTAACAGATCCGGCTAAATTTAGACCAAAGGCGAAAAAGGCAATTGTTTTGTTCACTGACGGAGTTCCCAACTTGCCGGGCGGAGACGCGGCAGCCAAGGCCGCTGCTTTTGCCGAGGCTGATTTGGCAAAAGCCAAGAGTATACCGATATACACCATCGGGCTTTCGCAGAACGCCGCAATTAAGCCCCTTGAAGATGCGGTGTTGGGTGACACTGCAGCCAAGCCTGGAATTGCCTACCGTTCTGCGAATAACGCCATTTATGTTTCGGTCACCAATTCCGCTGATCTAAACAGCGCCTTTCAGACGATTGCCCGCAGTCTTGTAGTGCTCCAATAGGTTCAAATTTAATGAGAAAACTCCATCGTCGGGCTGCGGCAAAAAGACGCACTAGTTTCGCCAGTATGTCGATTGAGCTGGCAATAACGGCACTCTTACTAGTCATCTTCACTGTGCTTGGGTTTGACATGTTGATTGTCGCCTGGGGCTATTCCATCCTAGATTCAGCCGCTCGTGACGCTGCTCGTGCTGCCGCTTCAACCAATACCCCAGCTTCTGGGCTTAATGCCGCTAAACAGGCCGCTGCCGCTCATAGAACCGATGGTTTCTTCGTCACTCAGCCGTCGGTGACAACTACGACACCTAGCGATTTTATTTATGTTACTCCAGCTACTGGCTCACCCTATGTAGCTGTGACAACCCGCTGCAATGTGCGCCTTCCCGTTCCAATCGGCTTCTTTGGTACTCAGCTTTCTGACGGTTACATTCCTTATGCTCGCACCTACACCTATCCAATCTTGGGTGTACCATTTGTTCCTAATCCAGCCTCCGGAGCCGCTCCACCACCAGTGGT
>Ga0075444_10000409_pt1 | contig 25510 bp, 22 predicted proteins | sample CoawatmetaG01DNA_FD_76836 | JGI IMG/M metagenome (GOLD analysis project Ga0075444, IMG submission 76836) | Marine microbial communities from the West Antarctic Peninsula - Coastal water metaG017-DNA | ecosystem: Environmental > Aquatic > Marine > Coastal | place: Atlantic Ocean: West Antarctic... | reverse complement strand
TTAGCAACTAGCGGATTAGCGTAGCAAGCGCCAGCATCGCAAATTGGCAAGTCATAGTCGCGCAGGTCAAGAAACTCTTTGTCGGCGCTTGCTACGCTAATCCGCTAGTTGCTAAGGTGCAGACCAAAGTAAAAGAAGCCGCCTGCATTCTTGTTGCTTTTCCTGTCTACAACTACTCTTGCTCAGCTGCTTTGAAGAATTTGATTGAACTGACCGGTAAGGCCTGGGAAGGCAAAGTTGTGGGCTTTGTATGCGCCGCTGGAGGCCACTCAAGCTACATGTCTGTGATGAGTATCGCTAACTCTTTGATGCTCGATTTCCGCTGTGTTGTTATTCCGCGCTTTGTTTACTCTGAAGGCAGCGCCTTTAACGAGCAAGGCCTCAATAGTGACAAGGTCAAAGAAAGATTGAAAGAGCTCGGAGCTACAGGCGTACAGATGATGAATGCCCTGGCACCACTGGCCGTTGGCTAAAGCTTAGCTTGCCTATAGCTGATTAGTGGTCGTAGTTAGCTGTTCTTGCTTACTTCTGGCTAAAGTTTGATTTGGCGCAAGCGCAGAGCGTTGGCTATGACTGAAACAGAACTCAGTGACATGGCCATGCTAGCTACCATAGGGTTGAGCAAAAGACCAAAGATGGGATAGAGTAAACCGGCAGCAATCGGGACTGCCGCTGCATTGTAGCCAAAAGCTAGAAGCAGGTTTTGGTTGATATTGCTGCTCATAGCCTGGCTCAGTTTGATGGCGCGGACGATACCCTGCAAGTCTCCTTTGACCAGTACTATGCCTGCAGCCTCAATAGCAACACTGGTGCCGTTGCCCATGGCTATGCCAACATTTGCTCGGGAAAGCGCGGCAGCGTCATTTATGCCGTCGCCTGCCATCGCTACTCTTTTTCCGGAATCAACAAGTTTGGCTATGTAGTCGTGTTTGCCTCCAGGAGTGACTTCGGCGGAGATTATCTTCAGGCCTAGCTTCTCGCCCACAGCGCGAGCGGTTTTTTCGTTATCGCCAGTGAGCATGTGCACAGCTATGCCCTGTTTTTGTAGAGCGCTAATTGACTCTATGGCATTGTTTTTAATGGGATCGCTGATAGCAATAAGGGCGCTGATAACGCCGTCTATTTCAAGCAAGACAGCTGTTGCTCCTTGTTCGCTGAAATAGTTGATACGTTCTTGCCAGCTGCTTTTTTGACCTATCGGGCTTGTCTGTTCGATCTGCGCGTTCCGATTAGTCTGGCTAGTATGTTCCTTTTGATTTCTCTGGCGGAAGTGACCAACAACAATTTTCTTGCCAGCAACAAGGGCGCTGATGCCCTCTCCTGGAATGGCTTGAAATTCTTTGGTGGCCAGTAGTTCTAAGCCTTTCTCTTGGGCGGCCGCCACAATCGCTCGGGCTAATGGGTGTTCGCTGCTGGCTTCGGCAGAAGCCGCTAGCTGTAGCAATCGCAAGATTTCTTCAGAGCTGCCTTTTTCTATTTCAATCGAGCTACTATCTCTTGTAATGGCATTGTCACCATCGGCAAGTGAGCTGCTAGGCAGTGCATTGTTTGCTTTTGGATCTAAGATCTCAATAGCCGTGACGGTCGGCTTTCCTTCCGTTAGGGTGCCAGTTTTATCGATTACTAAAACATCGACCAAGCGCAACTCTTCTAAAGATTGAGCATCTTTGACGAGTACTCCTGCTTTAGCACCTCTACCGATGGCTACTGTAATTGACATTGGCGTAGCCAGACCAAGGGCGCAGGGGCAAGCGATAATTAGTACAGCTACGGCGTTGAGAAAAGCATAGGCAAAGGCTGGTTGTGGGCCAATTAGCATCCAACCAAAAAACGTTGCCGCCGCAATAGCAACAACAATCGGTACGAAATAGCTAGCAATCTGGTCTACTTTCTTTTGCACCGGGGCGCGGCTTCTCTGGGCCTGGGCTACAAGCTTGATGATGCCAGCTATAATCGTTTCGTTGCCGACTTTGGTTGCCTTGATAATCAGTGAGCCGGTTTGATTGATAGTGCCACCAATGACAGTATCGCCAACTTTTTTGCTGGCAGCTAAAGCTTCACCAGTAAGCATGGCCTCGTCTACAGTAGATTGGCCGCTGATAACTATTCCGTCAGTGGGTATGCTTTCGCCAGGACGCACTCTTAGTCTATCGCCACGCTCTAGTTTTGATACAGCTATGTCGATTTCTCTTTCATCTATTTTGATAAAGTGAGCCACTTGCGGAGTCAGGGCCATCAGTTCACGAATGGCTGCGCCAGTTTGCTTTCGGGCTTTGAGCTCTAGTATTTGGCCAAGCAGGGCTAAAGTAGTAATAACAGCAGCAGGCTCGAAATAGGTGTAGTTGCCAACCATATTGCCATGCATGGCGGCTGCTTTATGAATTGTATTTGGCACTATATTTGGTGCTATTGTGGCGACAGCGCTGTAGAGATAAGACACGCCAACACCGCTGCCAATCAAAGTGAACATGTTCCAGCTTTTGTTTTTGATTGAGTCTAATGCTCTTTCAAAGAATGGTTTAGCTAACCAGGCAACCACCGGTGTGGCCAGGGCGAACTGTAGCCAGTTGGTCAATTGCAGATTGGCGAGTTGAGGTCCAAAAAGGTTAGGTTGGCCGAGCATGTCGGGCAGGTTTAAGGCAAACAAGGGAATGGTGAAAGCCAAGGCTAATTTGAAGCGCCTGGTCATGTCGATTAATTCGCTGTCGTCTTCTATTGTTTGGCTGGCATCAAGGCTTTCTAGGGCCATGCCGCAGAGTGGGCAAGGGCCAGGCTTTGTCGTAATAATTTCAGGATGCATCGGGCAAGTAAACTGGTTTTGCTTGCTCGCTTCAGAGCCAGCCACTGAAGCTTGAGTAGTGCTAGGCTGTTCTTGCGCTAGCTCTGTTTGACCTAGCTCTTTTTGTGTTTGGCCGTCTTGTGTTTGCGCTGCTTGTGCTTGTTCGTCTGGATTTTCTGCGGAGCTACCACTGTAGCGCAAGGGGGCTCGTGAAAATTTGGTTGAACAATTGAGATTGCAGAAGTAGTAAGTATTGCCTTGAAAAACTATTGCATCTGCAGCTGTTTCTCGCTCGACCAGCATATGGCAAATAGGATCTTCAAATAGACTTGGAGCTGCGCTAGCCTGTGAAGAAGAATTGCTGGAAGAATTTGAACTTGGTTGAATAGAAACACGAATTACGCGTCCTGCGTTATTCTCTGCTTCCATTGGTCCCCCTTAAGTGTTACTGAGCTGAACTCAGTAACCCAAGTAAATTGTCAATTGTTGGAGTCAATTCTAATGCAGTCTCTAACATTTCAGTGCACAATCAGCTAATGTTTATACATAGTACGTCGACATTTCGTGAGATATGGTTGATCCGCCAATTAAAGAGCCAAAACTTCGCAAGGAAGAGAAAAGTTTTCTGGGAAAACACGCCCGGCTGAAATCGGCCTTGCTGATGATTGCTGCCGTTTATGTCGTGCAATTTTGGTTCTTTCAACGAATCTGGTGCACCCCTCAAGACCTTTATCATCGAGTTTGGAAGACCACCCACGACAATCTTTTTGACCAAGCTGCAATGAAAGATTGGTTGAGCTTTGAGCATAAATACGACGATAAAATCAAAAACGAAGCTGATGCAGTCAAGTACTCCAATGAGATTCTCAAGACTCTCGACGATCCCTTCACTAAATTTCTTGACTCTAAGCAGGTAGCCAAGAAGCAAGACTCGCAAAACGGCCTTTATTCTGGCGTCGGCATGATCATGAACGGCAAGAAGAAGCCAGTTGTAGTGCGGATGTTGATTGCTGGTGGTCCGGCTGATAGGGCTGGTATAAAGCGTGGCGATCAGATTCTGAAGCTAGACTCTTTGGATTGTCTCAAAGTGCCAGCAACTGAAATCGGCGAATACACCCGCAAGCACATGGGTCAACTAATCAAGTTTACTGTTCGTCGCCAGGGCAAAGAACTTGAATTTGCCATGATACCCGGCAAAATGAATGTGCAGTCTGTTAAATCGCAATTAGTGACTAGCGAGAAAAAGAAGAACACCATTGCCTATGTGCGCTTAGAGAATTTTGTTCATAGTGACATTGTTGCCCTGGTGCAGAAAGAGTTTGAAAAAGTAAAGAACGCTCAAGCTCTAGTCTTTGATGTTCGCGGCAACGGTGGAGGAAGCGTTGATAGCTGCCTGGCTATAGTCAGTATGATGCTTGATACTGGTGACTTGGTAGCTATGAAAAGTCGCTCTGGCACAGGTGCGGGCTCGCGTGACACTGGTACTGCTGGGTCTACCGATTACCAGACTGTACGTTATCGCTTAGAGCCGAACATGATGAAAGTTCTGAATGAGGAACCGGGTAAAGAAGTAAAGGAAGAAATTCGGCCGCGGCAGCTCAACGTTTGGCAGAACAAGCCAATCGTAGTGCTGATAGATGATAACTCGGCTAGCGCTTCAGAGATGTTAGCAGCGGCCCTCCACGATAACAAACGTGCCACCTTAATTGGTGTCAGAAGCTATGGCAAAGGTGTAGCTCAAATTTATTACGATATGCCACTATCGACCTGCTTGTCGCTGACAGCAGGTCGATACTACACTCCTGATGGAAAGTGGCTAGGTGACGGGCGCGAGCCTGTTGAAGCTACCGCTGAAGATGTTAAACCAAACCCTGATCACAAGTCAGATTTAAATGTTGTAGATCGCGGCATTGCGCCTGATATTGAAGTTAAATCAGCAGAGAATCTTGATTACGGTGCTGCTAACGACAATCAATTGTCGGAGGCAGTCAGATTTCTTGAGGGAAAAATTACTGCTACAAAGTAGTTTAATTGGGGTGAAATGCAGGTTCGCAGCCTTTAGCTACCTTGCTTGAGCGGTTTGATTTCAATGCAAGTATCGCTGCCGCCACTTGTGCTGCTACCCCCTCTGGGTTCGCTTCCTGCCGCTTTGCTGTCAGAACTTGCTGCATCGGCTTTGCCAGCGTGACCGCCGCCACCAGCCTTTTGATAGGTGTCTTCAAAGAGTTTTGAAGAGATTGCTGCTGCGCTGCCTTCGCCTGCTTTTACTGCTTCATGCTGTTCGAAATGTGACATATTGAACTCCAGTGTAAGTTGTGTAAACGCGCTGGTTTACTGGTTTGTAATCTATTAAAAAAACATTTGTCGCGTCAACTTTTGTCTTCGGGACATCTGTGCTATGACAATAGTTGCAAACACGTGAAAAGAACGTGACGGTCTAAAATGCTTCTAGTGGTTAGTTTTTAGTTGACTGGAGCGTCGCTAAACAAACTGTCTTCTGTTGGCAGTTTTAGGGTTTTCCAGCTGCCTGAGATTGTTCCTGCGACCACGCCGTTGAGGCGTGAGAGCTCTTCGTTTTTGTCTAGTGCTTTAAGAGTGGCAGCATACTTGCGCATCACTCTTACGGTAGATGGGTGTTCTGAGCCTAAGGTGTTTGTGCAAATATCTAAAGCACGCTGGTACAGCGCAGCGGCTTCTTCATAGCGATTTTGCAAATGACATGTGAGGCCCAGGTTATCCAGAGCTGATGCCACGTTTGGATGTGTCGGACCAGATAGAACCTCAAGCATAACTAGATATTGACGGCTGTAAAATTCAGATAATTTCAAGTCGTTGATACGATAGGCCAGGCTGGCAACATTGTTTAGCGTGGCTGCAATCTCAAAGTGATTTTCCTCGAACAATGCTCGTTTTGATTTTAGGCTTTCAAGGAAGAGATCGAGAGCTTCATTGTGTCGGTTTTGGGTTTCGTAGATCTTTGCCAGTACTTCTTTAGCGCGGGGATGACGCACATCATTGATTTCGATTTCTTCGGCGCGATCGAGAATTTCAGCCCACATCTGCTCTGCTTGATCAAGGTCGCCAAGCTCGTAGATTGCGTAAGCTGTTCGGCAAGCTTCTGCCCATTTTGCTAAGTCATATTCTCTTGTAGAAATAGGCTTTTGCATCTGGTCTAACTGCTGCCAATTAAGGGCTTTTAGAGCATCATCAACTGATACTTGATTCTTGCGACAAAACTCTAAAACTACGCAGGCATGCTCGATAGAAAGTCGGCCTTGTTTGAAAAGTTGATAGCTTTTCAAAGCCTCTTGTAAGACGTTTTTATCAATAACCCCAGCGACATCTAGAATTTTTGCGACCATCTGAGGGTTAAGTAAAACCGCTTCAAAAGCCTTTCTTAGTTCATCTGTAGTGACATTTTTTGTCAGCTGTAAGAATTCTGGGAAAGTTTGAGTTGCGGTATTTTTCGACTTAGACTTCTGTGAATCTTTTGGACTGCTGTTGTTCAGCGCTTCTTCAAGAGTAATGCCGTCGCGATATATGGCTGAGAGCGCGAGGGTTGCGTCTTCGAGTTTGAGGCTTTGTTCGGCTACCATCTTCTGCAGGGCTAAAGCGGCAGTGATTGTTGCCTCTTCTATAAAGCGCAGGTCAGTCAGCACTTCTCCCACTGGTTTGTTATTGGCCAAGCCAAATTCTAGGGCTGTCATCAACTCTTGCTCTGACAGTACGCCAGCGGCAAGTAGTATCTCGCCGAGGCGAATTGATTGCCGCGTTGGCAGGGCGTAATAGCCTTTTTCGGCCAATGGCACTTCAATCGGCACATGCCTGCTGAAGGCGGAGCGCAGACTTTGTGTAGCCTGAGCGCGTGACACTCGCGAATCGCGCAATAGAACTTGGGCATTGATAGCAATCGATAGAAGCTCTTCAGGAATCAAGCCTGAGAGCACCAGGGTGCGCCCTAGAGGCAGACCGGTAGCTGTGCTCTGCTCAAGAGCAAGTTTGAGTCGCTTCTCGTCGATATAACCGGCTTCCATAAGCAGATCGCCAAGCAAGTTACTGCGCTTTATTTCGCTGTCTACGCCACTTTCGACCAATGCCTGGTTGAGAGTGCACTGCTTCTGTTTCACTACGGCTAGCACTTTTTTGGCCATGCCAATATCGATCAGCCCTTCTCGTATCATTGATTGGGCGTCTACAACTGCTGCCAGCATGTCGTCTTTGAGATAGCCTGACATAACGAGCACGCGACCAAGAGGCAGTCCGGTCTCGTGGCTGACCTTGAGTGCATCAGCCAATTCACGTTTACCTAGTAAGCCAAGGCCCCCAATCAGCTCGCCTAGCCGCAAACCTGCGGAAGCCGGTGCTTGTTTGGTTGCGCGGCCATTTTGCATAAGAATCTCCAGAAATTTTAGAGTGATTCCATTGCCAGCGCTATTTTAGGTTATGCCCCAAGCCAGTTAAGTTTGCGTGTTTTAGACCTTAATTTCTTCGGCTTTGGTCTATGGTGGTCACTATTCCAAACAACAGTGGCGTTTGGAATTTTGAAGAAATTGTGGGCTGAGTAGACGTCTTTGCCCCATGTGCGCACAGTTTTGACGGGAATGCCAACGGCGTTCAAGGCGGCACCGACGAGGCCGTTGCAGTAGCCATTTGGATTAACAAATGTGTGATCGTAGGCGTTGCCCAAGTGTTTCTTCACCGAAGCGATGACAGTGTGTCTTTGTTTCTTGTCTCTATAAGGTGGTCTGATAATCGCCAGGCGGGTGCTGGACCATTTTTTGAAGATGCCAAAATCGGTTTGGACAGCTACGCCATCCATGGTCAAGAGCTTCTTCTCGTCGTCGACGAGGGCTGTATGAACCCATGACGAGCCCAGGGTGGAAGTGCAAAGTGCTATCCACTGCCAGCTGTGCAGGTTGGCTTCAACGATTATGTCGCCGGGCTCAACTAGGTCTTGCAGCATGTTGAGTTCGTCATCATTTGTATCGAAGGGCAGAGGCCATGGCCAAAGTTGGGTCGTGAACACCTTTGTTCGCACTGACGGAACCAATGCGATAGTTGCGATTGAGAGTGGGATGACTGATGCCACTAGTAAAAAGGTTCGTAGACGCACTAACCTGGCTCCTTAAGCCGTTGACAAGCCGTAAGATATTATCACTATATTTCTTATGCCTGACAAATACAAGGCTGTGCGTTATTATCAGATGCTTGTCAACGGGTCAAGCTGCCCGAAATCGTTGAACAGCTTGGCTTTTGGGTGTTTTGAATTGTAAGACAATTAGTTGTAAGAAGAAGGCACCCAAGCCGTAGCCTGGGTGCCTTCGAGAGTGAAACGTCGGACTTCGTACTTCGAACTTCGTACATTGGACATCGAACTTCGTACATCGAACTTCGTACATCGGACTTCGAACATCGAACATTGAACATTGAACGTGAATAACGTGAACTAATACATCGAACTTCGTACATCGAACAATGGACATTGAACGTGAATAACGTGAACTAATACATCGAACGGTTTGAACTAAAACATTGAACAGAACAGTTGTCTAGACAGTGTATGTATCGATGTCACCACATCGAACAGAACATCAAACTATGTACATGGACTTGAACATCGAACTAAGTACTCGAACTAAATACACGAACTAAGTACACGAACTAAGTACACGAACTAAGTACAGTGGACACGAACTATGTACACGGACAGTGAACTTCGAGCCCGAAATCGAACACGTACATGAAGGAGGACATGAACATCAAAATGAACTGAACAATTACACGGACAGTACTTCGAACTCGAAAAGTACATCGAACATTAACAGAACGTTGGACACGAACATTAACAGTACGTTGAATTCGGACTTGAACAGAACATCGAACTTGGACCAGAACAGTACATTGAACACAATGAACAGTGGTGACATCGATACTTAATTTGTAGCAGATGTTTTTAGTGTTCGCAACAGTTTTTTTCTGTAGAAAAAATAAATTCTTGAAATTACCGGTTGCAGATTGTTTGAAGAAAGTTACTCATTGACAATTAGTCTGCGTCTGATTGACTCACGGCCGATTGTAACTAGCTTCATTTGTGCCACTATGAACCACATCGCCAAGAGAATGTGAAACTCACTTCTCCTGCTAGCGATACCGATGAAGTCACTAAGGCCTCCCAGGGTATCTCCTGATGATAATTTCAGTCGTGCGCGGCAGGCCTCTAGCCATTTGCTATCGGGCTCAAGTGCTATTGCTTGGTCTAAGTCTTTTATCGCTGCTGTATAGTCGTGGGCTTTTGACTCCTGCATGGCTCTCATAACGTAGGCCCAAGACCATGTAGGCTCGTACTTGACGCATTTGTCGAGATCGATCATGGCGGCGTCGTGGTCGCCTCTTTCTAGATTGGCAAAGGCCATCATGTAATATGGTCGCGACCACTCGGGGCTGAGTCTGCTAGCTTCGTTATACTCGACCACAGCCATCTTGGTAAATCCAAGCTGATCTAGGGCCAAACCCATGTTGTGATGCATTCTAGCGCTCTCTGGAAACAGCTCTAGCGCTCGCTCGAAATCGGCTGTCGATAAGCTGCCAGATTCAGAGAAGACACTGATTTCTGTTAGTCTCAGATGGGCGAAGTAGAGATCACTTTTGTATTGAAGTGATTTTCTGAAGTCAGCTTTTGCGCCATCGGTGTCTTCGAGAGCGTATTTTATTTCCCCGCGTAGAGCTAGAGCGTAAGGGTTGGTTGGATCTGCCTGCAGCACGTGATTGTAGTCGACAAGCTGCTCGTGCATGTTGCTGTTGGCCATGAAATAGTCGGTGGCTGGAGAGTAAACTCTATCGAACGAAGGGTTTAGTTCTGTGGCATGGGTGTAATCGTCGATGGCGCCTGCGAAGTCATGGGCAAGAACCTTGGCGTCTCCGCTCTGGGCGTAGAATCTTGCTGCATGAGGCATGATTTTGGCTGGTGTGTCATGTGTTTCGTTGCAGCCAAAGGTACAGGTGTGGTGCATTTTGCAAGGCTTGCTGGCGGCTATATTTTGTTGGGTATTAAAGATGCAAACTTTAGCGATGCAAGGACTGCTCTGGTCCAGAGATAAGTGTGGCTCTATGTGTAGACCATTTCCTGGGAAGGCAGTAGCTTGGGGAATAGTGGTGAAGGTAGTAAGGGTCAGCAGTGTGAGCAGTGACAAGGTGGTAGCGCGTTGCAGTTTCATCTTTTGCTCCTGGGGCTGTTTATTGAATGTACCCAGAATTGCTCTGTCTGCAGGTTAAGTTTGCCAATGCGATCTCTTTGTGCTGGTTCTAAAAATGTCCGATTTTTGGCTGAAAATCGGACATTTTCGGAAGACTGTTATTGACCAAGCGCCTTTAGAATTGATTCTAGATGTGTCCGCTCGGTAGCGGCTTTGTTGCCGAGAACCTCTAGGTTCTGTTCGATGAATTTTCGCAGGCTGTTCTTGTCGCGTTCGCCGGTGGGTCTTACTGTTACCGGTTTTGCCTCGCCATTGCTGCTCACTGACATCAACAGGCCATCGGCGTCGAAAACTTGCCAGGTCGCTAGGTCGTAAGATTCGATGTAGCTTTGCGCATCAGCCACAGTCGAAAACAGATTGACGTCGCCAGAGTCAAGTTCGACGCCGAGCAGCGGTAATTTGATTGGTGGGAATGGCTCTGTCATATTGAGTTTTCTCCCATAATGCTCGCAGAGATTAGATTGGCAGAGAATAGAATTTGCATGGACTATTTCACTCGTTGCGTCCAGTAGAGCTGTCTGTGACCTCGTTCGGTAAACACGCGAGCCTTCTGCATTGCATCGGCTCGGCAGGGGCAGATTTCGATCAAGACTTGGTTGCCGTTGTCGTCTTGTCTCCACAGCTCGTGTGGAGTGAAGTGCACAGAGTCGTGCTGCCAGCTGAGGTCACTGGTAGTCATATCGAACGCAATAAGCAAGGAGTCAATGGCTTCGCCTGGAGAGGTGCATGCGGTTGTGACGGCTACCATTACTCCAGGTGGTTCATGAAGGTGACGTTGGAGAAAATACTTTTCTTCGTCGATTTGGAGGATTGCGAGTTTATAGTAGTCTAGGTCGTCAATGTCGTCTTCGAATATTAGACCGGTTGCGCTTTCCATCTCTTCAATGTTCTTGCATATAGTTGCCACTGTGTCGGCTTCATATATTCTTTCTGGACCTCGGAGTACCGAAATGGGGAGCTGTTTTACTAGTGAACCTGATGCCGTTTGATTGCCTCGAGTTTTCAACTTTATCGGCTCCAGAACTATTGACCCGACAGGCCGCTCTAGGGACGGCTCGGGCTCCGGATGATACATAAGGCACCCGAATTTGCCAGCTAATGCTGGTAGTTTTGTGCTTTCGAGTCTGGCTTCCTGGGTGCAATTTTCGGAAATAGGCATAAGTCCATACTGAAAGTACTGTGGCTTGATGAGTATTTGATGCAACGCTCCTTCAAATACCCATGAAACAATGTCAGAGTGTTGACTGGTATTTTTGAACGTGCGTGTGGCTTCCTTTGCAATCTCTTCCAGTGGTAGCAGTTCTAGGTCGGCGCAGGTTTGTCCATCCAGTATTTGGCGACAAATCTCAGCACGCGACAGCGTGCGAGGCTTCTTTTCTTTCCAGAATGTACTGCTGTAGGGAAAACTCATTGTTTCCTATTCAAACATCAATAGCTTTCGCTTAAGAATGCTTCTGCCCAGGTCCATTGCCGCTAGTTGGACGATGAGACATAGAGTTAAAAGATGAGCAGAGAATCTCACAAGCAAACTTGGTTGGTGCACTGCATAAAAGGTAAAGTCCGCTATTGCTCCTAGAACATCACCAGAAGCTAACTTAGCTTTTGCTCGATGCTGGTAAAGCCAAATGTTTTCTGTTCCGCTGAGTGCTATTGCTTGATTGTAGTTGCTAATGGCCCTTTGATAGTTGTGTATGTATAGCCAGATTTCAGCTTGTTTAAGGTATGGCTCAAACCAGGTTTTCTCATACCGTAAGCATTCTTCAAAACAAACTAGAGCTTTGGAGCTGTTTCCCATGTTTCCGTGCTCTTGTGCAAGCATAAAGTATGGTCTAGACCACTGCGGCTGTATTGCAGATGCTTTATTGAATTCTTCTATAGCACGTTCAGGTTCATGTCTAACGCTATAGGCTATTCCTTTATCGTGGTGTAAGCGAGCGCAGTTTGGATAGTATTTCAGGGCTTCGTTGCAGTCTGCTAGAGAGCCGGTGTCTCTTCTGTTAAACAGATCTGCTCTGCGCACGAGCGCAAAGAATAAATCTGGTTTGTTGGCGATGGCTCTGTCGAAATCAGCTTTGGCACCGACATCATCGTATTTCATGAATTTTAGCTCGCCACGCAGAGCCAGTGCGTAAGGGTTGTTTGGCTCGTTTTCTATAACTTGATCGTAGTCGGCTAGTAGTTTGCTGATATTGCAATTGCTAAAGAAGTAGTCTTCGATTGGTGCGTTTGGTCTGGCAAATGTTGAATTTAAGTCGATTGCCCTAGTAAATTCATTAATAGCCCCTCTGTAGTTGTGAGCAGTTGCGTTGGCATTACCACGGTCGGCTGCCATTCGTGCTTGTTTTTCGGGGAATTCGCTGCCAACGCTGAACTCACCGGAGCCCTCAATGCGACAACTTTTGACAATGATCTGTGCAGCATTTGCATTGACTGGCTGCGGTAATTGAACAACTGAATTTCCTTCTGCCCTTGCCGCAGTTGACATAGCGAAGCTAGCCAAACCAAATATTGTAAGCATAGCCAAAGTCTTAGCGCGCTGCCATTTCATCTTCGGCTCCTATTTCTCTCTGCCTTTCTATTGAATATAACCTTGAAAAAGGTTATTGCAAGTTATGTTTGCAGCATGGCAGTGTCTCGAGACATCAATCCGTTCATCAATCCCTCCGCACCCATCGATTTAATCTTTCTCGCCAATTTCAATGTCGAGAAATTTCAGGGTGCGGATAGAACAGGGCATCGAAGTTACTTATGGCGTCAACATTACTAGTGGAGTCTACAATGGCAAACCAAAGCTCTGAAAAATCCCCTTTTGAGTCAGTTCGCGAGCGCCTTGGCGAAGAGCTAATGGCTACTATTCCTTCCATGCCTGTGAGCAAGAGAGAGTTCAATGAAGAGCTCAAGCTCTGGAACAGCATTTTCAAATCTTCTAGCTCTAATGACCAGCAAGTACCTGCTCTCAGCTTATCCAAAGACACTGATAGCGCCTGGCGTGCTTATGAGAACTCTGAAGCTGGTCGCAAAAGACGCGAAGATATGAGCCGCTCCATGGCAAGTTAGGCTGAGCTATTGCTGAACTGGATTTCGCTATTGCTGAACCAGATCAATTACCAGATTTATCGCCACTTCATTGCTAATTGTGGCAGCTGCCAGTCCGCCTATCTTATAAGCTTTACGTTCTACTTCGGTGGTGGCGGTAGCGAGCAGATGCTTTTTGCCAGCGCCGTCAACGCTTTCTTTCAGTGGGCCAGCCGCCAATATCACTGGTTGGGAGATACCATGAAGGTTCAGCGTGCCTGCGATTTTGAAGCTTCCGCTTTTGTCCACTTCGATTTTTGAAGAATTGAACTCAGCAACTGGGAATGTCGGTACATCGAAGAAGTCTTTGGTTCTCAGGTGTTCGTCGCGTTTCTCGTTTTTAGTATCGATACTTGCTGTGTCTACTTTGGCTTTGACAGCGGCTTGTGCCAAGTTCTTTCCGTCATAAGTAACGTCGCCTGAGAGTTTGCCAAATTTTCCATCTACGGGCTGGCCCATGTTTTTCAGCTTGAAGTTCATGCTTGAAGTTTCTGGGTTGATTTTCCAAACTGGCTCGGCCGCCTGCGCTGATTGACTGAAGCCACTGTTAAGGCCAGTTAGAAGGCCAAGAACTACAAGCGTATTGCTGAATTTTGTTTTCATTTGGACTCTCTGGTTGGAAATGCGGGGGGCGTTTGGGTCTTCTAAAAGGCCGGTCATGGAGCAGTATAGTCAATCAAAACGCTGCCTAACCATGTTCGTTAGTCCAAAAAGTGTGTGCAAAAGTCCAGATTGGCAATTTGCTTGGCTTTGGCGCCTTTAGTTACTGACGGTTTGTTTGTTACCAAAATTATACTTAAATCTTAGATTGTGCCTGGTCTAGTTTCTTGGCTGTTTCGCTGTCTTGCTTGGCCAGTGCGCCCTGGTTTAATTTCTCGTAGGCCTTTGCTCGCCGCCAATAGTTGCTGCTGCCGTGTGCATTGTCTAACTGAATCGCTTTGGTATAGTCAGCCACTGCCAGATCGTATTTGCCGCTCTGCCTGTAGGCATCTCCGCGGTCGCGGTAGGCTAAGGCTGATTCTGGAGCCAGCTTTATCGCTATAGTGTCATCGTCAATTGCTCCGGCAAAGTTCTTTTGGGCGCGTCTGGCCAGAGCTCGCACACCGTAGGCGTATTGTACAAACTCCGTTTTTAGTGAGCTATTTTTACCCTGTGTTAGCTGAGCAAAATAAATATTGCAGTATTTCTCTGCCCCTGACCAATCGCGCAATGCTTCGGCTGTCTCTATTTTTTGCTCTATCACTTTGGTGTCATTGGGAACGATTAACAGCATTTTGTTTAGTTCGTTGTCCAATTCTTTCATTTGCGATTTTTGTTTCAACCCTGCACAGATGGCCGCATAGACTCGATAGTCGCCTTTGTGGTCGGCGGCAAGTTTGTTAGCTGCGAGAGGGGCTGAGAATGGCCTGCTGCTTTGATCATGGCCGTGTCTTCCTCTGGCACGGGGAGTGAAAGTTTCTGACTTAGGCATGGCCGCTAGCGCTGATAAATCACCATACGGTGGAGGTCCTTGTTTCGCGAGAATAGCTGCAGTCGCCATTTCTGCTTTTAAGTTTGCGGAATCTTTTACAATGGTTTCAAGTTTTTTGTAGGAGGCTAAGGCCTTGGCGTACCGACCTAGGCGCAGATTGGCTCTGGCTTGCGCAAGAATCGCCGAGGCTGAATTTGGCTCTTTCAAAAGTATTGCATCGGCAATGCGTAGTGCTTCTTCTAGTGCATAGATTTCAACCATGAATAGGGCCCAGGCGCCATCAGTTGCTGGCCGTGCCGATTGTGAATTGCGACTTTCGTTCTGGGTTAGTTCTTTTAGCTTCTTTTCGTCTTTGTCTGCTAAGTCGTTTTTGTGCAATGCCCGGTAGGCCTTGGCTCGATTGTAATAGCTCGTCGTGTAGTCTGGTTTCAGTTCAATTGACTTGGTAAGCATTTTGATGGCTGTTTCATAGTGCTTCATCATCAATTCAAAGTAGGCGTAGTGTGACTGCAGCCTAGCTTCTCTCGCGGCTTGGTTTGTTTCTAAGTTAGTTACTGTGTTGTCTAAGGTATCGTTATTGCAGAGAGTGTTGGCTTTTCGGAAGTATTCTGAGGCTTTGGACCAATTTTTATCCTCTTCGTACAGACGGCTTAAAAGTGAGGCTATTGATTCATTCTTGGGGAATAGCTCAGCGATAAATTGTGTTTTGCGTAGCTCTTGTTTGGCGGCATTGGGGTTGGCTGCTCTGAAAACGACAGTCTTTTTTGTTGATTCGACCACAATCGTATGTGTGAATCCATCTTGCTTGTAGCTGTATTTTTGATGCTGGGCATCCAAGCTGGTTTTCATTGTATCGGCCATCTTCTGGGCTTCTTCTGGCGAAGAGGCTTGCATCTCGCGCCGGTTAGGGCGAGGAAAGTGCATCGAGCTGCTTTGTTCGCTGGGTGTGAAACCGTGAGGGCGAACTTCGTCGATATCTTCAGCCAGCGCTAGTGCTGGTCCTACGGTGAGAGAGGTAGCTAAAAAGAAGGCCGATAATTGACGCAGTCTGTCAGGAGTCATGGTTTCCTCGGATATTCGAATTTTGAAAGCGGGCCTTTGGCTTTGGTGCTTTGGCGTCAAACCTTTTAAGCAGCGATTTATCTGGCCATTTTTCTTTTACCCAGTAATTTGTTCTCTGATATTAGAAGTTAAAGTATTACAATACCTGCTTATTTAAGCCCCCAGGAAAAGAGCGAAAAATGGCTGCGCCCCAAAAAGATGAAACTGCTTCTACTGAAAAAGATATCAAGCACATAAGTAGCAAAGACATGCAAATAGACAGTGACGCTAAGCACTACGACACTGTTGTACTTGGTGGCGGTAAAGGGGGGAAGTCTTTGGCTCTGGCCCTTGCGGCGAAAGGTGTTAGCGTCGCGCTGATTGAAGAGAAGATGATTGGCGGCTCTTGCATCAATGTTGCCTGCATTCCTACTAAGACCTTGGTTGCTTCTAGCAAGCTTGTTAATGCCGCAAGACTGGCAGCAGAAGAGGGCTTTAGCTTCTCTGGCCCGGCCGCCGGTGAGATTGGAGCTGGCGTTGACGTAAAAGATTCCAATCTAAAAGCTGCCCTCGCTCGCAAGAGAGCAGTGGTTGAGGGAATGGTCAATGCCCACTGGAAGCTCTTTGACTATACTGATAACTTAGATTTCTTCTATGGCAAAGGTAAGTTTGTCTCTACTAAGTCAATTGAAATTGAATTGAACAGTGGCGCCCGGCAGGTAGTTACTGGCGACAAAATATATATCAATACTGGCAGTCGGCCTCTGATTCCTTCGTATGAAGGCTTGGAAGAATGCGGTTATTTGACCAGCACTTCGATCATGGAGCTAGAGAAATTGCCCGAGCATTTGGGCATCGTTGGTGGTGGCTATATTGCCCTTGAGTTTGCTCAGATATTCAGACGCTTAGGCAGCAGAGTTACCATTATTGAGCGCGGCAATCACTTTTTGCCCAGAGAGGATGCCGAAATTGGTAATTGCGTCAAACAGATAATGCTTGACGAAGGCATTGAAATTCTTTTTGATTCACCGATTAAGTCGCTGAAGAAGAACGGCGATAACACTGATATTGATCTTGGCGACAAGGGAATTCTTTCGGTCAGCCACTTGCTCGTTGCTACCGGTCGCCTTCCTAATACTGAAAATCTTGGCTTGGAAACTGCTGGTGTGGCGCTTGATTCACGCAATTTTGTCAAAGTTGATAGTCGTTTAGAAACTAACGTACCTGGCATCTTCGCCATTGGTGATTGCAAGGGTGGGCCGTTCTTCACTCATTTATCTTGGGATGATTATCGGATTCTGCGTGACAATGCTTTGTCTGGGGCTGGTCGCACGACAGAGGGCCGAATTGTTCCCTATACTCTTTTCACCGACCCTGAGTTAGGTCGTGTGGGAATGACGGAGGCCGAAGCCAAACAAGCTGGGCACAAGATACTGGTGGCCAAGATTGAAGCTAAGACCATTCCTCGCGCTCAGACCGAGCGAGAGACAAAGGGTCTGCTTAAGGCTGTTATCGATGCTGAGACTAAACAGATACTTGGCGCTTCAATTTTGTCGGCAGCAGGCGGCGAGATCGTCTCTGTGATTCAAGTGGCAATGCTGGCGAAAATGCCTTATACCGACTTAGCTAACGTGATGTTCTCGCATCCGACTATGGCGGAAAGTCTGAATTTGTTGTTTGCTAAGGTAAGCGAAGGATAAGCTAAGTGTAGTAGCTGTGGCACGAGGTGGGTCGTGGATTTAAGAAGCGAACGCCTCTTGCACAAATTCATTGTTGGTGTTGGTCACCATCATCCTGATTTTAAGCCACCTAAGCTCAGCTTTTGGATTAGGCTTGGCGCGTCGACATTTTTTTCTGTTTCCCTTTTTTTTCTCGTTTCTATGCAACCGTACATTGCGCCTTTGACCTTCGCTGTTCTTGTTCCGACCTATGTGATTTTTGTGTCATTTGGCTGTTGGCGGATTAGGGCAATTGAAACGGCCTTAGCAAAGGCTGATGCCGACAAGCAACTTAGTCAGCCTAGTCATCTTGATGATCCTGGTCAGCCGGGTCAGCAGACACAATGCCAAACGCGCAAGCAGGATGAGCAATCGGCTGAGTATCAATCAGAACTTATTACGCGAAAATTTGAAATGGCACTGTCATTGGGAAGTGCTTGTTTGTCTATTTCTCTATTCTACGGGGCGATGCCGCGGTTATTGCGGGTATTGATGGTTCCACTTGTAATATTTTTGGCCTGGTATAGTTGCAGGCGAATAGACAGATAATCAGCTCAGCATTTGAGGCCGCACCCACGATTTCTTCTGAGCCATTTTATTGTTGCTATTTCCGCATTCACCTATATAGGAGGTATCCTATTAGTGTCTGAGTTTGGGGAGATCTTCAATGTCACTGTCGCACGCGATTCTTGGCTTTCTGCGCCAACAACCGCAAACTGGATACACGCTTAAGAACGAGCACTTCGACAAAAGTGTTGCCTATTTCTGGCCAGCGGACCAAACGCAGATTTACAAGACCCTCGACAAGCTTGTTGAGCAGGGCTTTGCTACTAGCGAAATTGAGTTTCAGTCTGATCGCCCCAATCGCAAAGTTTATACGATTACCAAGCAAGGGAAAGTAGAGTTGGAGCGTTGGTTGAGTGAGGCAATCGAGCCGCCAATGTACCGCGACCCGCTATTGGTGCAGCTATTCTTTAGCGATTTCATTGATCGCGAAACTATGATTGCTGTGCTCATGAGTGCTAAGGCTAAGCATGAAGAGTGCTTGGCTGCACTAAAGGCCATTGATATTCCGGCTGTGTCAAAGTGTTCTGACTATGAGCAGTTGGCTGGTCGCTTAACCCTTGAACTCGGATTTAAATCAAAGCAAGCATATATAGACTGGTTGGACGAGGCTATTGAAGCAATCAAAGCCATGGAGAAGAAGTCTAAGCGCGCCGCTAAGCGCTAATGCTAGATCATTCGTTCCGTTCATAACTTTCGCTCGATAGATTTCGCTCAATAGCTTCCAGGATTTTGTTAAACCGTCGTAATATTAGACGAACCCACTATTGTACTTTTCTGATATAGGAGTAGTCTTATATCAATGGAGTCCGAGAGTCTCTCAGTGGCAGATTCCGATAGCAAGTTTTGAAGAGTTTTAGTAAGCGGCCAGTTCCGCTAGAGGGGTAATGAGGATGGCAATTAAGGATAAGACCGTGGATAGAGCTGGCGAGAAGACGATTGAAAATTCTACTGAAAAATCTACTGAGAAATTGACAGATAAACTGGCTGCTAATCCTTTTCTTGTGGCTAATTTCGCCCCAGTAGCCGATGAAAATGTTATTTCTGACCTGGCTGTTACCGGCACCATTCCAGAAGAGTTAGAAGGTCGCTTTTTGCGCATCGGGCCCAATCCTTCAGCCAAACCTAACCCTAAAAAATATCACTGGTTCCTGGGTACGGGCATGGTACACGGCCTGCGCTTGAAGGGCGGCAAGGCCGAGTGGTACAGAAACAATTATGTTTTGACCGACAATGCTGCTCGCGATTTGAAGCGTGAGCAATTGCCCTATCCGCGCAAGACCCACGGCGGAAGTGTTAACACTAATGTGCTCAACATTGGTGGCGAACTTTATGCTTTGGTTGAGGCTGGCGCTTTGCCGATGAAACTAGATGGCAATTTGCAGACAACAGCTTACAGCGATTTTGATGGAACATTGAAAGGCGCTTTCAGTGCTCATCCGCGCCGCGACCCCGTTACTGGTGAGTTGCATGTCTTGGCCTATGAGCCTGGGAAAAAGCATATTGATTATTTGGTAGTAGATAAGGCCGGGCGATCGCGCACTGCAGCCCAGGTTTCTGCTCCACATCAACCCATGATTCACGATACTGCGATCACACCTTCGTTTGTGGTTGTGCTCGATTTGCCTATGACATTTGATCTTGTCGCAGCAGTCAGTGGTAAGTTCCCTTATCTATGGAATCGCAAGCAGCCAGCACGTATTGGCCTTCTGCCTCGCAGCGGTGATGTTAATTCGATGATTTGGTTTGAAGCACCACAGTGTTATGTCTATCACATCATGAATGCTTACGAAGACGGCGGTAAGGTTGTTGTGGACGTAGTCAAAAATTCCACCTATTTTGATGCTGATGTGATTAGGCGCGGAATAACTCCTCCGGTTTTTGTGCGTTGGGTGCTAGATTTGCCCACAGGCAAGCTCTCTGAAACACAGTTAGCTGAGCAAGCAGTGGAGTTTCCGCGCTTGAACGATAGTAGAGTTGGTCAGAGCTATCGTTTTGGTTATACAGCGCAGTTCACTGCCAACTTGCAGTTTGGCTCTGCCTACAAGCATGATTTGATCAGTGGCGAAACACAGACTCATGATTTTGGTTCAGGTAGAGCGACAATGGAGCCAGTTTTTGTGGCTAAGACAAACGCTGTTGCCGAAGACGAAGGCTGGCTTTTGTCTTATGTTTACGACCAGAATACCAATAGAACTGATGTCGTAATTTTAGACGCGCAAGATTTTGAATCTGCGCCAGTTGCTACTATTCATCTGCCTGTGCGAGTGCCTTTCGGCTTTCACGGCAATTGGGTGGCTGACTCTGATTTGAATGCGTTCTAGCTAGTTCGAATCATCAGTCACTATTTATTTCGCAACAAAAATGGCGATTGAAGAAAAAGATCGTTGACAAAGTAGAAGCTCGCCGTTAACCTTCAACAAGTTACCGCTTTGGAATGCAACCGCAGAAATGCTTTTACTTGCTTCTACTACTCTTATAGCTAATGCCGCTGACCGACGCCGCCGCGAGTTCTCACCGAACCCGGGGCATCGACTTGCATAGCTAATAAGCTAATAAGCGCAACAAGACTGTCATCCCTGGGTTAATCACCCGGGGATTTTTTTTGCTTTAGCCATCAAGTTCAGCTCAGACCTACCGACCTAACAACCTACCGACCATCTGGCTTACGGTTCCCTACCCACAATAGTTTGCCCATAGCCAACCGCTCAACCCACTGTAAAAGGAAAGACAAATGACCCTAACTGCTCAAACCGAGATTAATACAGCAAAAGTAACTGCTAAATCTGGTAAGCCCCAGCGTATGGCTAATCCCGAGGGCGTTTCTCCTCTGGCTTTTGTTCTCGATGAGCACAGCATGCGCGGCAAAGACATTATTGGTATTGAGCAGCTCAGCGCTACGGAATTACTGTTGATTCTTGATGTGGCAGCCAAGCTCAAAGCAAATAAGTTTGACGCCACCCAGACACTTTTTGCTAAAGGTCAAACTTTGACCATGTTGTTCGAGAAGCCATCATTGCGCACCAGAGTGACATTTGAGGCTGGAATGACGCAGTTAGGTGGTCATGCCATCAATATTGAAACCAAGCTTGGTGAGCGCGAGACAATTGCCGATGTGGGCAAGAACCTTGAGCGTTGGGTTGATGGTGTTATGGCTCGCACTTTTGAGCATTCGACAGTTGTGGCTCTGGCAGCCAATGCTAATGTTCCGGTCATCAACGGCTTATCTGATAAAGAGCATCCTTGCCAGGCCCTGGCTGATTTCCAAACCCTGATTGAGCATAAAGGCATCAAAGACATAAAACTGGCCTATGTCGGTGATTCCAACAATGTCTCTAATTCCCTTTTGCTCTTAGCGGCTACTCTAGGCGTTGATTTTTCCATGGGTTGTCCTCACAAATATGAGCCCCAGGCCTCGATTTGGATGAAAGCATTGGAGCTAGCCAAAATTTCTGGCGCTGAAATAACTCTTTCAAATGATCCTTATGAAGCGGTCGCCAATGCTGATGCTGTTTATACCGATGTGTGGACATCAATGGGCCAAGAAGCTGAGGCCAAAGAGCGAGAAAAGATTTTTGCCCCTTATCAGCTCAATTGCGAGCTGATGAAGCACGCCAAGCCCGATGCCATCGTCATGCATTGCCTGCCTGCTCATCGCGGTTTAGAGATTACAGATGAAGTTATTGATGGTCCAAACTCAGTGGTTTTTGACCAGGCCGAAAACAGATTACACGCTCAGAAAGCCATTTTGGCGCTTGTTCTTTAGAAGAAAGACCTCAGTTTTAAGAGAAAGTTGAATCCACATTCAAGAAAAACTAAAAGCCCAAACCCAAATTCACACCAACCTACAGATACTCGGGAGAACCCAATGAAGAAAATTTTGCTAGCTTATTCCGGCGGACTAGATACTTCCTGCATTTTGACCTGGCTCAAAGAGAAGCACAATGTGCCGGTTGTGGCCTACTGCGCTAACGTGGGTCAAGAAGAAGACTTCGACGCTGTACACGAAAAAGCTCTCAAGACCGGCGCTGAGAAGTGCATTATTGATGACCTCAAAGCAGAGTTTGTCAAAGACTTTATCTTCCCTTCAATTCAAGCTAACGCAGTCTACGAAGCAGTTTATTTGTTGGGCACATCCCTTGCTCGGCCATGCATTGCCCAAGGCATGGTTGAAGCAGCCTTGCGTGAAGGATGTGATTACATTGCCCACGGCGCCACTGGCAAAGGTAATGATCAAGTGCGTTTTGAACTAGCGGTGAAGTCGTTGGCTCCGCAGTTGGGTGTGATTGCTCCCTGGCGTGAGTGGGAGTATCAGAGCCGTACAGATTTGTTTGCCTACGCTGAGAAGCATGGTATTCCTTTGCCAATCACTAAAGAAAAGCCTTATTCGATGGATGCCAATTTGATGCACATTAGCTATGAGGGTGGCATTCTAGAAGACCCGTGGCAAGAAGCTCCTGAAAACATTTATCTGTGGACCAAGAACCCTGAAGAAGCTCCAGATAAGGCTCAATTTGTTGAAATTGAATTTGAGCAGGGTGTGCCAGTGGCTATTGATGGTGAGAAATTAGGGCCAGTTGAATTGGTTGAGAAGGCCAATGCTATTGCAGCTGCCCACGGAGTCGGCCGTATTGATCTAGTTGAGAATCGCTTTATTGGTATTAAGTCGAGAGGCGTGTATGAAACCCCTGGTGTAACTATTCTCTTGCAAGCTCACCAGGCCGTTGAATCGCTCACTCTCGATAAAGAAGTGGCGCACTTGAAGCAGTCGTTGGTAAGCAAAATTGCTGAACTAACCTACAACGGCTTCTGGTTTGCTCCAGAGACTCAACTGCTGCATAACTTCATCAAAGAATCGCAAACTTGCGTTACTGGTGTTGCCAAAATTAAGCTCTACAAGGGCAACTCAATGGTTGTGGCAAGAAAGTCAGAACAATCTCTCTACAGCGAAAAGATGACAAGCTTCGAGAATATGTCGAGCTTCAACCCCGCTGATTCTGGCGGTTTCATCAATATCAACGGTCTTAGACTCTCTGCCTGGAGCCAGAAAAATGCAAGTATTAAGAAAAGCGTTCACGCAACAGCTTGATCAATCGGTTACTGCCTTTGTCAATTCAGTTGATGCCGATGAGGCTTTGGTTGAAGTTGATATCCAAGGTAGTATCGCCCACGCCACTATGTTGTGTCAGCAGGGTCTCCTCACGGAGGCCCAGGGCACAAGCATCGTTGCTGGATTGAAGACGATTTTGGCCGAGTATCAAGAGGGCAAGTTTACGCTCAATCCTGTTTTTGAAGACGTTCATATGAATGTCGAGAAACGTCTTGAGCAGCTCATTGGTCAAGACGCTCTGCGGTTGCACACGGCCCGCAGTAGAAATGATCAAGTGGCACTTGATCTGAGGCTCTTTGTGCTTGGTCAAATTGCTTTGCATAAAACGCAAATTACTGTGCTTAAGTCGGCAATAGCTAAATGCGCTCTTGCTAATATTGAGGCCGTAATGCCTGGTTATACCCATTTGCAAAGAGCACAGCCAGTGCTTTTCGCCCACGCCATGCATGCTTTTATGGAAATGCTTGAGCGCGATTTTGGTCGCTTTTGCGATCTAGAAAAGCGCACTGCAGTCTCGCCTCTTGGCGCTGGAGCTCAGGCTGGAACTGGTTTGCCTATTGATCCACATTTGAGTGCCAAACTGCTGGGGCTGCCCACTTGCTTCAATAATTCGATTGATGCTGTAAGCGATCGCGATTTCGTTGCTGAGTATTTATTTGCAGCATCGATGTGCTCTGTGCACTTGAGTCAGATGGCTGAGACTTTCGTTATTTGGGCCACTCGAGAATTTGGCTTTGTCACTTTCAGCGATGCGGTTACCACTGCGTCAAGTCTGATGCCGCAGAAGAAGAACCCTGACCCAGTCGAGATTGTGCGTGGTAAGGCTGGTGGGATGATGGGAGAACTCATCAATGTTCTCTCCACCTTGAAAGGTTTGCCTTTAGGCTATAACCGTGATTTGCAGGAGACAAAACCCCCAGCAATTAAGGTTGGCAAAGAATTAAGCGGATGCTTGAACGTCATGGCCGTGGCAGTCAATAGCATGACTGTTAACAGTGCAACTACGCTTAAGGCGGCTTCTGATCCCGATATGATCACAACTGATCTAGTTGAGTATCTAGTCAATAAATCGGTGCCTTTTCGCAAAGCCCACGAAGAAGTGTCGGCTCTTGTGGCTTTCGCCCGCGAGAAAAATGTTTCTCTTTCGACTTTGACATTGGCGGAGATGCAGAGCTTCAGTAAAGAATACGATAGCGACGCTCTGGCGCTGTTTGATCCGGTTGTATCGGTTAATGCTAAGACTTCTTACGGCAGCACCGGTACGGCTAGAGTGAAGGCGGTGGCAGAAAGTCGGGACTAGTTTTGAGATTTGGTTTCGTCAGTTTCTGGATTTTAGCAAGAGTTCGCACCTTGCTGATGGGTTTAGTCCCAGAAGACTGCGCATGGACTGGTTTCGTTAATTAGTCTGTCCCCTGTGATTAGCGGGCAGTCGATTCGAAGAGCCATAGCTACTATCAATACATCAAATGGGTCATTGCTGAATAGCAGGCTGTGCGAGCGGATTATATCTTCGGTTTCAATATCGACAATTGATATTGCTTTGGCAAAGAATTGCTCTTGAACGTATTCTTCAAGTGGAATTGCCGTTTTAACCGTCCCAGCTTTTATGAGTAGTGAGAGTTCCCATAGCACCACTGCCGGAATGAAAATAGCGGAGCGTCCTGATACGGCGCTGTCAAATGCTTTCTTGACTTTGTTTGGCAACTTGCGAAATTGCGCTGTTATGTAATACACCAGTGGGTGCGTGTCGGTAACAAGTAATGGCGCAGTCATAGTTCTTTCGTGGACCTAGCAATTGAATCAAGGACAGATTGAGTAATTTTATTGCTTGCTTGTTCTAAATCACCGACAAGCACAGCGGAGCCCGCTAGCTGACGCTTCGGCTTGAAGGGTTGGTTTGATTGGGCTAGAAGCCAGAGATAGTCTTTGTAGCCAAGCATGACCGCAGCTACTTTTCCGTAGTCTGTTACTTCAACAACACCACCAATTTTGGAGAGAGACTCAACGAGTGGAGCAAACTGCTCACGTGCCTGCGTCTTGCCGAGCTTCTTAAGGTTTTTTTTGTGTGCGATGTCTGTCATTGAATCACCAAGACTGTACACAAAACACTGTACAGTTTTAAGGTGATCTTGTAAAGAGTCGCTGGGAGCAAGTTACCTGGAGGGTTGCGTTGCTATGGTGATAGCAAAAGCGATTTTATAAAGACCTTTTGCAATTGAACTTTTTTCTGGTTCATGACGTATTACCTATTATGGGTCTTTTATGCTAATCGACGCTCTGTGGAGGTAATACTTTGGTGAACAAGGCGAATGCAAGCGCTGGTCTGGGGAAGGCAACCTTGGCAAACCGGGCCCTATCTAAAAAGACATTTTCTTATAGATACCTGGCGCTGTTTGTGGCTTTGACATTGCTACTAGGAATGATTGCAATTGAGCCAGCCGAAGCCAGACGGGGCGGTCATCGTCGCATAGGTGGTAGGGTTGGGGGCCGAAGTGTGAT
>Ga0075444_10000408_pt1 | contig 25512 bp, 25 predicted proteins | sample CoawatmetaG01DNA_FD_76836 | JGI IMG/M metagenome (GOLD analysis project Ga0075444, IMG submission 76836) | Marine microbial communities from the West Antarctic Peninsula - Coastal water metaG017-DNA | ecosystem: Environmental > Aquatic > Marine > Coastal | place: Atlantic Ocean: West Antarctic... | reverse complement strand
GGATAAAACAGAATCCTTCGATTTGATTTGTAAATTAACCGAATTTTCTTGCTGTCTTTTTTTTACGGGTAGCCAGGGTTTAGACTCTGAAAAACCGGCATTATTTAGTGTGCTGTTCCAGGTCATGGGGGTCCGGCAGCCATCTCTTCCCTTATTGGCAGGCCAAAACCTAATCCCCGGAGGGTCTGTTAGTTCATTAAATTTTAGCTCAGTTTCTGTTTGTCCCAATTCCTCTCCTTGATACAAGCAGACAGAACCCCTTAAGCTCATTAATATTGCGCCCGTTAATTTTGCAAAAGATTTGTTATCAGAGGCGCTAGAATTCCATCGACTGACGTGACGAGTTACGTCGTGATTGGAAAAACTCCAACAAGGCCAACTCTCATCAGATTTGCTAAAAAAACCTTCAACAGTATTTTTTATATGCGAAGCAGTGAATCTGGAGCCAAGAAGATCAAAGCTATATGCCATGTGCAGTCGTTTGTTCCCATTGGTGTAGTCGTTCATTATTTCCAAAGCCCTGTGGTTATCGCCGACTTCTCCAACACTTGTTGTTTCCTGGAATTCATCCAAAAGAGAACGGTACTTTTCTAAGAATTTTAGATTCTCTGTTTGATTGATGGCGTGTCTTTGATCTTGTAAATCTCGAGGATTGGTTGGTGGGTTTTTATAATTTATGGAACTGGGCGGATTGCTTCTTAATTTTTTATCGTGAAAGTAATAGTTAACTGTATCTAGTCGAAAACCGTCAACGCCTCTTTCTAGCCAGAACCGAGAACGCTCCAGAAGCCAGCTCTGCACCTTAACATTATGGAAATTAAAATCTGGTTGGCTTGGCAAGAAGTTGTGAAGATAGTATTGACCTCTTAGAGGCTCCCATTCCCAGGCAGGTCCTCCAAAAACAGAGAGCCAATTGTTGGGAGGGGATCCGTCCTCTTTTGAATCAGCCCAAACGTACCAGTCAGATTTTTCTGAATCTTTACTTGTCCTGCTCTCTTTAAAAAAAGGCAGTTGGTCTGAACTGTGAGAAAGTACTTGGTCTATAACTACCTTTAGATTTAGCTCATGAGATTTTTTTACCATTTCATCAAAGTCTTCTAAGGAGCCAAATAAAGGATCAATATCAGTGTAATGAGAAACGTCATATCCCATATCGTTCATTGGCGATGTAAACACAGGTGATAGCCATATGGCATCAACGCCAAGTTTTGAAATATAATCAAGATTTTTGGTGATACCTTTAATGTCCCCTATACCATTCCCAGTAGTATCAAGAAAAGATCTAGGGTAGATTTGATATATTACAGAGCCTTTCCACCAATTTTTCATTTATTTTTGGCAGTCCGAATCCATTTTAAGACGCTATCTTCTATTTGATTGATAGCCTTGTACTCTTTCATTTGTGGAGATAAATTAAGAATTGCTTGCTCCAGTCCAATTAAGAGATCTATCTTATTTTTGATCGAAAGAAGAGGATCAACATGGACTCTGATGGTAAATAACACAGAATTGGAAGATGGTAATTTTCGTATTGTTTGTCGTTCAACTCTTAAAAACAAATCCTTTGGGTCTGTTGAATGTATATCTACTTGAGGTTTGCTGTGTGCGGGTTGATACAGCTCTGGATTATCATAGATAGACCAATTGTAACGTTCAAGTATTCGGTCAACAGGTAGTTTCTTAAAAATACCATTTACTCTTTCACCGATTTGGTCCTTATAGTCAGGAACGCCTTCGTGGAGGTCTAAAAGAGATTTACTAAATTTTTTAACCAAAGACCAGTGTGATGGAGCATTTAAAGAAGCGGCTTCTAGGTAAAATTTATTGCCTCGAGGAATCATTAAGACAAGGTCTTCTTGAACAATCAAAGAGGCGGTTTCAATAGGAGAAATTTGCTTATCCTTCAAAGGCAATGATTCATTCGTTTCCTTAATATATAAATTTTTTTTATCAGGACTAACGCTAAAACTATGTGCATGAAATTTAGAGAGGTTTTCAAGAAGGCATTCTAGCATTTCAGCTTGGGCCGGTAGTGATTGAGGTGAGGCTTGGAGAACTTTATTTCTATGAATGGAAAGTAATTTCTTTTTCACCGCCATCTCCTCGACGTACTTATTATCAACTTCCAGCCAATGCAATCCTTCAATTGGTTTTAGACCAATGTCAACTCCACCTTTGCCATTTAAAAATGGAGTGTGCTTGGGAAGTTTCAACCTAATCAAGTCCTCGTTTTTTTAGTAAAGGCTCTATTTTTGGTTCAGAACCTCTGTACCTTACGTATTGGGTCATTAGATCATCGGTATTCCCTGCTGAGTAGACGTATTTTTTAAGTTTCCTTGCCGTTTCTTTATCAAACAACCCTTTCTCTCTGAATGGCTGGAAGGCGTCTGCTTCCAATACCTCAGTCCAGAGATAGCTATAATAGCCAGCCGAATAGCCTCCTGCAAAAATATGACCAAAGTAAGTGCTTCTGTATCGAGCTTCTATTTCTGGTATCAGGCCTAATTTTGTGAGTGTCAAATCTTCAAATACGTTTACATCTTTAACCTTTTGGGTGGTGCTGTGCCAAGCCAGATCTAAGTGCGCTGCAGCAACGTACTCTGTAGTTTCAAAACCCTCATTGAAAGTTCCTGCTTCTGAGATTTTATCTAGTAAATCATCAGGTATGGCTTCACCTGTTTGGTAGTGCAGGGCAAAAGATTTTATAACTTCTGGCTCTCTGGCCCAGTTTTCCATCATCTGTGATGGGAATTCAACGTAATCTCTTGTAACCGAAGTTCCGGAAAGAGTAGGGTAATTTGCATCGGAAAGAAGGCCATGAAGTGCGTGTCCGAATTCATGAAAAAGAGTTTCAACTTGCTCAAAGGAAAGCAAGGACACTCCATCTGTGTTCTCGGGAGGAAAATTACAAACGTTAACCACCAGCGGTATTACGTTTCCATCAAATTTACTTTGACTTCTGAAGGTGTTCATCCAAGCCCCTCCGCTTTTATTGGGCCTGAGAGTATAATCGGTATAAAATATTCCTATTGTTTTTCCGTTTTCATCTTTGACCTCGTAAGAACCAATGTTTTCCCTGTATTTAGGTAGGTCCTGTCTCTCTGTGAACGTAATATTAAACAATTTATTTGCCACATCAAAAGCTCCTCTTAAGACATTGTCTTGACTGAAATAGGGTTTTATTTCTTCTTCTGTAAAGTTAAATTTATTTTGTCTAATCTTTTCTGCGTAGTGCCACCAATCCCATGCAGCCAATTGAAAGTTCCCACCTTCTTGTTGGATAAGTTTTTGCATGTCAGCCGCTTCATTTTTTGCTCTAGCTAAGCCAGGTTCCCAAATTTTTTGAAGCAATTCATTAACACGACCCGTATTTTTGGCCATGGTGTCATCGAGAACAAAGTCTGCATGAGTATCAAATCCCATTAGGTTTGCTTTTTCAATTCGCAGTGCTGCCATTTCTGTAATAATTGATTTGTTGTCATACTTGTTGTCATTATCACCTCGTTTAATGTAGGAGTTGTAAAGCTCCTCTCTCAATTCTCTTTGATCTGAATAGGTGATGAAGGGGTACATGCTAACGCGCGTTGGTTTGAACACCCATTTACCTTCAAGACCTTCAGATTTAGCCAGATTGGCAGCTTGTCTTATTTCTTCTTTGGGTAAGCCGGTTAACTTTTCTTCATTTTCTATTATTAGGCTATAGCCGTTGGTTTCTTTTAAAACATTTTGATCAAAATTTACAGAAAGCGAGGATAATTTTTGATTGATCTCTGTTAGTTTAATCATTCCTTCTTCATCTAGGTTCGCACCAGATCTGACGAAGCGTTTATAAGTCTCATCTAAAAGCCTTTTTTGTTCAGTATTCAGGTCCAGAGTGTCTTTAGACAGATAGACGGCCTGCACTCTTTGAAATAAATCTTTGTTTAAGAGAATGCTATCTCCATGTGCAGATAATTGAGGGCTAATTTCAACTGCCAGTTTGTCCATATCATCATTTGTATTGGACCCCAATAGATTAAAGAAAACATTTGATACTTTATCCAAAGTGACCCCGATTCGCTCCAATTGAACAATAGTATTTTCAAAAGTAGGCGCTTCTGTTTGTGATGTAATTCTCTCAATATCTTCGAGGTGCTCCTTCATGCCTATTTCAAAAGCAGGACCGTAATGTGAGAATTTTATATCCTCAAAAGGAGGAATTTGAAACGGTGTTTGATAGCTTGTTAGCAATGGATTCATTGTGTTGTCCTTGTTGATTTCTAATGGATTGCAGCCTGCCAGCAATAGAGAGGCAAGAGTCGTTATTCTAATTAATTTATTCATATGACAATTTCTTGATTGAATATTATTCTAACCTGTATTGCTAAATAAGATTAAAATACTAACGAATAAAATAACTATTTAAATTAATAATCTTTTAAACATCACAAAACGAATTATTGGCCTAGCACTCATGGCGTCCTCTTGGTTGCTATACGGTCCCATAATTTATTTTTTATCAAAAGCCAATTGGGAATCTTTTCCTGATATGGATTACCTCTATTTTTTTTATGCCGGAGCGTTTTACCTGTTCAGTTGGGTAACACTTTTGGGGGGAATTTATTTAGCAGGACCAGAAGTTGTAGCGAAGCTCCAAGAATTCTACAATGTTATTAAGAAAAAAATTATTAAGGAGAAATAGATGATATACACAACTGAAGAAATATTGAAAGATCACGATTATCATTCACCAAATGAAATGGCAGGATATTTATTGCACGGTGGATTAGACGGCAAGGGGAACTACATTTCTCCTAGAACGTTAGTGAGATGGCAGGCTGTAAATGAATGGACAGAAATTTTAAATTCTAAAGGTGAGCAATTGTTGGATTCTTCAGTTGAAATTTTGTCTCATGAGAATTTTCCTACCATAGAGCAGGCCAAAGTGCTGTTAAATGAAAGTGAAGGTCAGTTTCTTTGGAATAGCCTAAGCATCACAGGAATAATAGAAGCCAGAGGAAGAATTCTTGCCGAGGTAACCGCACCAAATTTTCAAGAAATTATTGTGGAAGACATATCTGACACTTGTGTTGCACATATGAATAAAGGCTTGTTTATAGCCCATGGCTTTGATGAGGGAGGAGATCCGGAAAGCAAACAAGGCGCACATGATCAAATGTGGTTTGCAGCTCGAGACCTTTTGTTTGGCAAGGATGCATATCCCATACCAGAAGTTCCAGATTCAATTGGACGACCGGAGGAGGGAAGAGAAATGTTGGATTTGCCCGCTGAGCACGAAGGTATAATACAGCTGCTCATGCAAGTCTTGATGATTGAAATAAGGGCAGAAAGTTTCTTTTCATATTGTATGAATCTAACAAAAGCTAGTGATGTCTTTAAAGATAAAAGAGAAGATGCCTTGTTGGCTTGCGAAATGATTTCTCGCATTAGGCAAGATGAAGCAATACACGTTGCTTACCTCACGCTCCTGGTTTCTGAATTAAGAACTTTTACTTTCAAGACTGTTGGCGGGGATCAAAAGAAAGGATTTGAAATAATTGATCCTTTATGGAAAAAAATGGTCAAATGGCATGGTGAAGAGGTTCACAAGGAGAGCGTTGAACAAAGGACTAAAGAATTTTCTGATCTTTTTATAAAAATAAATAATCAAGATTTACTGAATCGTTTTAATGACCTTGCTTCAAACAAAGAACTCTATGCAGTGAAGGTTTGATTAAAGCTATAGATCACCTCATTGTTGTCGTTGAAGATCTTGACTCGGCAATAGAAAATTATACTAATATTTTTGGATTTGGACCTTCTTGGAGGGGAGTCCATTCTGAATTAGGTACTGCAAATGCCCTGTTCGCTTTGGATAATTTATATCTTGAACTTCTAGCAGCAAATTCCCATGAAGGGACTGGTGCGTTAATGGTAAAAGCAACCTTAGAGCAAGACGGAGAGGGTCTTGCAGGCTTGGTTTTTGGAACGTCAAATATTTCTGCAGCAAAGACTAATTTAGAGGATCAAGGAATTAAGCTGGGCGATCTCACTGTTGGAACAGGTTTTGATAACGACCAAGGCTTAACTCGAACTTGGAAAAATCTTTTTCTTCCTTTTTCACTGACTCGAGGATTGTTTACTTTTCTCATAGAACATGAGACAGGAAGTTTACCTAAAGTAGCTAATGTATCTTTTTCGTCAGTCCAAAAATTGGATCATGTTGTTGTCAATACTAACGATCCAGATGGTTTGTTAAATTTGTATAAAAATAAATTTGGAATTCGTCTTGCACTAGATCAAACCATAGAAAAGTGGGGAGGTCGTATGTTATTTTTTAGATTAAACGAGACCACCATCGAGGTTATAGGCAAGTTGACAGATGATACAGAGTCTATAGATAAACTCTGGGGACTTGCTTGGACGGTAAGTGATATAAAGGAGTCCCATAAAAGACTTTCTTTATCGGGGGTTGAAATAACGCCTATTAAAGATGGCAGAAAAAATAAGACGCTCGTTTGTACTTTGAAATCTCATACATGCGGAGTACCTACTTTGTTGATACAGCAGCTTTCTTAATTATGATTTCTTGTGCTCAAAATATTAAACGGATTAAATAAAAACTCTATTTCATTTCAAGTTAAGCACTTAAATAACAACGAGAATTCCCGAGCTTACCTTTCTTATTTAAATTTAATAATGGAAATTAGTAAACAAACAGAGTGATGCAGCTAACTAGACGGTAATGTGATCAATGCCATGGGCTGTAAAATTGGAGTTACTTTATAATTTTAGTAAGTTTAATAGCCCGATGTTCTATATCTTGGCTATAATAAGAAAAAATTTTATGACGAAATGAGTAGTATTTCAGAACAATTTTTTCCTTCTATAAAACAAGAAGAGTATTTACCTCTTTTAAAAGCCTTTGGTTTTTTCTTCTTTGTTTTGGCCTCTTGGTATGTCTTGCGCCCAATTAGAAATGAATTAGCAGTTGAATTTGGTTACGAAAACTTAATGATACTAGGGTATTCTGTAAACCCCATTTCTCTACTTCTTACTGTTGGAGCCCTGGTTATGTTGGCAGTAAATCCTATTTATTCTTTTGTTATTTCAAAGATAGAAGGCAGCAAAGTAGTTCTCTACTTCTATTCCTTTTTTATTGTCAATTTTCTTTTATTCCTGTCCGCATGGACTTTACTTGAAGATCAAGGAAGAATTTGGACTGCTTATATATTTTATGTTTGGCTTAATGTTTACTCGTTATTTGTAGTTTCTATTTTTTGGGTAACTCTAATTAATTTCTTTAATAGCAATGATGGAAGAAGATTGTTTGGGATTATCAGTGCAGGTGGGTCTTTGGGCGCTTTTTTTGGTACAAGTGTTACCCAATATTTTGCTCTAGAGGTCTGTGGCAGTGATATCTCAGACTCGGGACCTAGTTTCTTAATTATTTTTTCTATTATTTGTCTTCTTATATCAATTTTCCTTTCGCGAGACCTTCACACTCCTCATAACGAACAATCTTCTAGAAAACAAGAAATTGGTGGAAGTGCTGTTGATGCAATTAAGAGTTTAATTTCAGTACCAGAGGTAAGAAATATAGGCCTTTATGTCCTTCTTTTTACCACATTAGCAACAATTGCATGGATGATGTCTCTGGATATAATTAGAAGCTGGTCTTCTGATCCCTGTGAAAGAACCTCATATTTCTCACTCGTTGAACAAATTGTTATACCACTCACACTGATAATGCAGCTTTTATTTTCTTCTTACTTCATGAGACGTTTTGGTACATCGATAATCTTGGTAATCTATGGCCTTCTGTTCGCTGTTGCTTTTTCTGTCTATTATTTATTTCCAGTTATTGCAGCAGTATTCACAGTAACTATTATGCAGAGACTCTTTGAATATGGTTTAAACAAACCAACTAGAGAAACTTATTACGCTGATATGAAGAAAAATGATCGATATAAATCAACGGTGCTGCTAGACACTTTTATTTCCCGAACAGGGGACTTAACTGGAGGATGGATAGTGGGATTTGGATTAATTACTTTATCAACTTCTTTGGCCGCCTTACCGCTTGCTTTGTTGTTATCCATAACTGGCTACAAGGCAGCAAAGTCTGCTAAAAAATTATGATCGATAAAGGTTTTACTCTGTTAGCAGACAGCACTGATATAGCATTGGGACAGTCTCAATCCTTTCACATTAATGGAGTGGATGTATTAATTTGTCATGCTGAAGCTGGTTTTTTTGCGATAGAAGATCTTTGTACGCATTCCAATGTACCGTTGTGTGGAGGCCAGATAGAAGGTAATTTTATAAGCTGTCCATTGCATGGAGCAGTTTTTGATCTAACGGACGGTTCGGTTCAGTCGCCTCCTGCATTTGAGGACTTAAAAACTTTTGAGATAAAGATAGAAGGAACATCCATTGGCATTAATAAAAGTGCCGTAGGTTAAGTGAGCTCTTCATATTTTCAACATTTAAAAAAATCACAACACTTCCTGGTTGGTATATCAATCTTGTTATTGCTGTTTGGCTGTACCGCAGAAAAAGAAATTATTGGAGCTAAGTGGTCAGGATCGTCAGATTTCATGCAAATAACAGATAAGAAAATGACTATGTACTACTCTTCCCATATCTTCAGTAAAGAAGTTTTTATTGGAGGGCTTTATGAAATTACAAGAGAGAATACAAACGAAATACTCAACAAAATAGAAGTAACTTCTTTGGAATTTGCAAAAAGAACAGACGATACTCCGTATTGCCGTATCTGGGGAAAAGTTAACGCCAGTGAAGAGCAAAGTTATTTATTAGCAGATAACTGTTTTGCAATTTATCAAAAGTAAAATTTTAATTAACTCTACATCTCTACTTATCTTGAGAATTCTTATCAATGTAACGTCTTCTTAACAAAGAGATTGACTCTAAATATATGTTTATACTAGTTAATTTGATATAAGGTAGATTTCATGAATAAAGTAATTCCTGTTTCTATGGCGATAAACCCTTCAACTAGGGATAAGCTTGTAGGGGCTGCTCTTGATTACTTAAATAAAAAAGGTGATGAAGGAATGACGGTAACAGGGCTGACACAAGCAGCAAATGTCGGTTATGGAACTTTTTATCATTATTTTAAATCAACAGATGAAATCTTTGAAGCTGCGATGAAATTTTCTATAGACGAAGCTGTTGTTGACCTTTTATCTCATTTAGAAAAACAGGAAGACAAAGCTTACACCATAGCTTTTGAGCAGCTAAAATTATTCCGCACCTTGGCTCACCATCCTGCTACTCCCTGGATGATGACAAGAACAACAAAATTTGCTGATTTAGTGATTGATGGATTTTCAGACCATGCTTACTCAATTTTGCAAGATGCCGTTTTAACAGGAAAATATAAACAGATTTTATTAGATGATTTTGATATAGGTTTTAAGATTAAAATGTGGACATTAATAAGTGGTGTGCATTTAAGTCTCACTCAAGGGCACTCTATAGACTTGGAAAGATGTGTTTTAATGCTCTCCCTTCCACAAATAGGAACCCAAAAAGAACATCATGCTTATATAGAGCGCGTTCTCTCTGAGTAGACTTGTCTTGTCCTTGAGCTTAGTTATTCAATTCAAGCTTTTTTAACTTAATAACCCATAATTTTTGTTTTAAAACTTTTAAGTAAAGAACTTGTCTTATGTCTGAAGTTATGACGATTTAAGGCGTTGGGCTGAATATAATTCAATTGAACGGAAAGTCTTTTGCCCTCAAAGGGTAAAAAACCATGCCAACAATTATCGGTAACTTTAAATGCAACCATACTACCAAAAGTGCATGGAATTTCTTGTATGTAATTCTCTAAACTGGAATCGTCTTTTAGCAATCTTAAGTGTGCGTTTTTCTCTGACCATTCTAGATTTAAGTAAAGAAGTACAGTCACAATTTTGGTTTTAGAGTCGGTGTGAATTTTACCATCTCTTTCTCTGGAATAGCCTCTCAGAGTTGTAACAGCTATTTTATTTTGAAGGTCAATATCAAATTTATTTTCTAGTATTCTTTTTAATTCCTCGCCTTCCAGCTCTTTAACCAGCTCTTCAATTGAAACTCCTGCCTCTAAAGCTTCCAAAGGAAAACTCCCTCCTTCTTTTAAATCAGGAAAGTCAGAATTAATAGCCATTGAATCCACATCTTTAAGCAGAGATTTTTCTGTACTGAAGAAGGGAAAAAAATCAGTATTTAAATCTGAGCTGGAAATTGATCTGATATCTAGGTACTTAGGCATTTTGTTTTTCTAGCTCTTTGATGAGGATCTTTCGTAAGAAAGCTGTAAAAGTTTCTGGCTGTTGACCACCTTGTATGATGTATTGGTCATTTATTATATAAGTTGGCACAGCGCCTATGCTCCGATCAATAAAACTCAATTCTTGATCGGCAACTTCTTGACCACCTGAGTCTGAATTGAGAAATGATCTTAATTCACTTTCTGGCATTCCAACGCTTACTCCAATTTTAATTAAAACTTCTTTGGATCCAACATCTTCACCATCACTAAAGTAAGCTATAAAAAGAGCTTCAGAAAGCTCTGTTTGTTTATTTTTTGATTCCGCAAACCAGAGTAATCTATGAGCTAAGAATGTATTAGGTAGTCTCTGAGATTTTGAAAAATTGAAATCAAAATCCAAATCCTTTCCTAATTTTACTATCTCATCGAAAAAAGGTTTCCTATTGTCGCCTCTTCCAAATTTTTGTTGCATATAAAGCTCTTTATCATAGCCATTTTCAGGAATTTCAGGATGAAGTTCGTAAGGGAGCCAGCTTATTGTAAAATCCATTTCCCTTTTGAGCTCTTCCATGGAACTTACCAGGTTCTTAAAACCAATAACACACCAAGGACACACAACGTCAGATACTATTTCTATTTTAAGTGTATTCATCTAGATAAATTTAATAATGATAAATGTTATAGTAGTGCGAAAATAAAATCATCAAAACTTATGAAAAGAATATGTGTATATGCCGGCTCTGCAGCAGGTAATAACAGTGCCTATAGCGAAGCCGCAAAAGAATTAGGTTCCAAAATAGCTGATTTAAATTATTCCATGGTCTATGGGGGAGGTAGCAGAGGGCTTATGGGCATAACAGCTGACGCAGTTCTGGACGGAGGCGGTGAGGTGACAGGCATAATAACTAAGCAGTTAGATAATATAGAAGTTGGGCATAAAAATCTTACAGAATTGGAAGTGGTATCGACTATGCACGAACGAAAAGCAAGGATGGCAGAATTATCAGACTCCATAATCTCTCTTCCAGGTGGAGTGGGCACATGGGAGGAGTTCTATGAAGCACTTGCCTGGAATCAATTAGGTTTTTATTCAAAACCAATTATTTTACTTAATGTAAACGGCTACTATGATGATTTGTATAAATTCTCGCAAAAGGGAGTTGATGAAGGTTTTTTGCCTTTGAACACATTTAGTGATTTATATTTAATAGATACGATTGAAGAAGCTTTTCAGACCATCAAATCTTTTCAGCCTAAAGATCTGAATGATTGGCTCAAAAGACTTGATAGGTAAATACACCTAACTTCCTATAGAAGTAATGTTTATATATTAAGATTTCATTTAATCAATTAAATCTTAATTTTTAAATGATTTTATTAATTTAAAGTTTACCTTTCCGAATTCAAATTCACTTTCGTATGTGTCTATTGTTAGAGCAATACTTTTAATGTTTTCTCTTCCCTCATTGAAAGAAAAATCTTCACTATTCTTGTCTTTGAATCGTCCAAGAGTTATGTGAGGTCTAAATTTTTTTAGATGGGTTTCAAACCCTATAGAAGATATCAAGCTTCCTAAGTGATCATGAATCTTTTTTAATTGAGTAGTTGGATTTATGTGCGCAACAAGAACTTGCCCTGATGAATTAGGAAATAATGAAATTTCAACTATTTCTAGAGCAATAGAGGACCTCGAAGTGATAAAATTTTCTATGCCCGCGTTTAATTGGTCCAGTTGTTCCGGTTCCATTTCTCCAATAAAATTTAAAGTAATATGGTGATTATTGTTTTCTTGCCAAGAGATATTTTGTTCTTTTAATATACCTTTTTTTAAATCCTTCTTTATCTCAATAATTTGTTTATTGAAGATCTTGTTAGGTGTCAGAGCAACAAAGATTCTTGGCATAATTTTTTGATATTGATATTAGTGAATAGTTGTTGCGAATCAAGCACTTTATTCATCTTCTTAAGATAGAATGGATCTCAGATGGATGAATTAACAGATAAAAAAAGAATACTTACTGGTATTACTACCAGCGGCATACCTCATTTAGGTAATTTAACAGGCGCCGTATTGCCTGCAATCTCATCAAGCAAGAGCAGCGGGGTCTCGTCATTTCTTTTTTTAGCTGATTATCACTCTCTAATAAAGAATGCAGATCCTGCTTTAACTCATTCTTCAAGCTTCGAGATAGCAGCATGCTGGCTGTCTTGTGGACTGGATCCTAAAAATGTTACTTTTTATAGACAGTCGGATGTTCCACATATTTTTGAATTGGCTTGGATCTTAAGTTGCCTTGCTTCTAAGGGGCTTCTGAACAGGGCTCACGCATATAAAGCGGCCATTGCAGTGAATGAATCATCAGAATCACAAGATATTGATAAAGGAATTACGATGGGACTTTTTAATTACCCAATCCTTATGGCGGCAGATATTTTAATGTTTAATGCAAATATTGTTCCTGTTGGTCAGGATCAAAAACAGCATATTGAGATAACCCGAGATATTGCAAATAAATTTAATCATCACTACGGAGATATTTTTACCATTCCAGAAGCATTGATAGATGATGAGGCGGGTGTTTTACCCGGTCTTGATGGTCAAAAAATGAGTAAATCTTACAATAACGTTATTCCTATATTTTCAGAAAAAGATAAATTAAGAAAAACTGTTATGAAAATTAAAACTAATTCATTGTTACCAGGAGAACCTAAAGATATTGAAAGTTGTTCGATTTTTAGTATTTATAAGGCTTTTGCAAACAAGAGCGAAGTAATAACTTTATCAGAAAATTATAGAGACGGAATTTCCTGGGGTGATGCAAAAGAGATTTTGTTTGAGAAGTTGGAAGAATCTCTTTCAGGTTACAGAGAGGAGTATGGAAAGATTATTCAAGACAAGACATATGTCGAAGAGATTTTGCTTGAAGGTTCAAAAAAAGCACTTGAAGTTTCAACTCCTATAATTAATAAAGTAAGAAAAGCTGTCGGCATAAAGGGATTTGCAAATCTCTAAAATAGAAAAAGTAGTTCCAATTCATCAATCTTGGGATTTTAAATTAATTTCCAAAAGCCTTCTCAGACTCCACGATCATGGTTTGATGAGAATTTTTAAGTTGAATGTCGTGACTCCTGGTCAAGACTTTAATAAATCAATGTTTTTTGAATCGCTAATAAGCACCCCCTTTTATCAAGAGCTCTTCTTTGATCATTACAGTCAAATAAGTAAGGGAAGGCATGGCCCTTTCCTCGTTCAAAATATAAATGCTAAAAGCTTCTCTGAGCAACTTAAAGATTTTTTTCTAGAAGACTTTATTCAGGTTTTATCCTCTCCAAAGTGGGGGTGTCCTCCAATAAAAAAAGACAGCCTGAACAAAGTTAAGAACATTCTTCCGGTTATAGTCAATCAAGACTCGTTTATATATTTTTTAGATAAATGCAGGAGTTTTAATAAATTATCAAATGAAGCAAACATTTATGAACACGAGTGGTCTCACAACCTTACAAGTTTTTATGAGTATGTAATTTTTAACAAAGAATCTCACACAGCATACTTAATAATCCTAACTTATGAGTAAGGCTTTAAAAAAACTTCCGTCTGGTATTTGGTTGCTTTCTGCCGGCTTATTGTGTGTTGGTGCAGGACAATCAGTAGTTTTTATTACCATTCCACCATTAGCAAGGGATTTTGGGCTCACAGAAATTGAAATTGGTGCAATCTTTGCATCTTCTGCATTAGCGTGGATGATACTAAGCCCTTACTGGGGAAAGCTTAGTGATCGAATAGGTAGAAAGAAAGTGGTTATTATAGGCTTGTTCGGTTTTGCAACTTCGTTAATTTTGTTCAGTTTAACTATCTCTTTTGGGCGAGATGGTTCTTTGACTGGAGGTCTTCTTCTTGCTCTTTTAATAGCAGCTAGATTAATAAATGGAATCTTTGGAAGTGCAACGAGACCTGCTTCCGGAGCATGGATCGCTGATATTACAGAAGACGAAGAGAGGAGTAGGGCGTTCGCCAGGTTAGATTCTGGATTTTCTATGGGTAGAATTCTTGGGCCGGCTCTTGCAGGCTTGCTACTTTTAGTTTCCTATTCTGCACCTTTTTACCTTTTTGCTCTTATGTCTTTTGTTGTAATTTTTCTTATAACCAAACAAAAGGCATATAAGGGATATTCAGGAGAGAAAAAATTACTTGTCTCAATCAAGCCCTATGAGCCAAACGTTTGGCCCTTTCTAGTTGTTTCAGCTGCATTTGGAATCTGTAACGCAGCTCTGGTACAAACTTCTTCTTTTTATTTCCAAGACGTTATTGCTCCAAATAACCAGAACTACATAGCTCTTGCAAGTGTTGGGTTTGTTTTATCAGCCTTAGGGATATTGACTGGCCAACTGCTGATTGCAGATAAATTGCAAACTTCACCCGGATCATTAGTCAAGATTGGTTCCTTGCTTATTTGTTTATCTCTTTTAGGGATTGCCTTAAGTAGCAGTCTGATAAAAATTTATGGTGCGCTTTATTTTTATGGTATTGGGGCTGGAATGCTGGGTCCAGGTATTTCTTCTTCCTTGTCTTTGTCAGTAGGCAAAGAACACCAGGGAGCGGCAAGTGGTTTTTTGGGCATGGTAATACCAGTGGGGCATGTCATCTCTCCATTATTGGCGATGCCTTTATATATGATACTGCCTAGCGGTCCTTTCTTCTTGGGTGTTTTTGTTATGTTTTTCGCTGTGTTGTTTATAAACTTCAATCCTAGGCATGAATGGATTAGAAAAAAAGGCTATAGAGTCGATACAGAATTGAGAGACCAATCCATAGAACTAACTTAATAAATGTTATGATTAAGATATTGTAAAATTGTTATACGTCACCAATAGAATAAAAAAGAGGATAAAAAGATGTTTAAAGAAGATTTATTGAAAGGCAAAAGAATTCTTGTAACCGGAGGAGGCTCTGGCTTAGGAAAAGAAATGTCCAGGTATTTTCTTAAATACGGTGCGGAAGTACTTATTTGCGGAAGACGAGTTGGCGTTTTGGAAGAGACGGCCAAAGAACTGATGGAAGAGCAAGGAGGTTCAGTTAAATGCTACGGTCTTGATATAAGAGGCCCCCAGGATGTTGAAAATACAATCAACGAAATTTTTGAAGAAGCCCCTATTGATGGCTTGGTAAACAATGCAGCGGGTAATTTTATATCACGAACAGAAGATTTATCTCACAGAGCTTTTGATGCGATAGCGGGCACTGTTTTTCACGGCACTTTTTACGTAACTCATGCAGTTGGTAAAAAATGGTTAGAATTAGAACGACCTGGAAATATTATTTCTATTTTAGCAACTTGGGTTTGGACGGGTTCGGCATTTACGGTTCCATCCGCGATGTCCAAGAGTGCCATTCATTCCATGACCCAGTCTTTGGCGACAGAATGGGGAAAGACTGGAATTAGAATAAACGCTATTGCACCAGGACCATTCCCGACAGAAGGCGCATGGGCAAGACTTTCCCCTAATCAGGACCCAAAAGAGGCCGCCTCAAATACTAGCGGTGCGTACAGCCAAAATCCTATGGGTAGAGTGGGGGAGATGGAAGAATTAGGGAACTTAGCAACTTTTCTTATGTCAGATGGGTGTAACTACTTAAACGGTCAAACTATTGCCATAGACGGCGCAGAATATCTGACGGGAGGCACTTTTTATCGTCAGCTGGCTTCATTGAAAGACGAAGACTGGAAGGCCTTGAGAGATTCTATAAAGAGCACTAGTGATAAAGACAAGGCTAAAAGGTCGGTTTAGTTTTTATGAAATATATTAGCTCGACCGTACTTATCAAAATTATTTTGTGTAATATTATTAATTAGAAATAGGAGTAAACATGAATACATCTGTTATTGATGAAATGAATAGAATCTTAGAGCTGCAAAAACAGCTTAATATAAAAGAAGGCGCACCAAGCATTCAACTTAGATTAGATCGATTGGACCGCTGTTCTTCTATGGTCATGAACTATAAAAAACAAATCATTGAAGCTTTGCAAGATGATTTTGGTAACAGGGACCCCGTGATGAGTGCTGCAACAGAAGTTGAGTCCGTAGTAGGCCCAATGCTTCATGCAAAAAAGAATTTAAAGAAGTGGATGAAACCTGAACATAGAAAGGCTTCAGTAGCAGGAACGGGTCCATTATTATCGCTCACAGGAGCTAAGGCCAGGATCCATTACCAACCCAAAGGTGTTGTGGGTGTAATCAGTCCTTGGAATTTTCCTATCAATCTTGCCCTTGCTCCGATGGCTGGAATTTTTGCTGCGGGCAATAGAATTATGTTGAAGCCTTCTGAAGTAACGCCTGCTTCATCTGAAGTTACAAAAAAAATGGTAGAAGAATATTTTGATGAAGCTGAATTGGCAGTATTTACAGGGGACCCTGAAGTGGGCGCTGCTTTTAGTGCATTGTCTTTTGACCACCTGTTATTCACAGGTGGAACAGCCATAGCTAAGCATGTGATGAGAGCTGCTTCTGAGAACCTAGTACCACTTACTCTCGAGCTAGGCGGAAAATCTCCTGTTGTTGTCAGTAAAAGCTCTGATATAAAAGATGCCGCTCAAAGAGTGATGCAAGGAAAGACAATGAATGCAGGTCAAATATGCCTCGCACCTGATTACGCTTTGGTACCCGAAGATAAGGCAAATGAGTTTGTTGATGCAGCTGTTTCGGTAACATCTGAGATGTACCCTGAGATGAAAGATAATGAAGATTACACTTCAATCATCAATCAAAAGCACTATGACCGCATACAAGGCTATCTTGCTGATGCAAAGGAGAAAGGAGCAGAAATAGTTGAAATCAATCCTAACAATGAAGATTTTTCTCAGCAACCACATCATAAAATCCCGCCTACTATAGTCCTTAACGCAACGGATGATATGCAGATAATGCAAGAAGAAATCTTCGGACCTGTCTTGCCTATTAAAACTTACAAGCATGTTGAAGAAACTGTAGATTATATTAATGGAAAAGACCGCCCCCTCGGTTTATATTATTTTGGTAAAGATCAGGCTGAACAAGATTTTGTGTTGAATAACACCACTTCAGGCGGCGTGACTGTTAACGATGTAATTAGTCACATACAAATGGAAGATCTTCCGTTTGGTGGGGTTGGTCCAAGCGGAATGGGCTCTTATCATGGGCATGACGGTTTTAAAGAATTTAGCCATGCAAAATCGACTTATAAACAGTCCAGACTTAACGTAATGAAACTAGCAGGACTAGTGCCTCCTTATAAGAAAAAACAAGAAAAAAAGCCAGCTGCTTAGTTTTTACTTCATTTAGAATTAAATAGGCGGGTTATTCTTATGAACAATATTAGTCTATTTATTGCTCTTCGGTATTTCAGAAGTAAAAGAAGTGGTTTCATTTCAATCATTTCAGGAATAGCTTTTACAGGTATTGCTCTTGGAGTGTCTGTTCTAATAATCGTTACTTCTGTGATGAATGGCTTTGAAAAAGAACTCCAAACACGAATACTTCAGGCAGTTCCTCATGCTTCAGTTATAGGCAACATACCTAATCAGAATGTTTCTCAAATAATTAAGACCCTTGAAGAAAAAGATAATATTTTAGGGGCTGCGCCTTACATAGAGACTCAGGGGTTAATCAGCTCAGGAAGTTCCCTTAAAGGTGTTTATATGTTCGGAATAGATCCACTTCTAGAAAACAGTGTTTCGATCATTGGTGATCATATGCTTGTTGGATCTTGGAATAGCTTACAAGAAAAGGGGTACAATTTACTAATTGGAGATATTTTAGCCATGCAACTAGGTTTGGTTGTTGGAGATAAGGTTAATCTGCTTGTTCCGGATACAAATTTAGGATTGGCAGGTATATCGCCTCGCACTAGGCAATTTACAGTAACTGGAATTTTTAATGTTGGCGCGCCTGAAATTGACCAAGCTTATATTTATCTTAATTTAAAAAATGCTTCTAAATTATTACGACTAAAAGATTCAGTACATGGCATAAGGATAAGATATAAAGACCTTTTTATGGCCCCCGCTGAAATCCGAACTGACCTAAGTGAGATTAATAGTTTGTTTTCAAGTTCTTTTAATGCAGTCTCTTGGACGGATAGTTATGGAACACTTTTCAAAGCGATAAAAAATGAAAAATTTTTAATTTCACTATTGCTAGCTTTTATTATTTTAGTGGCAATATTTAATGTTGTTTCAATGCTGGTAATGGTAGTGAATGAAAAAAAATCTCAAATAGCCGTTTTGGTTACTCTCGGAGGAACAAAGCTATTTATACAAAAAATCTTTCTATATTTTGGATCGATGATAGGGATTAGCGGAACTCTTGCGGGATTAATTTTAGGGTGTCTTATTTCTTATAATTTAGGCTCTATAGTCGCTTCCCTTGAATCCTTGTTAGGAGTGAAATTTTTAGAAGTTTATTTTATTGACTATTTTCCAATTGATATGCGTCTAAATTGGATTTCGCTCATCTGTATTTCCTCTATAGTCCTTACTGTTGTCTGTAGTTTGTACCCCGCAAGAATGGCATCTAAAATTGAACCCGCAGAAGTATTAAAATATGAATAATAGTTTGTATTCCTGTAGAGGTTTAAATAAAAAATTTATACAGGCAAGTTCTGACATACAAGTTATTTCAAATTTAGATCTTGAAATAGAAAAAGGCTCAACCCTTTCTGTTGTAGGTCCTTCGGGTTGTGGAAAGACAACACTGTTGCATATGTTGGCTGGCCTGGATCACCCAACCTCTGGCGCTATTGATTTTTTAGATAAGAGCTTTAATTCATTAAGTTCTGACTCTCGAGCAAAAATAAGAAATAAAGAAATGGGGTTTGTTTATCAATTTCATCATCTTCTACCTGAGTTTAACGCAAAAGAAAACGTAGCTCTTCCCTTGATGATGGCAGGGGCAGAAAAGACGGAAAGTTTATTAAAGGCTTCTGATCTATTAAAACAAGTTAACTTATCAGACAGAATGCTTAATAGACCAGGTGAACTTTCAGGTGGAGAAAGGCAAAGAGTCGCGATAGCAAGAGCTTTAATTAATAACCCTTCTTGCTTGTTAATGGATGAACCGACCGGAGACTTGGACAAAAAGAATGCAGAAATTATTTCGGATCTCTTTCTTAACTTGGTTACTGAGAAGAATATTAGTCTCATTATTGCAACTCATGATATTACTCTTGCAAGTCGACTAGATCGAACTTTAAACTTAGAATTAGATTAATGTCTAAGAAAGAAATACCTATTACAAGTTTTCAGCTATATAAAAGACTTCTTTCCTATGTCTTGCCATACATACCGCAGTTTATTTTAAGCATCCTTGGCTTTGCTATTTATTCAGGCTCTCAAGTTGCTGCAACAGAGTGGTTAAAAAGAGTTATCGATTTTGTTAATAACCCTGTAGATGACTTTAGATTGATGTTGCCTGTAGCACTTGTCTTGATAGCCCTTGTGAGAGGTATTGGTTTTTTTATTGGAAACTATCTCCTGGCCTCGATATCAAATAGGTTGGTGCACAATCTAAGAACTGAACTTTTTACAAAGCTAACCGTATTGCCAAGCTCATTCTTTGATCAACAATCTTCAGGTCATTTAATATCACGAATAACCTTCAATGTAATGCAAGTTACTGGCGCAGCGACCAATGCACTTAAAATTTTTATTAGAGAAGGTCTATTGGTTATAGGTTTAATTACATATTTGATGTTTCTGAATTGGCAATTAGCTTTATTTCTTTTTATTGCTGCCCCTTTCATAGCTCTTATTGTTGGTTTTGCAGCTAAAAGATTAAGAAGTATTAGTGGAAAAATTCAAACAGCTATGGGGGATGTGACCCATGTAGCTTCAGAAACTATTAACGGCTACAGAGAAGTGAAGTCATTTGGAGGGGAGAAGTATGAAATTAAAAGATTTGAAGATGCCAGTGATAATAATAGAAGACAAAATTTAAAGTTGGAGGCAACCAACTCTATCGCATCGCCCTTGGTGCAAATTTTTGTTTCAGCAGCCCTAGCATTAATTACGTGGTTAGCATTAGACACATCTGTAGTATCCACAATGACACCCGGAACTTTTATAGCATTTTTTAGTGCAGCAGGTATGTTGGCAAAACCTGTAAGACAGCTATCAGAGATTAATAGCCAAATTCAAAAAGGTCTTGCTGCTGCTTCAGATATTTTTAATCAATTAGATGAAGACCCTGAAGAAAACATAGGCATCATAGTCAAAGAAAGAGTAGAGGGATCAATATCGTTCAATAACGTTTCATTCAGTTATGGCAATACATCCGGTAAGATTTTAAATGTTCTCCAAAATATCAATTTGGATATAGTGTCTGGTGAAACGGTAGCATTTGTGGGGAAGTCTGGTGCTGGAAAAACAACATTATTAAACTTAATACCTAGGTTTTATGAAGGTTTTGAAGGGCAAATCATGATTGATGGCACATCCCTTTCTGACTATGAGATAAAAAATCTACGCTCTCATGTCTCCTTGGTGAGTCAAAATATTACTCTCTTTAATGATTCTATAGCTAACAATATAGCTTACGGCTCTCCGAATGAAGATTTAGAAAAAATTAAACTAGCTGCAAGTGAAGCAAATGCTGATGAATTCATAAAAGGAATGCCTGATGGGTATCAAACCCTTGCTGGGGATGATGGAGTGCTGCTTTCTGGAGGTCAAAGACAAAGAATTGCTATTGCGAGGGCATTTTTAAAAGACGCACCTATTCTTATACTTGACGAAGCAACTTCTGCACTAGATTCGGAATCAGAAAAAATTATACAAGATGCAATGATGCATTTAACGAAAGATAGAACAACCTTAATTATTGCCCATCGACTATCCACAATTGAATCTGCAGACAAGATAGTAGTTTTAGATAAAGGAAAAATAGTTGAAGTTGGGACTCATGCAGATCTTTTAAATAATAATGGTATCTATGCAGATTTACATAGAAATCAATTTAAAGATGACACCCCTGTAGAAGAAATTGCAGATTACAGAAGGGATGTTGTTTCTTATAATGCAGAGGAAGATAACCAGAATAGTTTTCTTGAAAATAGCTGGTACCAAAAAAGTACTTGGCTGATCTTGTTATGGCCAATTTCTCTTTTAACTAAATTCATTTCATCTCGAAGGAGAAATCGTTTTTTGACAGATAAATCTTCTTCTTGGAAGGCTGATATTCCGGTAATTGTAGTAGGAAACATAGTAGTTGGAGGCACTGGCAAGACACCACTCGTGATCTGGCTTGCTAACGCTTTAAAAAAGAAAGGATATAAGCCCGGTATTGTAAGTAGAGGTTACGGCGGAAGAGCTAAAAGATATCCGCTACTTATAGAAAAAAATACTTCGGTTACAGATTCAGGGGACGAAGCTCAAATTATATTTGAAAACACATCTTCCCCAGTTTGTGTATCGCCCAACAGGGTGCAAGCAGCTAAATATTTAACAGAAAATACAGATTGCGATATTATAATTAGTGATGATGGGATGCAGCACTATGCATTAGATAGAGATATTGAGATAGCAGTTTTTGATGGGCTTAGAGGTACAGGTAATAATTTATGCTTACCAGCAGGCCCCTTGAGAGAACCTTTAAAAAGGGCTTCTGAAGTAGATTTTATAGTCAGTTCATCTCAAGGATTAGACAATAACTTATTAAAGGAAGACTACGTAATGAGCTATGAGCCTATTAAGTGGGTACGAATTTCAGATAAAGAATCTTTCCCTTCTAAAGGTTGGCCGCTATTACGAACCGTCCATGCAGTTGCAGGGATTGGAAATCCTATTAAGTTTTATAACTTATTAAGGGAATTGGGACTTGAACTCATCGAACATTCATTTCCTGACCACTACCAGTTTAATGAAGAAGATTTAAAATTTGATGATCAGCTTCCAGTTGTCATGACTGAAAAAGATGCAGTTAGATGTAAGGGCATGAATTTAAAGAACTTATGGTATTTAAAAGTAGAAGCTGGCATAGATGAAGAGTTTTTAGAAAAAATAGTAAATAGAATTAAAATGAGGGATTTGAATGAGTAAGTTAGATAAAAAGTTATTAGATATTTTGGTTTGCCCAGTTTCACAAAAAAAACTTAAGCAAGTAAATGATGAGCTAATTTGTGAAGAAAGTGGCTTGGCATATCCTGTAAGAGATGGAATACCCGTAATGTTGCCTGAAGAGGCTAGGCAGATATCTGGAGACTGAGGTGAAATTTACTGTATTGATACCATCAAGGTACGACTCCAGTAGATTGCCAGGAAAGCCACTAGAAGACTTGAATGGAAAAAGTCTCATACAAAGAGTTTATGAGGCTGCTTCACTAAGCAAAGCCGAAAGAGTGGTTGTTGCTACTGACTCTGTTTTAATTCAGGAAGAATGCACAAGATTCAATGGCGAGTCGGTCCTTACTAAAAGTAGTCATCTCACGGGTTCAGATAGACTATCAGAGGCTGCATCGATCCTTTCAATGAAAGAAGACCAGATTGTGGTGAATCTTCAGGGTGACGAACCCTTCATGAGTTTTAACGATATAAATGAAGTGGCATCCCTACTTGAGAATTCTCAAGCTAGTATGTCAACTTTGTATGCAAACCTTCCTGAGGAAAGTTTTGATAACCCAAATGTTGTTAAGATTTGGGTAAATAAGGACGGCGGAGTACTAGATTTTTCAAGGGATAAAAATAAGTTAAAAGAAGGGCATGCACATAGATTTCAACATATAGGCATATATTCATATCAAGTAGGTTTTTTAAATAATTTTATACGCTGGCAACAAACGGATAATGAAATTCTTGAAAGCCTGGAACAGCTTAGAGTGCTTGATCGTGGCTACAAAATTGCAGCTTCTAAATCCTTTAGCTCTATACATCTAGGTATAGATACTCCAGAGGACCTAGCTAACGCAAGGGTTATCCTGAGTAAATGATAGAAATCAAAAAAAAATATGAACTCAGGGATCTGAATACTCTAAAAATAAGATGTAAAGCAGATTATTTTTGTGAGGTATTCTCTACAGAAGATTGTATAGAAGCATTAAGCTTTGCTTCTGATAATAAGATTCCTTTTTTAGTAATAGGTGGAGGCACTAATATAGTTTTTTCACAAAATTTTAAAGGCTTAGTCGTTAAAAATTCAATAATGCATCGGTCTATTATAGAAAATAATGTTGTTTTGGGAAGCGGCGAATCCTGGCATAACAGCGTCCTTTGGACCATCAAAAATAATCTTTATGGTCTAGAGAATCTGTCTCTAATTCCTGGATCTGTCGGTGCTGCACCTGTGCAAAATATAGGTGCATATGGAGAGGAGATTTCTAGTTATATAGAATCTATTAGAGCAATTAAATTAAGTAATTTATCTTTGATAAGCTTAAATAATAGAGATTGTAATTTTTCATACAGATCAAGCTTATTCAAAGAGTCTGCTGAATATATCATTACAGAAATAACACTACGATTACGACCTGAATATAAAACTAATATTACTTATAAGTCCCTCGATAATTACATAAAAGAAGAAGGTATTGATCATACGAGTTTGACTGCAACACAAGTAAGCAACTGTGTTTGTAATTTAAGAAACAATATCTTGCCTGATCCCGAAGAAAGCCCTAACGTTGGTAGTTTTTTTAAAAACCTTACTTTGGACCAGAAATCTTTTGATGATTTACAATCAATTATTAAAACTCCCTTTCACATTACTCAACAAGGAGATTATAAAATCTCTACAGCTTTTCTTATAGAAAATGCTGGATGGAAAGGAAAGAAGATAGGCGAAATGTCTGTTTCTAACAAACATGCATTAGTTTTAGTGTCATCAGGAAGGGCTGACGGTAGTGAGGTGATTGGTTTTGCAGATCAAATAATAGAAGATATAAAAAAGAAATATCATGTTTCGATCGAAGTGGAACCTTCTGTAATTTAATATGGAATTTCTTACAGTAGCTCTGTTACATTTTTTTGCTGTATCCAGCCCAGGACCAGACTTTGTCTTAGTTACAAGACAATCATTACGATCAGGCAGAAGGGCGGCTTTGCTAACTAGCCTAGGAATTGGTTCTGGAATCTTAATTCATTCTTTGGCAGCAATAACCGGATTGACATTAATTATATCTTCACAACCTTTTTTATTCCTTTGTTTAAAAATTTTAGCCTCTTTATATATCTTATATTTAGGAATAATGTCGGTTCTAACTCCTTCTGGCACCTTTAAATCATCTGAAGCTTCAGTTGGCAGATTTTTTAATTCATTCGTAATTGGTTTTTTAACCAATGTACTCAATCCAAAGGCAATTATATTTTTCATTACTCTTTTTTCTATTATTCTGGATAGCTCTACTACTAGCCTTAAATTGGGACTCTATGGTTTATATATGGCTCTGGCTACTTTCGTTTGGTTTGTTATGATTTCATTTATTTTTACTAACAAAAATCTAACAAACCGCTATATGAGTTCATTACCGGTATTTGAAAAAATAACAGGGGTAATTCTTATACTAATTGCTGTTCAAATATTTATCTACGAATTACCTCAAATATATGGTCAATAAAACTACATCTTCATCTATCTTCGAAGAAATTTCAAAACTGGATGAAACATCCTTTCCTCCCGTTCATTTATGGAATCCACCCTTATGTAAAAATGTTGATATTAGGATTGATAGAGAGGGCAGGTGGTTTTTTATGAACTCTCCTATAGGAAGACAGAGAATGGTCAACCTCTTTAGCAGAGTCTTAAGATACGATGACGATGGTTTTTACTATCTAGTCACACCGGTAGAAAAAATAAAATTAGAGGTAGAAGATAAGCCTTTTCTTATAGTTGACTACAATCTGAGTGGCAATGGGAACAAACAAATGGTTACTTTTATTACAAATACGAATGAAGAATTCTTATTATCATCTGATCATCCCATGAGGCTTGTTATCGATGAGAAAACTGAGGAGCCTTCTCCATATGTGCTTGTTAGATCGAATCTAGAAGGCCTAATATCTAGGAATATTTTTTATAAGTTGGTTGATATTGCTATGAAAAATAAATCTGATCTGGGCATTTGGAGCGATGGTATCTTTTTTAGGATAGGCTAAATCTTACGCCCAAAAAAAAACAGAGCTAAGCTCTGCTTTAAAATCGAGTTCGAAAGTGTTTAAACTGAGATCTTGTTTAACTCCTTAGTAGATTTCTCTTTCTACCTTGGTGGTCTAATAAGATTTTTTCTTG
>Ga0075444_10000404_pt1 | contig 25702 bp, 21 predicted proteins | sample CoawatmetaG01DNA_FD_76836 | JGI IMG/M metagenome (GOLD analysis project Ga0075444, IMG submission 76836) | Marine microbial communities from the West Antarctic Peninsula - Coastal water metaG017-DNA | ecosystem: Environmental > Aquatic > Marine > Coastal | place: Atlantic Ocean: West Antarctic... | reverse complement strand
TTCTTTGAACCGGCTGCCAGAGCCGAGACTTTGAGCTGATCTGGGTGGGCGCGAACGATGTCTAGGGTTTGCTTACCAATAGAGCCGGTTGACCCAATAATGCTGAGAAATTTCACTTTTTACTTCCGCGTTGCCATTCTCAATAGTTTAGAACTTTCTATTCTAGAGTTCTCTATTTTTGAGTTCAGAACTTTAGAGTTCTGTATTTTAGAGTTCGGTATATTTAGAATCTGGGCGGCAGAGATGGCGGTAGTTCGAATTTAGGGAAAGTACCTAGCTTAATATGATCGCGAATGACCTTGAGCGATGCTTGTCTGGCCATCGATTGATCATACACTCCAGCATAGAAGCCAAAGTAGTCGTTCGGGTAGCGGCTAGCGCTCCAATAAGGCACACCAGGCATCAAAGGTGAATAAACGTTAGCTCGGGGGTAATGATTGACTTCTCTGAGCTTGCCGTTTGAATCACGATAAGCGGCATCAAGCAGAGATATAGCTTCGTCTAGCTTTCTTAGAGTGGTGGGATTGTTGAGGTCGGCTGTTCCGGTTCTCAAAAAGTCGTTGAGAACTGGTTTAACGGCAGCGGCCGTGAGCACATCGGCCAGATAAAGTTTGTAATATGGATTGTCTGAGGTTTTGGCAGCATCGCGCAATACTTGCTCTTGCTTCAGCAGCGCATCATCGGCAATTCCGGCGATGCGACCAAAGTATTTGATTGAGTTGATACCAGCGTCATTAGACGGATTGAAATTGCGGTCGAAGCTTTGCAAATTTGAGAAAGTAGCTTGGGCGTAATTGCGGTTGACGTCTATGCGTATCGCTTCGACGGTTTTAGACTGAGTGGGAAGCTCTATGGAAGTCAGATTACCTGGAAGGTAGTGCTTTTTGCCGTGGTCTTGACCGCCTTCAAACCAGACAAATAGGCCTTTGGGGTCTTGCCAGTAATTGACTTTTACGCCTGGTGGAATATCGGTCAGTTTGAGCTTATCGAAGTCTTTAGGCCAGGTTTTGGCAGCGCCAATTAGTTTGGCGTCGAAATCTTTGTCGTTGATTGAGAGAATTATGGCTCGGTTTTCAATTCTCACATCAAGGGGAGTGGCTGGCGTGTCTTTGACCTGGGCGACCTGGTCAGCCGGTTTTGCTGTCGTATCTCTAGTGGGAACGTGTAGCTGGTCGCTAGCTGCAGTTCCGGCTGCAGGGGGCGATAACCGGGCGTCACCGGGGTTATTCTTGCTGCCGAAAATCGCGCCAAAATCGATACCAGGTTTGCTCTCTGGTTTTGGTTCTTGGCTTTTCTCTGCTTGGTCGCCCATCAGGCACTATTCTCCTAAACTGAAAGTACTCTAGTGGCCTTGCAGCCCACCGTCAATGTTGAGAATACGAATTCGAGATTAGCTAACTTTCAATGACTTAGGGCAACTTAAGGTCGATTATGCCAATTTCACTAGCCCCGTCTCAAATGGTGGGATTACGCTGTGACATGGAGTACTTGCTTTTGAGAAATACTTGAGTACTCAACAATTTCAAAAATGGGTGTATATGCACCTATTTTCAAAATCATTGTGTTCATACTATTTCCCCTGGGGATAGTTTGCTGGGCTTGCTTCCTAGCTGGAGGCAACGGAGTGAGATTTTCGCTCGGTGCCAAACTGATACGATGGTAATTGAGTAGGCTCATGGCTAAATGCTGTGTGGTTTGTTGTATTGAGGTCTGAGTAAGTGCCTAGAGAAATTGAAGCAAACCCCAAGCTGTTTCACTTGTACCACTACTCGACCGTGCATGCTGTCTCTAGTTGCATTTTTTGTGCTCAGGTTTGTCTTGGTATTGGTCTCCTAGCAAGCGGTGCCAGAATCTTCTCGATGGTGGCGTCTTCTCAAGTCTTGCAGGTTGCTCTGGCTCTGATGTTAGTGATAGTCGTTTTGCAGCTTCCTGGCTTCTTCGCTCTATCAGTTAAAATTTTGACTAAAGATTGTTCCGATTCATGTGAGAACGAATCATTGGATATCGATATGCTCTGGCCGCCAGTATTAATCGTCGCGTGTCTTGCCCTCGATTTTACAGGAGTGCCTGCGCTGTTGCATTTTCTTGGAATCGGATTTGGTAGCATTTTCGGTATTCTCATTCCCTTTCTCGTGGCCGCTTTTATCTTCTGGTTGCCTGTTGCAACTGGACGAGCCGCTCAGTTAGAGCTTGAGGCGAGATCAAACTAAACGCTGGGCTTGGTTGTCATCCTCGTCCTCGTTTTTGTCATCCTCTTCAATGCCTTTGCGCAAGCCGTTATTACTTGGCGAGAAATGTGGGGCATAGAGACCACCTACGAACCCTGAGGCTTGCTCTACCATGAAATCGCTTACTTCATGAAGCTCGCTTTGCGCTGCTGTTAGTTCGCTACTGCTGTGTCCTTCTGGATTTGCCACCACAAGGGCGGCGTCAGACCAGTCGCTGGCGTTAGAAAGCAATTCGTGGGCTGTCGTAGCGGCGCCATAGGCTCCAAAAACCGCGAGTACTTCGGCGCTGCCAGTAACAATGCCGGCCGTCGCCAGTCCGGTTGCAACCCAGGGCGCCGCCGCTGTTGCCAGCAAACCAACGGCGACGACTTCTGTGGCAGCGACTAGGCATTCCAGGGGATGTTCGGTAACTTGCTCTACGCAGCCTTGACCGATTTCACTGATGACATTGCCTAGACCACCAAGAAATTCACTTACTGCAGATTGTTCTTCTTGCTTAGGCTCTTCATCTGTATGCGCTGTTGGCTGTGCCGCTTGGGCAGAAGGATTACCATTATTTTGTCCAACAGCAACGTTTTGCATTAGACTGGCCAAGGCTATGTGTGGCTGTACCTGAGTCTGCTGGAAGATTGAGTCTTCTGTAATCGAATAGAGATCGGGAAAGATAAGATAGGCAGCGTCAACTTGCCCGCTGGGGTTTGATGTAATTTCGCCGTGGTTGCCCGTAGCAACGAAATGTTGTTCAGTATGGTTGTTAGTGCCATCTAGTAAAAGTGCAGGAAGAATGTGCTGTATTTCTTGTACTTGACCGAGTTCTAGTTTGTTGGGTCTTGAGAGACTATGAATGTCGATTAGGCTTAAACTACCGAAGTTTATTTGACTGCTATGTTGATCGCTAAGTTCATCGCTAAGTCTGTTCTTATGCTTGTCACCGAGATTGGCCGATTCGCTTAAGGGCCTGCCGTCTTCTCTTGAAACAATGAATTCCTGCATAGTTTCGCCTCCCTCGTAGAGCAACCATTCTTGGCTGATGGATTGCACTATAGGAAGCGAAAATAAAAGTATCGTTGCTAAATTCTAGGTGCTGGGTAAAGACGCCATCATCTGCCTTAGCACTGGTACTAACTGTGCGGCAGTCTGGTAGCGGTCGCGGCTTTCCATCTGAGTGCAGCTCACTACTATTTCACTCAACTCTGGTGAAATGAGATTGTTGTGTTCTTGGGGGTTTGAAGTGCTGAGTGCCTCAGGTTCGACGCCGGTGAGGAGGAAGTAGAGAGTGCAACCGAAGGCGTAGATGTCACTTTGCACACTGGCTTTGCCGCGAAATTGCTCTGGGGCAATAAAGGCATGTTTGCCTACGAATGTACCTGTGGCATTGCCGATAAACTCATTGGCTGCGCCAAAATCAATCACCACAATTGAGCCGTCTTCGCAGAGCACAATATTGTCAGGGGTGAAGTCGCGGTGAATTAGCGGTGGGTCTTGTTCGTGCAAATACTTAAGAATATTCACCATCTGTAGTGCCCAGTTGATCACTGTGCTTTCTCTTTGCGGCCCATTTTGTTTAACGAGTTGCCTCAAGTCTTGGCCGTTGACATAGTCGAGCATAAGATAATTGCGCTCTTGCTCAACGAAGTAATCTAATACTTTGACTATGTTGGGATGATTGATCTTAAGCAGCAGAGCTGCTTCGCGGTCGAGCATTTCTCTGGCTTTCGCTTGGGCGCTTTCGATGGCGTCATCTGATACAACGGCTTCTTTTAGAACTACTAGTTTTCGCTCTTCCAGCTGGCAGAGATAAACAGCAGAAAGTCCTCCAAGGGCCAGGTGACGCATTACTTTAAGAGTACCGTTGCGCATCACTCGACCGGGGTCAAGAGGTACGAAGGAAGTTGGGCAAAATCTTCTACTCAACTCCTCTTCCCACATACCAGTGAAGCTCAACTGCGGAGTCTCGGTGCCGGTTACCTGATTCTTCAACTCGTGCACACTCTGGTCAATCTCAGAGGTATTGCCCCACATTTCCATTGCTATTAGCAATTTCTCCATGTCTGTTGAATCTATGTGAGTGAGGGTGAGCGGAATGGCTCCTTTGTTGGTCATGAAAGTAATTTGCTTCTTCTGCCAGTCTTTTTGATTGGCACTGCCTACGGTGATCTTGTTGATGTCAGCCCAGCGCAATAACTGATTGTGTCTGAGGATTGAAAATGGCAGTTTAACGCCGTCTTTATCAATTTGAATAGCTTCGTGAGTAAGCCAGTTGAGCAGCAGCATGCCCACGGCAAAAATTGTCAGGGTGGCCAGGCCAATGGCGCATGCGCCAGGGTCTGTGTGTTGAGATGCGATAAAGCTAAAGTATTGAGTGATGATAACTATTGCCGCCGTAAGCGGACAGGCTACTCCCCAGGCCGGGAAAGTCAGGCGCAGGAAGGATAAAGCGGTGTCGCGCTGATGATCAAGATATTTTACTCTTACCGCTAGTTCGGCCATTGACTCACCAGATCGCTAATCTAACAACCCCAATTCACGCAACAGATAGTTCGTGCCATCACGCTTCTATAGTCTCTTTGTTCGTTTCTCTTATTTTGATTGTCACTCCTTCATCGCTCTTTGCATTTGCCGCACTGCCTATAGCTAGCTCAGCAAAATTAGCCAGATCTGCTAGTTCGTTATCATCGATTGGCTGGCCGAGACTTGTTGCTACTTCTACGACAGTTTTAAATCGTTTATTGAGATCGAGAGCCGTGCATGAGCGCACAATCTGGTCGAATTCTTCGCTGGTTTTTACTCCAGCTTCGATGGGGCTTGATTGGGTAATCGCTTCGGGCTCTTTTCCGGTTGCTAAAAATTGTAGTGTGGCGCCCATGGCATAGATATCGCTCTGTAGAGTGGCTTTGCCTCTGAACTGTTCTGGTGGTAGATATGAATGCTTGCCTGCGATAGTGCCGGTGGTGCCAACTTGTTGAATCTGGGCGACGTTAAAGTCAATTAGCTTGAGTTTATTGTCACTGGTTAGCATCAAATTATCTGGTGTAAAGTCGCGATGAATGATAGAGCGCTTGTGCAGATACGCAAGTATCTGGCACATTTGTCCTGCTAACTGACGAATGGATTCTTCTGACAGCGCGCCTTTTTCGGCAATGAGCTGGCGTAAGTTCTGCCCGTCGATATGCTCTAAGCCAATATAGCCGCGATGGTCTTCAAAGAAGTAGTCTTGTAATTTGACAATGCCATCACTATCTAAAGACTCTAGTATTTTTGCTTCTTTTTCAAAGCTCTTCAGTGCTTGTTCTTTCAAGTTGCGATCGGCATAGGCCGGCACAATAGTTTCTTTGAGGACGATATTGCAGTTGTTGAGTTCATCGCGGCAGAGATAGGCTGTGCCTTGTCCGCCGACGCCGAGGCGCTTAATTACTTTGTATTGGTCGTCTTTGAGCCTTTGACCTGGAGCGAGTGCTTGACTGCTGTTGCGTTCAGGAGCGGATGATAGTGATTGCAGCCAGAGTTCTGTGTAGCTGCGTTCACGGTGGGGCAACATCGCTTCGCTGAGTTCGCTGGCGATGGTGCAGCCGGGGGCAAAGCGCTCTAGAGCTTTTGCAAGCCTGGGCCTGTCGTTTTCTTGAATGGCAACTAAATCAAGATAAAACGATTTATTGTCTTTTAAATTGAATTTGATTTTCGCTACACCATCAGCACTTTTATCTAGGGCAACAGAATTTACCTCTGGCCATTTGATTTGAGATAGGCCCAGGGTATTGCCAGCCATGGTTATGGCTAAATTGAGACCATTGGCGTCGATACTGAGTGAGTTTGGCCGCAGGAGCGCTTTTAAGGCGAAGGCTGAGGCGTAGGCGAGAATCAGAGCTGAAATAGTCAGAGCTATGGGATGGGCGGAGAGGTGACAGAAGACCTCGCCAGCCTTGTATGTATAAGTAAAAATCGGCGAAGTGGTGTCAGTTATCAGCTTACTCAGCATTGTGTGCGCGTTTTCTGATGATTGCAGCTTGGAAGCCGGCATGTAGAGAAAGTTATAGATGCCAGCGAGCCAGACTGGAGCCATGAAAAAGGCCACAATGATGGGGCCAAAGCGCAGCCAGGGTGAGGCCGTGTCAAAGAAAGCTTCGCGCATGTTGCGCCACATTTGGCCAGAGCGATATTCAATTATGAACTTGTTGCTATCGTCAACTAATACCTTGCGGGCAATTTTCTTGCAGCTTAGCAAGCTATTGAGCACCGGATCAATTTGGCATTGGGGGTAGTTGCTTTCAATGTGCTTGAGTAAACGCTGATACTCCGGCGCATTGATTCGACTGAGGTTGAAGCTCATACTTTTGCCCTGGGCAAAAGTCAAAGTTATTTTTCGCGGCAAGACATCGTTGCCTTTATAGTCTGTACCAATTGATAGAAGCTTGCTCAGTTCGCGAATGCGAAAGCCGTGGGAGATTAAGTTGTCTTCTACTCTGATTTTACGTTTGAGAATGTCTTCTACAAAATAGATTAGACTCCAGATTAATACGCCGAAGTAGGTTATTTGTAGGGCTGTACCGCCACTAAAGGCAATAATTGAGCCGGCGAAAGGCAAAATTAGGTAGGCCCAGATCGGCAGCATAAAAAATGCCTTCCACCACAACATCAGGGTGGAAAGCTTGTCGCTATAACTAAATTGTAGGATTGCCCGTTTTTTCTTCATTCTGGCTGACAGTGTTTAGGGACATCCTATTCTTTGCTATACCTCTGAATGGCCGCAGGAAAACAGATCTAAAGGCAAGCTTTAGAGAAGATCACAATAGCTCAGGCTAGTTCTTAGTTTAGTCCCGCTTTTAGTTTCGGAATTAGTTCTGCATTTAGTTCTAAATTGAGTTCTAAATTTGGTTCGGAATTCTAATCGAAATTCTAGGTCTGTGCCAGCGCCGTCATGCAGTGCGAGAGTTGTTCACTGTGGCCCACTACAAAAATTGAGTCTTCACCTTGCAGTGAAAATTCGGCTGGTGGATGGGAGACAACCTGTTCTTCCCTTCTGATGGCTAGAACCGTTACGCCTATCTGGTTGCGAAGGTCCAACTCTTTTATAGTCTTTCCTGCTAGTGAATTTTTCACCTTAAACCAGGCCCCAACAAAGTCTTCATTGGCAAATCCAATAATTTCACCGATGGGAGGATGATAATCGAAGTCATCAGAATCTTCGGTGCGACTGTTGCGAATGAAGCTCAGGGCTTTTGCCAGTTGGCCTTGTTCGGCATTTTGGCCCAGCAGTGCTTGTTTGGTTAGCTCGAGGCTGGCCTCAAACTCTGGTTGCACAATCTGAGCTGCTCCGGCTTGTTTGAATGCGGCGCGATCGGCTGGGCGATGGGCCCTTACCAGAATGCGCAGACTAGGATTTATCTCGCGAGCCATCTTAATGATATTCACTGCGGCCAACGGGTCTGGCAGCGTAATTACCAGAGTAGTGGCTGCTGTGATATTGCATTCGCTCAGCACCAATCTGCTTCCGGCATCGCCATAGACAAAAGGAATGTGCCTTTGCTTTAAGTCTTCAATGGCAGCTCCATCAAGCTCGACCACGGCTACTGCTACTCCAGCTTCGCGGATGGCTAGGGCTACGTTCTTGCCTACTCGGCCAAAACCACACACTACTGTATGGTTGGTTAAAGGTAGATGACTGGTTTGTTGGCTTTGCTCGGCGTTGAGTGTCTCTGGCGGGCGAATTCGTCTGATGATAGGCGATAGCCAGGAGATTATGCTGGGGGACGCAATCATAGATATCACAGCTGCGGCAAAGAACAAGTTATAGAGAGAGCCAGTGATCAAGCCTGCCTTGTTACCAACCGTAGCCAGCACGAAGGAAAATTCTCCCACTTGAGCCAAGCATAAACCAGCCAGGGTGGCACTGGTGACACTGTTGGTAGCGAGTAGTGAGGCCAGAGTTGCAATCAGGGTCTTTCCTAAAATCAAGACACCGACGAAAATGATGACTTCGTTCCAGTGCAGGTAGATATAGGCTGGATCAAGCAACATGCCCACCGAGACGAAGAATACTGTGGCGAATAGATCTCTCAGCGGAATTAAATCAGACAGCGCCTGGTGGGCATAGGGCGATTCACTGATCATGATGCCAGCCAGAAATGCTCCGAGGGCAATTGATAGACCTAGCTCGTGGCTGGCAATGGCAACACCGAGGCAAAGGCAGATCATAAAGAGCAGAAAGAGCTCGCGAGAGTTTGTGCTTGCTACTTTGGCTAAAAGTGGCGGCAAGATTTTTGTGGACATGATAATCACGACGGCAACTAAAATGAGGGCTTTGCCGAGGGCTATCAAAAGGGCAATGCCGGTGTCAGCTCCAGCATCTTTGAGCGCGGGAATCAACGACATGGCCGGTATTAAGCTTAGATCTTGAACAATAAGGAGCGGAATGAGAATGCGGCCGTGAATAGAATCGGTTTCACCTCTCTCCGAAAGCATTTTGGTCGCCACTACTGTGCTTGAAAGGGCAACGATGAAGCCAAAGACCACACCGCTCTTCAGGTCTGGCGCCAAGCCAAAGTGCACTACCGCCAGACCGAAGCCTAGAGTGGTGACGATGATTTGGAAGATACCGGCTGCCACTACCCTGTTTGTACGGAACAAGAGTTGGCGAAATGAAACTTCCAGGCCCAGTGCGAACAGCAGAAGGGCAACGCCCAGCTCCGCCAGCACCGATATCTGTTCAGAGTTGCTTATGAGCTTCACTCCGTGGGGGCCGATGATTAATCCGGCCAACATGTAACCGGCCATAGCTGGCTGTTTCAGTGCCACTGCAGCAAATCCGAAGATAGCAGCGGCCAGCCAGACCAGAGACAGGTCTAGAATCAGTTGTAATTCAGACAATGCATTTCCTCTTAATTTTCGGCATGCTTGAACGTCGGCACCTAATGCCAGCCAAGCGATTTCGAGCGATATAGAGGGGTTTAGATCAGCATAGCCCTGTTAATTAGCCAAAGCGGTCTGACTCTTTCAGCTTGGTTGAAGGCTTTAGCTTGCTGCCTCAAGGCCATGGGCTGTTGAAGCTCAATTGTTCGACTCTGAATAGACGCCGAATCATTGTCAGCAATGAAGTTAGTTGAGCCTTTGCTTTTGCTCGTCAAAAGTTGTAAGCCCGGGCCAGCCATGTCGCGCATGGCGGCGCTGTGACCATCGAGGGGCTCTAGACTGTACTGCTGAGAGTCGTATTCACGGGCGAGCGTAAGGGTTGGAACTGCCAGAATTGAAAGCAGTGCCAGGAGCATGGCAAATATCACTAGCTTATGCAGCCGCATATTCAATCTCCGACATCTATTCTTTACTTACCCATTGGCAGCCTCTTGCAACCCCTATTTGTCCATTCTTTTACTTTTGGCTTCCATTCGAATTTTTTGACTTCTACAGGGCTCCTATTTTGTTGTCTGTTTCTGTAAGCAATTAGGACAGCCACTATTTGTAAATCAGACCAAGTGAGAGCAAAATGAGACCAAGTAATTTTCTAGCAATTGCCTTTAGCACTATTCTTACTGCCTCGGGCTTGCAGGCGGCTTGCGCGCAAGACAATACTGGCTCCGCTGGAACTTCTAGCCGGACACCATCGCAGATCTATTTGAATTTTCACGAGAAAATGCTCGTTGCTAGTTCTGTGGACGAACTCTGTCCGATGTTCGCCGCCAAGAGAGTAGAGCAGATCAAGAGCGATGAAGAAAAACTACCGCCAGCGCAGATCAAGGCGATGTTTCAATTTATGCAGAAAGTATCACCGCGCAAAGTGCGAATACTTGGTGAGGCAATAACAAACGATACTTGCACCCTCACCCTCGATGCGCCGGGCTATAAAGATCCAATATTCGCTGCACCTTCTCTAGCGGTTGATGCTTCGCTAGCATCGAACGAAGACTCTAGCCTAGAATCTAGCGCGAGAACAGGCTCAGAGAGTGGGGTTCAAGCGGTAATGCGAAAAGGTACTACCGGTAAGATTTCAATGGTGCGTGAAGATGGGCAGTGGAAGATTGAAAAAGAAAGTTGGATGTCGGGCGACTGAAAATTTCTTGTTTTTCTGCTTTTCCATCTAATGCTCTTCTTCTCTTTTAAGTAAATAGTTGTATATGCAACTATTTTTGCGGGCGGGAATGACCATGAGACGCGGTTGAAATAGTTGCATATACAACTATCTGTTGCGATGATGCAATCACTGCCAAAACTGTTTGGTAACTCAACCCAAGTGCTTCTAGCTAACTTAGGCTGAAAAGGTAGCTTGGAGTAAAACCTATGAACGCTGATAAGAAGAGGCTGCCGTCTCTGGAGTCTCGTATTGCTCTGTTTTGGTTGCACCGCTTAGGTATTGTTACCCTGGTGCTGGGAGTTGTGTTTCTCATCACCTATTCAATGCAGACTTTCAGTCCTGAGTTAACTTGGCTCTTGCCCTGGCTTAAGCTTGGCACAGGCTTTGCGGTTTCATTGGCTCTGCTTTGGCTCGGCGAGAAACTGACTGGCCAAGATACGCAAAAGTGGTTTGGTCAGGCCTTAACCGCTGGCGGCTGGTCCCTAGCTTATTTCACCACTTACGCAGCGCATTATGTACAGTCTGTTAATGTCATTGAGAGCTTGCCCCTCGAGACCGCTTTGCTTACTCTAGTTGCTGGCGGTGCTTTATATAGTGCCCTGAAGGCGCGCTCTGAGCTGATGGCAATCTACTCTATTACTCTGGCGGCAGGCACTATTTTACTCAACGGCCCTGGTTTATATAGCGATATTTCCTTTCTGATTATAGCGATTGCCGCTTCTATCTTAGGAAATACACAGGCCTGGCGGCGACTCTTTGCCTTCGCTCTGGCGGCCTGCTACATCGGCCATTTCTATTGTAGTTTTAGCATTACACCTAGTTATTCTGAGCATTTAATTCTTACAGCTTTCCTTTCTGCAATTTGGTTTGTCTTTGCCCTAGGCATAGGTTTCTGTTTGAGCGTTCCAGTTGGTGCTCGAAACACAGCTACGGCTCTTGCTTGTGTTAATGCCATGATGCTTGCCCTCGGTTTAGCTTTGACTAACGAACAGAGTGTTGAGCATCTCCATCAAATAATTTTTGTCGTCTTTGGCTTGTTGTATCTTGCTACTTCTCATTGGCTCAAAGGGCGGGAGCAGTCTCAGTTAAGTACTGTGCACGCTCTGCTTGGCCTTTCATTTATCAATGCCGCCAAACTAATGCATTACTCTGGTCTTACACTGCTGACCATTGATGTGGTGCAAATTGCTTTGCTAGCAATTGTGGCTATTCGCTATGACCTTAAGGCTTTTCGTTATACTGCCGTGGCTTTGTCGATTGCCTTTCTCTTGTTTTGGACTGGTGGTGCCTCAAGCCATCAAGCTCAGATGGTTATAGGTATCCACGCTATTCAGTATTTTAGAGTGGCAGCATTGGCCGCCGGTGTTTTTGCCATACTCGCGCTGCTGCATTTGCGCACAGAAGGCAAGAATTTCTATTTCAATTTCTACTACTTTGTCAGCAATATCGTTGCTGTGCTGGCTGTCTCAAACATAGATGATATGAGTTGGAGAGCTTTTGCCTTGGCCCTTTTTGCCTTGACGAACTATCTCTGTGGCCTGCGCACTAAAGATGACTATTATGTTGATATGGCTTTCTTGCACCTGGCTATCTGTGCTACTCAAGTAGTGTTTAGCTGCACTCATTGGCTCACTTTGCCTATAGCTCTCACGGCAGTCGCGTTTTATTCAGGGTATATTTACAGCCGAAGACTTCCTGTTTTGGAAAAGTCGCATCTGGTTGATTTGTTCCAATCGCTGCTTGGTTTTGCTGGTAGCTTTACTTTAACGACATTGATATTGGCTAAAGCGCCTAGTGATTATTGCTCGACCCAATTGGCCTTAGAAGCTATTGTTTTGCTTACAGTTGGCCTATCAATCAAAGATAGTTTCCTCCGCCAAAGTGGCCTGGTCGTGCTTGCCTTGCTGTCCGGTAAGTTGCTCTTCTTCGATTTAGCTCATCACAATACTTTTGAGCGTATCTTGTCGTTCATCGCTGCAGGAATTATTTTCTTACTCGCTTCTTATCTATATTCAAGATTTAGTGGCAGCTTCGATGGCTTAAACGAAGACTTAGCTCAAGATGTAAATGCTGAACCCGTTGCAGGCAGCGAAGATGGCAGCAAGAACTACAGTGATATATCTGGCAATGTTGCCGTCAACTAAATGCCGATCAATGGGGTGTGTCAACAGTATTAGGTAGCTAGAGTTAGTTTCATTGGCTAACTGCATCGGAGGAGGCCGTAATACCCAGCTTCTTGCATAGGTCTGAAAGATAGGAGCGGTAGATATTATTGTTTGAGTCGGCCTTGTATTCAGTTTGGGCCTGTTTGCAAAGAACCAAAGCAGTGTTTCTGTCGCCGCACTCTAGTGCCATTTCGGAAAGAAAAATTGATTCTTCTATGGAAGGTATCTCTAATTTGTTTGCTAGTGCTGTTTGTAGCCATTTCTTTGTTGTATCTTGGAGATTCCAGAATCGTATGCCGAGCCACTATACTGGAGTTTGTTTTGATCGCGTTCCAATATTTGATCTAAAAGTGCAAGTGCTCTATCGTCTTGCTTAATTAGTCGAAAGAAACTAAATAACTCACTTTGAAGTTTTGCTTCTGCTAATGAATTTGCACCGTATAGCAGGCTTGTATTTGCTAATGCTGTGTTGAAGAGTTTCTCAGCATCGGCTGGACGCCCTTTGTCCGCAATTGATCTTATTGCGTTAATTTGTTCTAGGATACGCGGGGAACCATTTAGGTATTGGGGGCGATAGATCAAGTCAAGACAGTGCTGAGTATGTGCTATGCCGCTATCGAGTTCGCCCGTTTCGGTTTCTGCCATGGCGACCAAGTATTACTTTCGCTTCTTCTGTGAAGCCAACAACAGATCTTTCGTTTTCGGCAATTTTAGCTGCTAGCTTAGATTTTTCGCTGCTATTGTCTGGGCAGATTTCGTAAGCCTTGCGATAGAACTTAACTGCTTGTTCTGGGCTATAGGGCGCCATTTCGTAAACTTGTGCCATCGATTGATAGAGAGAGGAAAGCTTCGACTTGTCGGGGGCGGAAATGTGAGTTGATGCTGCGAGGGCTTTGTTCAAGCTAAATTGGGTGAAACCCGGAATTGCTGATGGCGGGTTTATCGATTGACCTTGAAATGGAGCGGTCATATAGCCATCTAGGGCAGTTGGCCAGTCTTTGACAGCGGCAGCGCAATCAGCTGTGAACAGACAAAGTTCGCCAAATGAGTTATCCCAGCCTTCGCTGGTTTTGCTTAGTAATGCCCTTGCTTTTTCGAATTCACCCTGGGCAAAGAGCAGCCGTGCTAGTTCAACTTTGATTGGTGATAGATTGTATAGCTGCACTGTATTAAGGCTCGTGGTTTGCGAGTTTGAAGGCGCAGTCCAATCGAGTGACATAATCTTGTGCATGTCTCTTTCCGCCGCAGCTATCCGCTTCTTTCCAATGTTTATCCTCGCCAACGTCACTGCTTTAGTCAGAAGCTTGCTGTCGAAGTCGACACGATAGTAAATGTCAATTGTGTCGCTATTTTGAATAGAAGATTCGGCCGTGCCTGTGGATGTCTTAACTTTGGCGGCATTGTCGGCAACTTTACTGAGAGCCACAAATTGATCTAGAGCTAAATTGAAACAAGCTTCTGACTCAGCAAATTGACCTTGTGCAGCTGCTAGATTGGCTTTGTCGAGCAAGAGTAAGACCCGGCCACGCAGATTCTTCTTGGCGGCAGATTCAGAATCGGAGAGTTGTTCAGCGTGGTTTAGAACTACCTGGGCGCGCTCGTAATCGCCAGCTGCGCTATAGGCGAGAGCTAGATAGCGAAAACTGTTGCTGGCAAACTGGTCTAGTCCGGCAATCTTTGTTCTTACTTTCGCCCAGCTTGTCGCACTATTCTTGCCCTGGCGTTCGGCATTAATAGCTATTTCGGTTGCAGTGAATGTATTGAGGCCCAGGGCTGCCTCATGCTCTGGGGCAATCACAAGAAGATTATTTAGAAGGTCGTCTGATTGCTCGTAGAGTTTATGGTCAGAGAGCCTGCGGGCAATACCAAGCAAGGCGCAATAATAATTTAGAGGCGGGCGATCCGCTGTTATTACTGGTGATGATTTCTTATAGAGTTCTAGAAGTTGGGCGATAGGAGCAGCACTAGAGGCGCCACTTCTAATTGCTTGATTGATTGTAGTTAGAAGCTTGAACTGTGGCAGCATCTCTAGTACAACAGATTCAGATGGTGGTAGTTCTGGTGCTACTGGTTCTGCTTTAGTTACTGGATTTGCTATTGCTTCTTCTAGGTCTGCCATAGTCGGTCTAAAGTCTGGTTTTGGCGTAGAACTTGTTTGAGCTGCTGCCATAGAGCGATAAACCGTTTTTGCTTGATTTAGTAAAGCTTTTGCTTCCGTCTCCTTCCCTTGTTTTCGTTGAATTTCGGCTGCACGATAGAGGGCGTAGCAATGCTGCTTGCAGCTATACCAATTATCCCTATCTATGCTGTTGCGCTTTTCTTCTACGTCGATAGCCCGCTGATAGCAAGCAAGCGCTTTGTCTAGTTTCCCTAATTTGCTACAGAAATCTCCGAGCCAGAGATTATCCATCTCCATTTCAAAAAGTGGAGCAACTAGCGCATTCGCTTCTTCTGCGTGCCGCACCGCAAATACTTGGGCACATGCTTTTAAGACGGGTTGCCGATAGCGATAATCTGTGTAGTGAAAGCTGTCTATGTAATCTGTTTTCTGACCATCAAATCGGCTTACTAGTTTCCTTGCCACAAACTCGGCGTCTTCGAGGCGCCCAGCCCAGACCAGCTGCTGGGCTAATTTGGGATAGTATTCATAAATTTTGTCGGCGGGCACGCCTTCAAATGACAGTGTTTCTTTGAAGACTTGCCAGAACTTATCCGCATCTTCCAGGTTTCCTAGGGTTAGGGCGTTTGAAAGAGCCAGGGCGGCCGTCTTATTGAGCAAAAATTGATTCGGCGCTGGCCAGGCGCTAACGTATGCAAGGCTAGCTCGGTCTGCTGCGATGGCTAGTATTTCGTAGTTGCGTTTTTCGTGTTCAAGGCCTGCCACATCAAACAAGTGTGCGGCAAATGGTCCATAGGCGCCATCTAGGGGAGCGAAGGGTTCAAGCAGGTCTATGGCAACTTGAGCTTCCTCTTCGTCAGTCTGTGATTTCGGGGTGGTCGAGGGGTCTAAGGGAAACCCCGTTCCTTTCCCTTCTTGTGTTAACACCCGTTTGGTTTGCTGTGGCCGAGGTGGTTCGGGCAGCGTTTGCGCTTCTACGACTGCTTGGGCCGCAATTAGAGCGGTAGAGAGAGCACTAAAAACCCTCAAGCCATTTTTTCTCAAAAGGTAACCACCAGTTCGTAAAGCATCTTGCCTGTCACTACGCTAGCACGGGCAGCTCTTCAATTCGCCAGTGTTTCCCCTAGCTACTTAAATCTAACCGAGAGGCTAAATCAGAGTTTCTTGGCGCAATTGCTCAATAGTGACTTTAACCAGCTCTACGCAATTGAGAACTTGTTTTTGATCGCAATCAAAATTAGCGATTATCTCAAGCATAGTGCTGCCGCTGCCAAAGAAATCCCCAAACCCGGCCGTCAATACTTTGACTGGGTTTTGTTGCAAGCCAGTAGCAATCTCTTTACTGCTGGCGAAGGCGCGACCGAGAGTTTCTGGATTGGCGAGCAGTTCATAGCGATTATCGAGATCGGAGGAGGAAAACTCACAGATATGCCCATAGTCGGGTGTATTGGCCTGGCGACTGAGAAAGCCTTGAGGCGTAAGAAGTTTCAGGTAAGGGGCCGATTTGAGAAATACAGTTTTCTCTTTGCGTTTTGGCTCGTTTTTTGCTCTTTCCGAGAGACTTAACAGAAAAGGTTTCTTGCTATTAAGTTTGCATCTTATTGCCATTTGACAGGGGCGCTGGTTGTTGGCTTCAAGTTCATAGCCAAAGCCGACGTTGCGTGCTTGTATGGTGATTTGATGACTTTGATAATTGAATTCTAGAAAGGCGCTGAGATATTGCTTTTCGAATTGCTGGCGAATTTGAGCTGGGCTCTTACCCAGGCCAAAGGCTGCTAGAAGCGGGTTAGCCACGGCATTGATTGATTTGCTAAAGGTACTTTCTGCCGCTCTAAATTCAGCTTCTTCAATGCCTTTAAAGCTGCGGTAGTGAGCATTGAGAGTGGGAGCGAGACTTTCTAAAAGTCGATCAAACTTGCTGAAGCTCGGAGCTTCGACTTTACTGTTTGCTGCACTAGATTTGCTAGTCTTGTCTAAATTGTCTGAATCTTTTGCTTTGTCGAAACTGCTTTCTGCCATTTCTTCTCCAAGTTGAAGGCCTCTCCTCTAAGAAGAAAGGCCTTCAATTTTAATTGGTCTAAGATTTCGAATTAAAGCGATTCTTTAGTATCGATTTCTTTCTTCAGTTTGGCAAGAAGCTCATCAACACTCATGGTGCCGATGTCGCCTTGCCGTCTGTGACGCAGAGCGATTTGATTGTTCTCTAACTCTTTGTCGCCGATGATAACCATATATGGTATCTGATCAACTTGGGCATCACGAATACGATATTTGATTGTCTCTGAGCGTTCATCAAGTTTGACGCGCAAATCGGCATCTTGCAACTGAGCAACAATTTTGGCAGCGGCCTCGTTGTGGCGATCAGAGAGTGGCAATACAGCAACTTGGGTCGGTGCTAGCCAGAGCGGGAATGCTCCGGCATAGTGTTCGATCAAGCCGCCGACAAAGCGCTCCATTGAACCAAGCACAGCGCGGTGCACCATGATTGCTTTGTGGCGATTGCCATCAACGCCGATGTAGTTAACATCAAAGCGATCGGGCAAGTTCAGGTCAACTTGCACAGTTGGGCCTTGCCATTCGCGGCCAATGGCGTCAAATAGTTTGACGTCAATTTTGGGAGCATAGAAGGCACCGCCACCATGGTCTACTTCGTATTCCATGCCACGGCTCTTCATTGCCCCTTCCAGGGCTTTGGTGGCTTGCTCCCACTCTTCATCACTTCCCATGGCGTTCTCTGGTTTGGTGGCCAGGTAGGCTTTATAGGTGTAACCGAAAGTAGTCATCAGGGTTTCGATCAGATCGATAATTCCTGAAATCTCACTTTCTAGTTGTTCTGGAGTGCAGAAAATGTGGGAGTCATCTTGTGTAAATCCGCGCACTCTCAGCATGCCGTGCAAGACACCCGAGCGTTCGTATCTATAAACCGTTCCCAGCTCAGCCATGCGCACTGGTAGGTCGCGATAGCTGTGCAATTTTGACTTGTAGATCATGATGTGACCGGGGCAATTCATCGGCTTAGCCCGATAGTTTTGGCCGTCGATTTCCATCGGTGAGTACATATTTTCGGCGTAGTTTTCTAAGTGACCACTGATTTTGTAGAGGTCTTCACTGGCGATGTGCGGAGTGTAAACAAACTGATAGCCGCGTTTACGGTGTTCTGCGCGCCAATAGTTTTCAATACAGTCGCGTACAGTGGCTAGGTTCGGATGCCAGAAAATCAGACCTGGTCCGACTTCTTCGTGGGTGGAGAAGAGGTCGAGTTGCTTAGATAACTTGCGGTGATCTCTTTTTTCAGCTTCTTCTAAGCGGTGCAGGTAGGCTTCTTGATCTTCTTTTGACCACCAGGCAGTAGCATAAATACGTTGCAGTTGTTCGCGCTTTTCGTCACCACGCCAGTAGGCACCAGACACTTTCAAGAGCTTGAAAGCTTTGATTTTGCCTGTTGAAGGTAAGTGTGGTCCGCGGCAAAAATCGTTCCAGACAGTCTTACCCTCTTTATCTTGCATGAGATAAAGGGTAGGGTTGTGATCGCGGTGTTCAGTTAATAGTTCGGCTTTGAATTTCTCGCCCTGGTTCTTGAACTCAGCAAGCTGCTGGTCGACATCAGGAATGTTGAAGCGCACGAGTTTTTGATTCTCGCTCACAATTTTCTTCATTTCTGCTTCGATTTGAGTGAGATCTTCAGTGCTTAGTGCATGACCGGGAATGTCGAAGTCATAGTAGAAGCCGTCGGCAATGGTTGGTCCGATGGCAATTTTGGCATCGGGGAATAGCCGTTGTACTGCTTGAGCCAATACGTGCGCGGTTGTGTGGCGCAAAAGCTCGATGGCTTCAGGGCTATCTGGTGTGAGAATTTTTACAGTGTCGCCGTCAGAGAGAGGGGTGAAAAGATCTCTCAATTCTTCGTTGATCATGACGCCAACGGCTTTGCGGTAAAGACCTTCACTTATATTTTTTGCTAGATCAGCGCCGGTTTGGCCTTTATCGAGCAGACGCTCGGCGCCATCGGGCAATTTGATCTTAATTTGAGTTTCTACTTGCGACATAAAGTATCTTCCTTCTTGTTTTGCCGGCATCTACAAACTGCCGGGTCTGTTTTATTCAAATCTATAAAAGACTCGAAACGCCATTTTAGCAGGCGAATTCTGATTTCAGTTCGGCCACAAAGTCGGTCAAGAGCTGGTTATTGGTGAAGAATCTTATGCCAAGGGCATCCCATCGATAGATACCTGTCTCAACATTTCCCGCATCAACGAAGAATTCGACCTTAACCCCGGCTCCTGCTGATTTTACGCTTAGTTCAAAAGAGGGCTCGGCTGGTTCGAATAAGACTTGTGATCGCTGTGCCTCTGCCAGTTGTTGCAATCGCTCTGCTAGTAAATGGGCTTCGTCCTGGGGGTGGCGACAAAGCAAGTAGGCGTGGGCAACGGTCTGAATATCGGCCAGAGCATTTTGCATTAAAGTGAGCTCGGCTACTTTTTCATCTCCGGGCTTGGTTTGATAAACCAGGCTGTTGGGCCCGTTCACTAGAGTGAGCTTGACGTGCTGCCAGGTCTGAGTTTCAAGGGGGTGATCGGCCTGGGTGTTACCCTGAGCCGAGATTGTGAATTTCTCACCGGGTTCGATTGTCAAAGAGCTTCCGAATTCTTGGTCTTCCGATTTCAGAGTGGCCATTGTGTTCCCTTTATAGTTATTTCCCGATACAGAAGTTGGCGAAGACCTCTGTGATTACTTCTTCAGTTACTGCTACGCCAGAAATCTCATCTAGGGCATCTACTGCTTGGCGCAGGTCTGTTCCCAGACAATCGTGGGGCAGTCCTGCCTTTACCGAGTCTTTTAGATAGGTTAGTGACTCCAGGGCGCGCAGGCAAAGCTGTCCTTGCCTTTGGTTTAGTGAACCCCCGAGCTCCTGCAGGGGGGAGCCGGCTAGGGCCCATTCTTCTATTGCCGCTTTAAGCAGTTCTAAGCCGTTACCATAGCGGGCCGATATTTCTATGGCTTGAGGTTGCACTGGAGGTTTTGCCTCAGCCAAATTTTTCAGCATTGGCACTTCTGCATTTTCTTTATCTTGTTGATTCTCGCTTTCGGCCTTGTTTTTAAGATCCACTTTATTCTTGACCACAAGGTATGGTCGTTCAAATTCAATCAGCTTGGCGGCTATCACTTCTTCTTCCTCGCCTACCCCTTGCGAGAGATCGAGCAAGAAGACAACCAGATCAGATGCCTCTATTGCTTTGCTGGTGCGGGCGATACCAATTTTTTCTACAGCGTCTTCAGTCACCCGTACACCAGCAGTATCTATCAGTATTACGGGAATACCATTGACGTCCACTGGTTCTTCAATTGAGTCGCGGGTTGTACCTGGTATGTCAGTGACAATTGCTCTTTCGAAATTGAGCATTTGATTGAGCAAGCTTGATTTGCCGGCATTGGGACGGCCGACAATGGCAAGCTTCAGCCCTTCTCTCAGGTAGCGGCCACTGCGAGAAGTTTTAGCCAGTTGATCGAGGCGTGCCATGCAATCATGGGTAATTGACTCGATATCATCGGTGGGTAGATCACCCACTTCTTCGGGAAAATCAATGCCAGCGACGATTCTGGTAAGAAGCTCCATTAATTTAGAGCGTACTGCTTTGATTTCTTCACCGAGCTGACCTTTGAGCACGCTTAGAGCCAAGCGCGACTGCCGCTCGGTTTTTGAATGGATGAGGTCGAGCACTGCTTCGGCTTGGGTCAGGTCAATGCGACCGGCAAGAAAACCGCGTTTAGTAAACTCACCAGCTTGGGCTAGTCTGGCTCCGTGTGCGAGTGCTAGATTGAGGATTTCCCTCGTGACAATTGGCGAGCCATGGCAGTTTATTTCCACCATATCTTCGCCGGTATAGCTGTTGGGCCCTTTATAGGGAATCAAAACTACTTCATCGACTGCTTCGACTTGTTTTTGTGTTTCAGGGCCCTGTTTTTCTTGAACGATATATCCGATAGTGGCCTGATGGCTTTTGGGCTGCCAATCGCCTAGGGCTGAAGAAGATAATGAACTTGATGAAGAAATTTTTGCCCCAGACATTTTTGCCCCAGACAATCTTGGCAAAAATATTTTTTGCACAATTGAAAATGCCTGAGGGCCTGAAAGCCTTACTATGGCTATGGCTCCCACTCCTGGAGCGGTAGAAAGAGCGCAGATAGTGTCATCATTAATAGATCTAGGAAACATAATTTGGGCCGATTTGCTACGAAAAGTACTTGAAAGTAGCCTGAACACGATGGTAGTATCTCACATCGTTTTCGCGCATTCCCTTGTGGTGAGCACTTTAGGTAAAAGCATGAATAAAGCAGAACTCGTAAATGTAGTAGCTAAGGCTACCGGTCAATCAAAACTTAGTGTACAAAATACTGTTGCCTCTCTTCTCCATTCGTTAACCGCAGCGTTGGCAAAAGGCGAGAGAGTGACTTTAGTTGGATTCGGCACTTTTGAGCGTCGTCAAAGACAGGCTCGTTTTGGCGTAAATCCACAAAATCCAAAGCAAAAGCTGAAGATTGAAGCAGCTAAAGTGCCTGTTTTCAGAGCAGGTCAAGAACTCAAAGACATCACTGATGGCAAGGCCAAAATGCCTGCTATGCCAAAATCAGTTGCTGCCCCAGAAGCTAAGAAAGAAGCAAAACCAGCTGCTAAAAAGGCTGCTGCTAAGCCAGCGAAGAAAGCTGCAGCCAAAAAGTCTGCTGCTAAAAAGCCTGTAGCTAAAAAAGCTGCTGCTAAACCAGCTAAGAAAGCTGTAGCCAAAAAAGCTGTAGCCAAAAAGCCAGTCGCTAAGAAGAAAAAACGCTAACTTTGAGCTAATCAGAGTTATCTATAAAGTCCAAAAGAGAGGGAGAGCTGCGGCTCTCTCTCTTGCTTTATTGGCTTAGGTTTTGATGTAGCGCAAAACGTTGATGCTTATTATATTGATGATGGTGTGGGCCGCCACAGGGGCGAATATTGAGCCGGTGCCAGCCATAAGAAAGCTCATGACTAAGCCCACGGCAAAGGCCCAAAGAGCGTAAGGAAAATAGTAAAAGGACGGTAGGTGTGCCAGGCCAAAGCAGATAGATGACGTGGCGATACCGCCAGTAGCTTCAACCACCCCGCGAAAGAAAACTTCCTCGCAAAAGCCCGAGGCTAGAGCAATTAAGATACTGTCGCCAACGGTAAGTTGGCCGAAGAGCGGAATCATTTCGTACTTGAGGAGGTCATGCATTGATTGGAAAATAAAAAGGCGATTGGCCAATTTTTGCGATAGATAGAGAATGGCCATATTAATAGTAGAAATTGCAAGGCCGGCCGAAATGCCCCATAACAAAATGGCTAAGTTGAATTTGAAGAGGCTGCGCAAATCAATTTCAGCGAAGTAGCACCAGACTGTGGTGGCAAGCAGCAGCAGCGCCTCTATGGCAATGCTAATAGTGACGATTGTTTGTCGATCGAAGGGCTTTTCAGCTTGGTCTGAAAGCTGGACGCGCTCAGGACGTTTTAGCATTGCTAAACACTACCTCCGGACTAATGCCACAAAGATTTTGTTCTAAATCTAGACTATTTATTTGGCCCACCAGGATGCTGCTTTGCTCGGCATTGTCGCGGCGAATCAAGACGAACTCTGATTCTGAAAGATTACTCTTTTCTGGCAGGGGCATGCTTACTTTTTGACCCATGCAGAACTTGCTGATTTGTTCTTGGTTGCAGACTATTTGGCTGAGTGGCAGGGCTTTTTCTACTGGGCACATGGCTGCCAATAAATGTTCACGACCTAGAGCTTTTAATTCAGCAAGTTGTTCAAACGATTGAGCTTCGTCAATATTGAATGTACCAGAGCGCTCTCGCACGAGGGATTTCAATGTGCCACCGAAACCAAGGGCGGCTCCAAGATCCCGAGCGATTGAGCGAATATATGTACCCTTAGAACAATCGATCCGTGCTGTCACCACCGGTAGGGCAATATCCACAAGTGATATTTGGTTGATTGTCACTTGTCTTGTCGGTATTTCAATGCCGAGAGCGGCCAGGTCCGCTCCGGAGCGAGCGAGATTGTAGAGCCTTTCACCTTTGACATGAATGGCGCTATAAATGGGGGGAATTTGGCTAATGTCGCCAGAAAATTTTTGCAGCTCAGACATTATCTGTGCTTCTGTTAGTGTTTCCGGCACGGGCTTGCTTTCGATTACAGCCCCTTCCATATCGTCGGTTTCTGTTTGTACACCCAGTAGAATTTCTGCTAAATAGGCCTTATCGTCGCTGAGAAAACGCAGCAGGCGACAGGCTTTGCCTACGGCTACTACCATTACTCCAGAGGCCAGGGGGTCAAGAGTGCCGGCATGGCCAACTTGCTTTATGGCCGTGAGTTTTCTCACCCGGGCAACAACATCATGCGAAGTTATGCCGACCGGTTTGATTATATTGAAGAAGCCGTTTACTTCGGCCTGAGGCTCAGACTTCACCGCGAGAAATTTTGCCGAGCAGATCAGTTACTTTTGAACCGCGTTCTAAGGAGGTATCAAGTTTGAAGATCATTTCGGGGGCGAAGCGTAAACCCAGTCGTCTACAAATTTCACCACGGATGAATCCGGATTGCTCGTTCAAGCATTCCACTACTTTTTCAGCAGCCAGGTCGGCAGCTGCTGCAGCACTTATTTGTGGCTTTTGTTCAGCTTGATCTTCAGCCTTGCCAGCCGGTACAGCCTCTGATTTTGCTGGAGCAAATACAGAGATATGTACTTTGGTCGAGCGCAAATCAGAAGTGCATTCCACTTCTGTTATTGAAATCAATCCGGTCAGACGCTCGTCTCGAAGATCTCGCTGAATCATTTCAGCTAGTTCTTTCTTGATTGATTGAGAAACTCTCAAGGCACGCTCAGCTGTCATGGCAACCTTTATATTTAGTTGTTAGTTGTTGGGAATATCGGTACGTCTGGTTTCAGTAACGATAAAGAAGTTGACTTTATCGCCAGTTTGCAGGTCGGTAAACTTCTCGAAGCTCATACCGCATTCGAAACCAGTAGCAACTTCTTTGACGTCGTCTTTGAAGCGCTTCAGAGTCTCTAGCTTGCCTTCCCAAATTTGGGTTCCGCCGCGCTCGATGCGGGCAATGGCTCCCCTTTGAACTTTACCGCTCAGCACCATACATCCGGCAATCATCGTGCCTTTACCAACTTTGAAGACTTGTCTGACTTCGGCTTGGCCGATGTTGACTTCTTCTCTAATTGGTTTGAGCAGACCTTGAATAGCCTTGGTCAAATCGTCAGTGATTTGGTAGATGATGCTATAGGTGCGGATATCGACACCGTTGGCGTCGGCTACGCTGCTAGCATTTTGGTCAGGCTGTACGTTGAAGCCAACCACAATGGCATTGGAAGAAGCCGCCAAGTTGACGTCGTTTTCTGAAATTGCACCGGAGGCGGTGCGAAGCACACGCACCTGTACTTCAGAAGAAGTTAGTTTGCGAATCTGATCAGCGATAGCTTCTGCTGTACCTTGCACGTCAGCTTTGACGATAACGTTCAAGTCTTTCACTTCACCAGCTTCAATCATCTCGTGTAGAGATTCAAGAGTAACGTGGTGATGCGAACGAGCTTCGGGGCTGCGGCGCGATTCGGCAATAACTTTCATGGCTTGAGCGTCGCTGACTACTTCAAAGCGGTCACCAGCTTGCGGTACTTCATCGAGACCAAGTACTGATACAGGCATTGATGGGCCGGCAGCCTTAACTCTTTGACCGCGGTCATCGAACAGGGCCCTCACTCTGCCACATTTGCTGCCAGCGACAATGAAATCGCCTTCGCGCAATGTGCCATTTTCAACGAGAGCTGTGGCAACTGCACCCTTACCGCGCGATAGTTCAGCTTCAATAATGACGCCTACAGCTGGTTTGTCTGGGTTGGCACGCAAATCGAGGATGTCTGAAACGAGCAAGATCATCTCAAGCAGTTCATCTAGACCAGTACGTTTCTTGGCTGAAACCATACAAGTTACCGTGTCGCCGCCAAATTTTTCAGCAACTAGATCGTAGGTCATCAATTGATTGAGAACGCGATCTGGATCAGCTTCGTGTTTATCGACTTTGTTTACAGCAACAATAATCTGTACACCGGCTGCTTTAGCGTGGTCGATGGCTTCGATAGTTTGGGGCATAACGCCGTCGTCGGCTGCAACTACCAAAATGGCAATGTCAGTGACTTTTGCTCCACGGGCGCGCATGGCTGTGAAGGCTTCGTGGCCTGGTGTGTCGAGGAAGACAATCTGGCGCATTTGGCCTTCTTTGTCTGGAACTTCAACGTGATAAGCACCAATGTGCTGGGTGATACCACCGTGTTCTGCATCTGTCAGCAAGAACTTCGTTTGTCTGATGGCGTCAAGCAAACTAGTTTTACCGTGGTCGACGTGACCCATGATGGTAACCACAGGTGGGCGTGTCACTAGAGCTGCTTGCTCTTCTTCAGTCAGTTCAGCAACATCTTCTGCTGGTGCTTCTTCGCCAGTGCTTTCTTCAACAGAAAGTACTTCGTATTCCATTTCAATTGCTAGTTCTTTGGCCAGTTCGAACTCAACCATCATATTGACGGTACGAGCAATGCCTTTCATGAACAGGCGTTTGATAACTTCAGTCTCTGGCACACCCATTTTTGCGGCCAGTTCTTGCACCGTGACGTTGGTGGTGATCACAATTGCTTTTGGCAATTCAGCAACCACTGGTGCTTTTTTCTCTTCTTTCTTCGGTGCATGTCTGTCCGAAGGGCTAGGACGATGAGATTTTGGTGGACGAGGTGGAGTAGCGCGCATTGAAGGGGCCGCTACGCGAGTTGGCACCGATGGTGACATAGGTCTGACGCCAGGACCACGATTTGGCTGATCGCCATCGTCTTTAGTCTCTTTTTTCTTCGGTTTGGTCTCGGGCTTAACTTCTTCTTTAGCTTTAGCTGGAGGCTCTTTGGCCTTAGGTGGCTCCACTACTTGCTTAGCTTTTTGGGCATCGAGTTTGCGAATTACTCGCGGTGCAAATTTCGATGAATCTGACCACTCGTTGCCGGTAGCGCGAGGCTGAAGGGCTGGTAGTTCTTGTTCTTCATCGTCTTCGGCTTCAACAGTCTCAGGCTCAAAAGT
>Ga0075444_10000401_pt1 | contig 25858 bp, 43 predicted proteins | sample CoawatmetaG01DNA_FD_76836 | JGI IMG/M metagenome (GOLD analysis project Ga0075444, IMG submission 76836) | Marine microbial communities from the West Antarctic Peninsula - Coastal water metaG017-DNA | ecosystem: Environmental > Aquatic > Marine > Coastal | place: Atlantic Ocean: West Antarctic... | reverse complement strand
CATCACATACTGCTACCGTATATTTTTACGTAAAAATATACGGTAGCAGTATGTGATGAATATAGATTAGCATTACCATTTCGTTGATACCCCGATAATGAATTATTACTACCATGGATATCTAAGTTTAGAGTATGACCACCACCTTCATCACCATCATTAGCGAATGTTGTATCCGTTGCACCTGTTAAAAACAGACCTTGACCCCAACGAACACTATTAGAATCACCATAGATATGCATCTGAATGTCTGACTTATTACAGTTACCGACTCCTCGTGTACACATTTGTTCGAAATGTAATGAGTTACTAGCACCGTCTAAATCACCACTACTTTGTTGACCCCATTGAGGTACCCAACTAATTTCGTTATTGTTACCAGTTTGTTTGAATAGTAATGCGTTGTTGTTGTGAGCTAATTTAAGATTAACTTTATTGTTGTAACCAATCTGTTCAATACTTAGATTCAAGTTATCCGTTGATGCACCAGACACCTGACCAACTATAACGGAGTTTTTATTATCCGCCAGACTGTTTAATGATAATAACAACGGACTCACCGTCATTAACCAAAATAAGATTTGTTTTACCTTCATTTTCACTCTCTATTCGTGTTCCCTGTTCAACAGGGACTCTAATATCTATAAGACCATTGACATCTCTATAGAACCATATTTGTCCCATTGATGAATCAATGATTGTGTTGTATTGTGATTCTTTATCGAATCCCAATGAAGTACCTTCAATTATTCCACCTTCTGCAGAATTATTTGATCTTGTACTTCTTTTTAATATATTAACTTCTTCAATTGTAACTAATACATCTTGAAGAAAATCGACATCTAGTAAGTCCATATCGAGTTCTGTAAACTCTAAACTTTCTTCTCCATCATCCCAGTCTTCTTTAAGATAATCTATATCAAGATCATTGAAATCGAGAATACCGCTATCAGAACTACTAGTTCCAGTTGACTCTTCAGCTTGTGCATTCTTTATCTTCTCCGGTGGTGACACGATAAACATATTATCAATCATATCTAAATTCATTATGTTTTCTAACTTAACAGGTTGAACAGGTGGTGTAGATATACTACTCACCATAGTAGCCTGAAAAGCTTCGTTTAAAATAACTGTACCTGCTTCATTGGTAACTGTTATCTCACCTGACGGAGTACAGATTTCCATAAATCCGCAATCTGCGTCTGGAAGAAGAATAACTAAACTCCTTCCGAGTTCGTCAACACTAGTCGTAAAATCTGTCCCTCGAACACCAATCGTTGCTGTTGGAGTCGTTATGATAATATTTTCTTTAGGTACTAATCCTAATTTACCTGTAGTAAATCTTGCAGTACCAGACACAAACTTCATAGCCATTCTAGACTTTGAAGGGTCTTTATCGAAATAATACTCATCTATTATGACTTCTGTATGTTCAGTTAGAGATAGTTTCGTTTCATCAACGAACTCTATCTTCATTCTACCTGTTGCTGTTTCTATAGAGTCTTTGAAGAATATATCTTCATCAACTGAACCAGAGATAACTTCCTTACTTCCTTCTCGGACTATTCCAGAGTTACCACTATGTTCAACTATATCACCTATATCATCTGCAAATACTAAAGTCGATAATAGACAAAGATTAATCGCCAGTATCTTTTTGTTTAATATTAATCGTAGCATTTTCACTATCAAAGTCCGCTATTATTTCACTATAACATGAACTAACTCCACTCGGACAAGAACCTGAACTCTGTACAATATCAATGTTTCCATTAGATTGAATTAATTCTAAATCAATCTTATTGTAAGCTCCGTCTGTCTGACTAGTGTTCACATCATTTGAACTACCTGTGACATCAACATCATATCGAGCATCGTCAACTTCAATTACAGTAGTAAATACATTTGAACTACCTGTTACATCTAAGTCAAAGTCTAATCTTTCACTAGACTGTGCTGCTCCCCAATTCAAATCCATAGTATTAGAACTTCCTTGTATGGTTGTTAGTAAATTAGATGAATCTGCAGAACCTGAAGCTCCGACTGTCCAATCCCATGAATTACTAGAACCTGCCATATTAATACTCAAAGTAGACTGATCAAGAATTACAGGTCCGTAAATCTTATTCAAGTTACCGATCATATCAATATTTACATTAAGTGAAGTACCTGTTAATACCATTGCTGCGTTACAAGCTCCAGAGGTTATAGTTCCACATAACTTATTACCATAACCGATCTGGTCAATGGTTAATGTTAATGTGTCACCAGCCTGGTCTATCTTGATTTCGTTATCATTAGCACCGACAGCCCATAATAAAGTTGGTGTACATAATATAAGAAATAATAATTTATTCATTATTTTCATTTTTATTTTCCTCTTCTATTATTGTCTCTTCAACAAGAACAACATCTTTTTCATCAAAGACTTTTGTTATCTGATCTTTAATTACCTTTTCAGTAATTGGCCAATTGATATTCCAAAATCCTTTTTCATCTCCTTGAAGAATTAATTCGTAAACAGAAGCTTCAATCGCTGACCTAACACTTCTAGTTACACTTTCATTTTCTGTCATACCGTCTTCTATCTCAACTAATTGAGTATCAAGTTCGACAAACTTAAAAACATCAAATCCTGTCGCTACCGACAATATAGTTTTTGATGTTTGTACATTTAATATAATCTCACCAGTCAATGTACTGACTGCTCTTAAGTGAACGACTACAATATCTCTTCTATAGGCTTGTTGCATTCCTATACCAAGATATCTCGCTCCTCTTCCTCCGGTTTCAATATTAGTATCATAACCAATAATTCCACCTTCTAAAATAATTCCTGCAAACAACATAGGAGCCAACTTAGTTGAATCTTCATATGCTGCTCTAGTGTTCTTTACAATCTGACGTTCTCTAGTTAAGTTATCTAAACCAACTCTCTCAACGACTCTGAACCATGTTCCATCACCAGCGGTCTTCAATGCATCTATTAACATTGTTGCTGTACCTTGTGACACAGCTGTACTAAACATTGCTGCGTTACCTTTTTGTTTTCTCTGACCTGTTTGATCTGTAAACTTATACACAGCAATAACAGGTTTTTCTTTTGCTGGTGGTAAATTCAATAACTTCTCATGTGTAGGAAGTTCTATTGTTATCGGTTCTTCAGCACACTCTACAATACTTACACAATTAGTATCACTAATACCATTCAATGGTACTATTGAAGCACAACTACTCATTAACAAGGCAAATGTTATAAGAAGAGATGTTCTCATACTTCTATCCAAAATTACCATTTCCTACAGGTATTGTAATTGTCGTTGTTGTTCCGTCTGTAGCTGTTACTGTTAAGATAATAACTTCTTCACCTAATGTACATCCTTCCATTGCAGATGTATCACATGTTGTTCTTAGATACGATACAGTATTACCTTCTAATGTAAAACTACCGAAGTTTGATTGAGTACATGTTGGATTAGCTATTAAATCACATGTTTTAAATAAACTTTCTACTAATTGTTTACTAAGCTGAGCATAGATTCTACTCTCTAAATTCCTCATGAATTTTGCCATGACTGAATTTTCGAGTTCTCTCTCTGCTGCTAATAATGCTGATTCGATTTTTTCTTGAATAGCATCCTTTCTTGACTTCTCTTGGTTCTCAATAGTAAGATAATGTGCTGAAATACCTATACCACTGAAACTCGGACTTTTAAAGTTGTGTGTTAGTTCATCTGATTGTAACATTAAAGAAAACATCAGACAACTAATTGCAATTAACGATTTATTTTTTACCCTTTTTAACATTTTTCACTTCTGCTAAAGCTTCTTTTTCTTTAGCGTCCTCTATTACTTCCTGTCTTTCACGATACTCTAATACAACTTTAACTTTTTGTTGTAGTCGTATCATATCATTGTCTAACATTCGATTAGCATCAATACACTTTATCAGTGCATAATGCATAGTTTCTATCTCTGGTTCCAATTTATCGGTTATATATTTCCAGATAAAATATATAAAATATCCCATACCTAAGGACATGATGATCGGAAATCCGAAATCACTTATTGCTTGAGCTAATGCGTCTGTACCGTCCATTAGTCTCTCCTCACATCTAGTTTAACATTCTGAGGTATACCTTTCTCGTTTGTTCTAAAGTTCTCAGCTCTTGCTATTCTATCTATGTCAGGTGTCAAATTCAACGCACTTCCTACTAACAAATCAATCTTTATTAACTCATTACTGCCGACTCTTGCTCTGTCTTCTAACATTTTACAAAAAGAAGTCAATGTTTTGATGTCATCAACAACTCCGTCTAGTATTTGTTTCAAAACAAGAAAGATAAAGAATCCCATAACTAACGCTCCTGCTATTGGAGCTCCAACTTCTGCTATCAATCCTAATATATCCATAATTTATGTTTCCTGTATTACACTTGTATTTATGTAAAAAAAGGACTCAACTTTGAGTCCTTTCTCGTCTAATTGTGTATTTATATCGTAAAAGACTCTCCACAACCACAATATGCCGAAGCATTAGGGTTTATGAATGTAAAACCTTCATTGATACCATGATATTGATAGTCTAATTGCATTCCTTGTAAAAAAGGAACTGATTCTTCGTTAGTCCATAGTTTAAAAGTACCATAATCGACTTCTAAATCATCAACTGTCGGTTCTCCTTGTAGAAAATCGAAGACATACGCGTAACCACTACAACCACTACCGGTTACTCCAATTCTAATATTCGGGTTTTTAGCTTTGGAGGTTTTTTCTTGAAGCTTTATGATAGCTTCATCAGTCAACTCAATAATCACTACTTATTCTTCTGAATAAAGTGTCCAAAGTCCATATACTAAAGCTGGCCACGCAAGTAGTTCTACTACAGGTGCACCAAGTAATACTAGTATCGACACTGCGACAATAGTTGCTCCGTCCCATGATGTTCTTTCGGCTAATCTAGCCTTAATCCATTCTATCATTTTCATATTATCTCCTTTATAGGTATGAATATATATTTATAACAGTAAACTCGTATTTTACAGTATTTCTAAAAATAAATTTATTGTAGCGAATGACATCAACATAAATCCAAAAACACAAACTTGAACAATACTAGCCCAAAAGATTTGTTTCATAGGATGTACTTCTACTAGTTTTTCTATTATATCTTCACTAGGAGCGAGGTTGACTACTTGTAATATCTTTTCTTGTTTCATTATACTTCTTTTTGATATGGTGTAGTAACTACATATTTTCTTTGAGGATTAACAATGACATTTAATCTTGACATTATCTTTCTATTTAAAAGAACATCTGTACCCATTCTACTTCTATCGTCTAGTCCGAATTGAACTATACCATAGTTTTTACCTGCGAATGAGAATTCATCTTCAATAAGAAGTCTTTCATCTTCTCCACCACCTGTAACTGATACATACGAACCTTTAACTTTTGTTGTGACTGTCTTATGTCCATTATTGAATGTAACCTTACCACCTGTGACTTTAATGTCTTCAGCATGCATTACAGGATATTTATAGTTACCTGTATCAAATTTAGCTGTAACTGTTCCGAAATGACCTAAGTCGACTATCTCTTCCCAACCACATTCTGAAGGTACTGTATATCTTGTAGATTTTTTATTAAAATGTTGTAATACAATTTTAACGATATTCATATCATTAGCTTCTTCGATACCTTCTGTCCCTGGTGAACTATTAACTTCTAATATGAACGGAGGATTTTTTTCAGTATCATCTGAAGGAATAAAGTCTACAGCTGTAAACTGACCGTTAATTGCTTTCGCTGCTCTTAGACATTGTTCTATCTCTAGATCGGTTAGATTATAAGTCTTTACTTTAGCACCTTGTGAATAATTACTTCTGAAATCACCTTCTAATACATCTCTCTGCATCGTAGCAATAATCTTACCACCGAGAACTAATACTCTGACATCAAATTTTGTTTCTTTATATTCTTGAATTAGTAAATCAGCACTCTTATCTTGTTTAAATAATAACTGAACTAATGAAATTAGAGCTCTTTCAGACTCTATGAATAATACACCGACTCCTTTAGAACCTCTAAGTGTTTTCATTATGATTGGGTAATCTGTTTCTAACTCTTTTACAGCTTGTTCCATCTGTTCTTCTTTAGGAAGTAGAACTGTCTTAGGTTGTGTTAGACCGTATTCTTGTAATCTTAAGTAAGTACGATATTTATCAGAAGCTAGTTCCATACATTCTCTACTATTTACAATAGGTATACCTGCTCTTTCTAATTGTGATATTAAGTCTAACCAACTATCTCGTTCAGGTGTACCACGAACAAAGCAAACTGTATCAGAGGAATCAACTACGAATCCTTTGTCGTCTCCTTCCTTGTGAACTGTCCAGACGCCTTCATCTGACCTACGGATGTAAGTACCTGACATTTTTGTTACATAGAACTCGTAACCTAACTTCTTAGCTTCGTCTTCCATTCGTTGAGCTGTAACAGCTTTATCACCGAGTTCGGCAGATATTAATAGAAGTCGATATTTCTCTTCAGTTTTAGCTTCATTTAGAAATGAGCCAAATTCTTTTAGACTCTTCATCAGATTTTACTTTGACACTCCGATATTGTACTTAGCTACTAACTTCCATTCATCTTTCTCTTTATGAGGTAAGACTTTAATTTGACTCATTGGAGCCAAGGGAGTTGCTGCTTGTTCTGGTTTAACAATCTTTAGTAATTTCCACTCTTCTAGTAACCTAGCGATTGCATTTCTTCTTGCTAAATCATTTTCTGAAATTGATGAATCTTTGCCGTCTAATGCAAATAGTTCTTTAAAGTGTACTAGATAGTACTTACTTCTCTTATGTAGTATATGACATGATTGATAGAGAGTTCTATCTTTTCTTGAAGCTACACCGATTCTTGTTAATGTTTCTCTTATTTTAAGAAAGTCATCATTTTCATTGAATGAAATTTCTAACATATTTTCTATGTCATAACTCATCTCACACCACCTTTATTCATTCGTAATTTTAGAATCCCGATTTCTCTTGTTGTTAATATCCTTAGATATTCTTCAGCTTTCTCTCGGGAAACTACATAGTATTCCATAACGATACTCAAATCGTCAGCTAATTGAGGTTTAGACCATTTGGCAAACCTTTTTCTCTTTCTAATACTATTTAGTAAATAATGATATTGTAGTTTATGAGATATGTCGAAATGTTTGTTCATTTCATTTGCGTACAGTACACAATCTTGATGATACGATAGAGAACGATTCACTATGAAAGGAGCATAGTCCTTCTCATTGAGTTCATTCATGATATCTTTTTTCGTATACGTTACTGAATTTACATAATCAAATGGATTCATTTAGTCTTCCCAAGGAAATACAATCCATGAACCGTCATGTAGATTTGAGTATACTATATCTTTAGCATTTGTTTTACCGAATAGACAATAACCTAATACATTTGGTGGTGTATCGTATCGACTTGAATCCATCGGACTTGATGATTTTACGAAATCAATAACAGAATTCATTGTATGTCCACTATCGTATATATCATCAACAATCAATATTGTCGATTCATTCACAAACGATTTGTCTGTCATTACATTATGAATCCAATAAGGTTTTTTGTCATCACCGTCTCTAGTCTGAAATCCAATGATTGACATTGGTACATTTCTTACATTTGATATGTGTGATGCCATACCAAGACTTCCACGATAGATACCAATAACATGATCACATTTAATCCAATCAGTTGCCTTTATATCTTTTACATAATCAGACCATTCATAATATATCTTCTCATTCTTAGTCTTCATAGTATTCACCACTTAGTTTTATTTTTATTGTTTCTAGTAAATCTAGTAACGCGTCTTTTTCGTCTAAGTCTTCGTTAGTGTCTACTTCTAGTTCTATTTTTATTTTCATACGTCTAATATTCCTGGCCAATGTTCTGGAACTTTGGCAGGTGCTCTCTGTCTTGATAACCAGTTCTTTAAGAACTCGTCATAGTTTGTTACTGAACCAAGACCTGTATTATCTACAGGATTCTCAATTCTCCTTTGTAATTCTGTCATGAAATTACCTACTGTATTAGTCACCCAAAACCATGGAGCTAAATGTTTCCCAGCAATTCCTGAATCTGTTTCTTTCCAGAACCTTCTGTCACCAGAAGTATTCTCTACTGACCATTTTGTTGAATCATTGATCAACTGCATCGGACTATTGATTCCAAAGTCTCTAAATGTCTTACCATCAATATCAAATAATTCGTTGATGATTGGTAATAATTGTTCATGATGAATTTGTGATAGACCTCTCTTAGACCTGTTCACAACATCTACATCAATTGCTTTGAAGTTCTTGTCTCTGTATCTTGAATAAAACCAAGATGATGCATGTGAAGAAGAATCATAAGAAAGATTTTCTATGAAACTAAAATAATCAGGAGATAGATAAAACGGAGACAATGCTTCGTGATTACCTACACCTAATAAATGTACATTATTTTTAATGACATCTGGTATTTCATATTCTTTCATTGCGTAAATCATTTCACATCTATGTGCGAATGAGTTACCATTACATAATGAACTTGGTGCTACTCCACATACAAACATATCGATTTCATCATCTGACAAACCGTTACATATCAACTCAATGTATTCTTTATAAGTTTCTACTGTTTGACCTTGTGATATTAACATCATCTTTGCTTTAGAGTCACACTCTTTAAAGACTTCTATTTGTCTTTTACAGTTCTCTAATGTTGCAAGAGCTGATCTTTTAATATCACTTCTGTCAAATCTTCTACCGTTAAGAGTTGCTTTCATATTGTTACCACCGACCATTGATAAATCAAACTCAATCGGTATCTCATCAAATATCATTGCTACATCACAATATTTTGCTTGATGATAATAAACTTTATCTTTTAGTTCATCAGTTATTCCTTTTGATGTTCGAGCCATTTGTAATCCACCTGAATCAGCAAATAGTCTATGCCAAGAATCTGGCATTGTATCTGTCATAGTCACACCGTGTTTTCTTTCTTGATGTGCATTATAGAGTAATGATAAATTCTGATTGTCATGCTTAGCATCTAAGTCAACAATCTTCTGATTCATGTGGTTAATATATGGTGCAGCTACTGTTTCATTATAATATAAATCATCAATTCCCATTGTCAATCCTGACACTACATATTCGAAATTCATCTGTTTGCTAGACTCATAAATTCACTTCTTACTGAAGATTTATCGAAGAAGAATCCACCTAACTTAGATGTAGTCATTCCTGATGATTGATCACCGATACCTCTTGACTTGACACAAAGATGTTCTGCTTGTATAAGAACAGCAATGTTATCTGTATTCAAGATGTGTTTAAGTGCATAGAATATTTGTTCAGTCAATCTTTCTTGTACTTGTGGTCTTCGAGCAAAGAAGTTTACAATTCTATTTAGTTTAGAAAGTCCAACAACTTTATCATTTGGTATGTAAGCTATTTGTGCAAACCCGTTAAAGTTTACAAAGTGATGTTCACACATTGAATGGAAAGTAATGTCTTTCTGGACGACCATTTGGTCATATCCCATTTTGTTATCAAAGACCGAAACCTTTGGAAACTCGTTATAAGATAAACCTGAACATAGTTCTGATACATACATCTTAGCTACTCTGTCTGCTGTTCCTGATATTGAATCGTCTTCTCTATCAAGACCTAAGACATCAATAACAATTTCCATGTTCTCTCTGATAAGGTCGATCTTTTCTTCTTTGTTGAGATTACTCTCAACGATAGGTGTTTCAACACCATTCTCAATTAGATATTCTTGTACTTGTCTACCAAGTTTTCTATCTGTTTTCATAATATATTTCTCCAATGTATATATCTATTATATAATAGAATCCAGTTTCCGTCAACCGAAATAATAAGGATTCTCTTTTGTTTCAAACCTTTTCATAGGTTCGAGTTCACTTCTTCGAATGTCCATTAGATACTGAACTCCTGATTCAGTTTCTAATGAGTTATCGAATTCTGTTGACGAGATATTCAAATCGTCATCAAAAAATAATGGACTAATTTCATTTCTGAATAGAGTCAATGCTCCAGGTCCGTATTCGTATCTTGCACAACTAAATGTACCGTCAATGTTATTTAGGTCACCACCTAAGATGAAATGTCTATGTAGTAATCCTGTGTCCCAATTAAGTAATCCATACTTTCTTTTCCAATCAGTTACTTGGTAGTCTTTAATGATACCATTGTGCCATAGTAAGTCACCTACAATTTCAGACGGATGAATGTCTGATTTATTATCTGTAGTTGGTGCTTGTACATGACCGAGATAATATGTTGTCCAATGAGACTTATCGTCTTCTGTAAATTCATCTACAATCTGTGAATTGAATAATCCGTGTTTCTTAGATGTCATTACATGTTTTGTAAGTGATAAATTATCATAGTTCTCAAAGTTACTTGTTGTAAACATTGATACTGAATGAGATGCTTTACCTCTGTATTGATTTAGTTCTGCTAATTCTAAGAACTTTTCTTTGTCTTTACTTCCAAATATTGCACACATATTATACTCTCCAGTCTATATCAATATCATATGGAATAGGATCCTTTCTACCAACTTTCATAAAGTTCATTATCCTCTCTGCACATGATGGACACTTACCACAAGATACTACACCTTGAGGATTATAACATGTCAATGTATGTTTAAGTAAATCAAACTTACCTAGTTTAATAGCAACATCAATTTCATCTGCTTTTGACATCTGACTAAATGGTGCTAGTATTTCTACTGCATGTTGTCTATTTTGTCCTGCAACTACATTCATTGAGTCTACAAACTTTTGTGTCGTATCCCAATATCCGTATTCATCATGAACTTGTAAACCTGTATATACTTTATTACAACCTTGTACTTCAGCATGAGACAATGACAATGATAGTAAAATCATGTTTCTGAAAGGTACATAAGTAACTGGTTGAGGATCACCTAAGACCTCTTTGATGTTAGGCATCTCTATATCTGTATCTGATATGTTTGCTGACATTGGTCGAGCTATCTCACCAAGAACTGATAAGTCAAGAACTGTATGTTCTACTTTCAACTCTTTACATAATGAAGATGCTTTCTCAATCTCTAATTTCTGTTTTTGATTATAATCAAAAGTTACTGCATGTACATTCTCTGACCCATATTGATCACACAACATCATTGTCACTACTGACGAATCTAATCCACCACTTAATACTACTAATACTTTATCCATTCTATACTCCTATTAAATTTCCCCACAAGTAAGTATGAACTCTCGCACTTACATTGTATCCACGAAGATAAGCTTCTCTTGCTACATCACCGTCTAATAATTTTTGACCTTCTACAGTTGCTCCAACAGGCATAATCCATATTGGCCAATGTACTCCATGGTCTCTGAAAGCTTCTATAGCTTCCTCTAATTCTTTCCAACATGCATCTGTACCGTTCACAACAAACTTTAGTTGTCCTGAATCTGTCATCATTGCATAGTCTTTAACAATCTCTGGTCTGATTGCTCTTTTGTTTGTTTCACCAGCTACATTCCATAATTTCGGACTACATGAAATGAAACATTCTCCACCCCATCTGTCACGATAATCTTGATAGAAGTTAAGAGTTTCGTTTCTAAGTAATTGTGTACCATTAGTCTCATAAGTAACAAACTTTGGAAAGTCTCTCTCATTAATATATCGTTCCATGATTTCAACTGTACATTGTTGAGCATGTTTCATCATTGGTTCACCACCTGTAAAACACATGTGTCTCTCTAACCATTTACCGTCATTGTATTGATTTGTAAATGATTCTCTGACCTTATCAGCAATCATTTCTGAAGTACCTATGTGTTGTAAGTGTTTAAACTTCTTAGACCATGAGTAAGAACTGTCACAACCGTATTCCCATACCGGTAGGTCTTCCATTCTGTTCACTTCAATTAAATCAAAGTCCTTGTATGGTAGTTTATATGTCTCTGGTTTAGTCGGATCATCTTGTCCGAATCCATTACATTGTAAGTTACATAGAAAGAAACGTAACCAAGCAGTTGGTCTACCTGTATAGTGTCCTTCACCTTGAATTGAATCAAAGATTTCTGAGTATGCGTATTCTTTTTCAATCATAATTCTTCTTTAAGTTGTTTTACCCAATCCATTATTCTCCATGGAGATTTAGTTGGTTCGTTGTCTTCGTCTATCGCCATACCATAAAATGTATTGTCATTAACTAAACCATTTGATTCTTCGAAGTTGAATCCATCTGTACTTGTATATCCGATAACTCTTCCACCAGCTTCTAATACAGGTCTTGCTAATAACCCTAAACCGTCAACGAAGTTTTTACCGTAACCGACTTGATCACCAAGACCATAGATAGCAACTGTTTGTCCTGTAAAGTCAATCTCTTTAAATGAATTATAGAAGTCATTCCAATCATCACTCATTTCACCGTCAAACCATGTTGGAGCACCCAATATTAATAAGTCTGCTTTCCAATCTGTTTCTTCTGTTTCATCAACTTTAATCAAGTGATGAATCTCTGGATTTAAATGTCTGATTATATCCTCACCTATTTGATGAGTAAATCCTGTTTCAGTTCCATAAATTAGTTTGACAATCACTTCTACATATCTCCGTATACTGCTGCGTTACTTCCATGTTCAAATACTTTAACAGATTTAACTCTGACTCTGTCATCTTGAAACATGTCTACACAAAAGTCATAGACTTCTCTTGAGAAAGCTTCACAACCTACATGAGGCATTTCAATCAGTCTTATAAGACCTTTACTTTCTAATTCTCTGAACGATTCAATCTCTGGATCATCTATTGATACAACTGTTGTATGATCAAAGGTATCTTTAAGAAATCCTTTTAACACACCTAAGTCACCAAAATCTATAACCCAATTTCTTTCATCTAATGTTTCTGATTCGAATGTTATTTCAAACCCTAAAGCATAACCATGAATAAGTCTACAATGACTTGTTGCTTTGTACTGTCTAAAAGCACAAGAATGTCCTGTACTATTACCGTATGTTTTTACTACTTGATATTTCAATTTAGTTTACACTCCATCATTAATTCTGTCATACATGCTACCATGTTGACTTCTTGATCTGCAACAAATGCACTCTTGTAAGTATAGTCACTCAATATAATAATTGCTTGTGGTATACTTGAGTTTTCCATTCGTGTAAACAGACTATCGTATATTTTTCTGTATATTGCTTGAGGATCATTATGTATATTCATAGCAACCCACTTTCTCATTTTTGAGAACTCTTTGTCTCTAATGAACCCGATAACTTCATTAAGATTTTCATCATCAAGATTCGCCAAGACACCACTGTCAATCTTACCTGATGTTGAATACTTTTGTAGTTCATTTAAGATTCTACGAAAGTCTGGAAAGAACTTATTGATCAACTCTGCTACAACTTGTTCGTTGTATTCAACATTTTCTGTTTTTAGAATTGTATTTATTCTCTGAAAGATACCACTAGCCATCTGTGGTTTCTGTTGTGATTCTATTGTGAAGTCAACAACACTACATCTTGAATGTAATGGTGATATTATTCTGTTCTTGTAATTACAAGTAAATATGAATCTACAGTTTCTAGAGAACTCTTCTATGAATCCTCTTAGTGCTGGTTGTGTTGATTGTGGATTAAGATAATCTGCTTCATCTAGAATAACTATCTTCGGTCCACCACTCAATGAAACAGTAGAAGCAAAAGATTTAATCTTGACTCTTAGAGTATCAATGTTTCTTTCTTCAGAACCATTAATCATCACGAAGTCTGCATCTAGTTCATTACATAGTGCTTTTGCAACTGTAGTTTTACCTACACCTGCAGTACCACATAATAGTAGATTCGGAATCTCTTTGTTATCTACGAAATCTTGAAATATCTTTTTTGTTTCTACTGGTAGAATACAATCTGATATAGTTCGAGGACGGTATTTTTCAACCCATAAAAAATCTTCTTTCATTACTAAGCTTCATTGTAAGATGAATCAGGTTCCAATGCAATAAAGTATTCTACTGCTAAGTTCCTGTTAGTAAAGTGAGCTATTCCTTTTGATGATACAAATACTGTATAGTCTCCACTAAGAATTTTGATATTATCCATTCTTAAAAACATTTCGTATGTTGAACCGTTACCTTGAGCAACTGTTCTACTGTATACATTTGAAGTAGCATTCTTTTTATCTTTTACAGTTAACTGAACTGTTATTCCGTCACTTGACAATACCATGTCTGGTAAAGACAATACTGATGAAGCTTTCAATAAACTTCCTAGTACATCTTTATCTAAGTCAAAACTGACTTCTGCTTCTGGCATTGTAATATCTTTTTGTGGTGATATAACCATTTGAGGGTCTGCATAGAAATACTTAACTGTATTATCTCCCTCTGTCACATCAACTGATTCACCATTGAATGCAAAGTCTGGTGCATCAAATAATGATACAGCTCCTAAGTACTCTGATAAGTCATAGATTGAATGTTCAGTTTCGAATGTTTCGTCTACTACTGCTTTTGCAAAGATATTCTTCATTGCAGATACAGTTGTTATTTCATTCCCAGCCTTAACTGTTATACCGGAATTGATTGTTGAAAAATTATTCAACAGGTTTAGTGTGTTGTCACTTAGTTTCATTTGATTCACTTTCTCCATTATTTAAATCATGCACATGTAGTGCTATTATACCATAATGTAATACCTTCATAAGGTCTTTACGATTATAGCCATCTTTCTTACCGTATCTTTGAGCATACTTGAGAATGTTTCCTATACAGAATCCTTCTCCGTGTCCTCCGTCAACGATAAATTCAGTCGCCTGAAATTTAGTTTTAGCATAGTGTTGGTTGTAAGTAGAATCAATATAGTCTTTCAACTCCTGACTCAACTGACCTTCACTAAACTTGTAATCTATTTCTTTTTTCAAACTCATGTATCTATTATATCAGAGTTATCTGTATTGTCAAGTACTTTCCTATCGTACTTAGTCTTATCTTTTTGTATTTTTGTTTGTGCATGTTTGGGTGTAGTCTTTCTAACTTTTGTTTCAGGTTTTTTCTTACCGAATATTTTTTCCCAGTTATCTGCGTATGTATCTTGATCCGAGTTTCTGACTTTACTACCTTTACCACCATGCCATTGTTTAGATGTCATAAGCAGCTCCGTTCTCGTCATACTTACAAACTTCACACCAATCAAAATCACCGTGATCACAAGTTAGAATCCGTGTGGACTCCTTCTTCTCTTTTGATTCGGTCATAGTTTTAACCCAACCATCAGACGAGTCTTGCCATCTTTTACTATTTGTTGGTGTATTATTTTGCGTCATTGTAATGACTTGTCGTATAAAACAAGGTAAGTTCTTCACCAGACATTATAGGTCTTACAGCGTATAACTCTTTTTGTTCACCTTGATGATGACTGTTATTGATATTAAGAAAACAATTAGGTTCATCAGAATGATTAATGAATCCACCTAAAGGTGTTCTTATCCATTCATGTCTTGATTGTTCAAATATGTGTGTCTCTCCAAGATAAACTCCTGCTTGTATGTCTACAAGTGCATGTAGTCCCAATCCTTCAATCTCTGATTCTCTAATTGTTAGACAATCTATTAAAGGTCTATAATGATGTGGTTTAAATTCCATTTTGGTACCATGTTGGTGTTGGTCTTTTCTTCCAACTACTAAAGTGACTTTTCTCACCTAAGTAATATTTTCTATATGCTTCAACTGTATCCAGACATTTATATTCGTCTGGCATACATTGAGGCGGTTCTGTAAATCGTGTATTCATCATAGGAATGTGAAGAGGCATTTCTCTTAACACTTCTCTTAATTGTAAATCGGTTGCATGAGCTTTGTCATATCTATATGTGTATTCATCACACAACGCTTCAAACAAATCAAATAACCATGTATAGTTATATACATTCTCTCTGACCCATTTTGTACTTGGATGATTCTTATGAGCTTCTTTATACATGAACAAGTTATTACACTTTTCATCACCATCTAAAACTCTATGAGCTGTTCCTAACATTTGAGCTGACTCCAATATCATCTTGACACAATGTTTATCGTTGTGCATTAGAGCTGCTTCTTGTGGATTGTCTGATAGATAAAAGATGTTCATAGTGTTTGTATCTGTCTTAATGTTGAATGAACCTGTCTCCAAGATAATCTTGGAAGTACATCAGATGTAATTTTAGTTGAGTAATCTAACTCACCGTCAAGTCCAAGAACTGCTAGTTCCCATAGACCTTCTTTTACTCCATACGAACCGTCATGTCTAATTACTGAAGCTCCATATCCATTATCAAATAAGTATTTCTTTTGAATACCATTTAACATTTCATTTTGTTCAAGTAAAAATTCCTTTAAAGGATTGTTTGTTTTCATAATATATTTTCTCATTGTTAGTAGTATACTAAAAGTGTACCACTGGTGTCAATTCTATTTTGCTTTTTCTAAAACACCTAGAATTAAACTCTCACTTATCATAAGGTAAGTCTCACCTTCTAAGATGACTTCATCACCACCTTGTGCGAACATAACATAGTCACCATATTTAACATCTAAAGCATCTGGTCCTGCTGCTACAACTAATCCCTGTAATGGTTTAACTTGTATCTCACCTGAAAGTATAATACCACTTTCAGTTGTTTGTTCTTTGTCTTCTCTTTTGATTATTACTTTGTCGTGTAATGGTTTTATCTTACTCATATTATATCCTTAAAAATGGTGCTGATTGACGGGTTCGAACTGTCGACCTACTGATTACAAATCAGTTGCTCTACCAACTGAGCTAAACCAGCTTGGCGTGACATGTTTCACAAAACTCAGGTTCAACCATTACTAGTTGTTCCTTTGTTAAACTCGGTCTTCCTGTTAAGTTCGTTGCCACAAACATCTTAACATTCTCTTCAATGAAAATTCCACACTTGGAACATTTTCCAGGACCGAGGTTTTGTGTGAATTCTATTTTTTTCATTGTTATAAATTAATCTGGCGCGATGGAGAGTATTGTCATACTACAAGAGTAGAGGTAAATTGTGCTCTTTGTATAGTTATCTCTCCACGCTACCCGAGGTTCTAAGACCCCCTATTTTTAAACTTTTCGTTGAACTTTTCTTTAGTAACAGGTATTGCTACCTCTATTACCCAAGCCATTCCTAAGTACAATAATGTACCCCAAAATATTGCATTAAATGCAAACTCTGCTATTACCATTGGTAGATGAAATAAACTCATTATTTTCTCCTATTATTAATTTCTTGTGCTATAGCGAACATTGTAAGTAAAGTAAATAATGCCATGACTATTACTCCTTGTACATTAGCACCACCTGTATAGGGTACTGTAGCATTTAAGTATGTTAAATAATCCATGTCTGTCTCTCTCATTGTCCGTTTCTATAGTAGTCGTTAAGTAAATCATCACCGTGTAATCTTGTACCGAAGTAAACGATTTCACCTGTCTTTCTTATTTCTCTTTCGACAACACCATCATTATATTCTGTATCCATTACAGACCCATCATGATTTCGTGTATCATACCACATTGATGTTAGACTATGTGCATGTAAGGATTTAACTTTCAATGCCCACTCTTCAGCCTTCATCATGTCTCGTTGTTTTTGTACTATGTGATCAAATTCACTCATGGTATTTTCTATTTCTCCTAGATATCTTATCAGCAGTTCTTTGAAAAGACCACTCCAAGAATCTGTTAACTAATTTACTGATATATCTCATACTAGTATTTATGTCTCCAAAAATGATAGTAAAAATCCTCCGCCCTTTTCAGAACGGAGAATCGAGGTATAACTTTTAAAAATTTGTTTCTTCATTATTCGGTGTGTAGAAATCGTCAGACTCAATTCCACTTTTAGATAAGTCAATATCGTCAATAACTTCACCAGGTTGAGCGTCTGCATCAACTTTAGTGTAAAGGTCTAAGAACGTTGCTTTAGTTTCTGAATCGAATCTTGCGACACACATTTCAATTGACTTCATTCTGTCTTCAAACATTTTGAAAGCTTGAGTAATGTGAACTAGTCTTCTTGTAGAAATCAGTTCGTCAATTGCACCTTCATAGAAACTCTTTCTGATAACATCAGCCCAAGTAACCAAGTTAGTTGCAAACTCCAGACCATCGGTAATACCGAGTTTCTCAAATTCTTTGACAAGAATTTTTTTCTCAATTGCATTACTAGGATATTCTTGTTCCATTGTGATTGAGAATCTTTCCAAGAAAGCTTCATTCAGAACATTAGTTCCGATAAATCTTCCATCGTCTGAACCTTTACCTTTCGTATTCGCTGTTGCGATAACTGTAAATCCTTCAGCCGGTTTGATAAACTCACCAGTCTTTTTGTTCAAGTAACCTGATCCTTCAAGGATCGATTGTAAACACATAATTTTGTTAGACGCTAAATCAATTTCGTCAATCAAAAGAACTGCACCTTTTCTCATTGCTTTAAGTACTGGTCCTTCTCTGAAAACTATGTTACCGTCAACTAGTGTATTTGAACCGATCAAATCGTCTTCATCAGTTTCGATTGTAACATTAACTCTGTAACATTCTCTTTTAAGTTTCGCACAAATTTGTTCACACATCATTGTTTTACCGTTTCCTGAAAGACCTGTTATAAAGACCGGGAAAAATAATCCAGAACTTATAATGTTCTTAAGGTCTGTATAATGTCCGAAAGGGACAAACTCTTTAATCATTTCAGGAATGACCACAACATCTGATTGAACTAATGTCGGTGCTGATATAGAACCTGTAGTAACCGGAATTGTTGTAATGTTCGAAGCAACTGATACTCCAGCCATTTCCATTGAGTAAGTTCCGTGACCTACTCTGAAAGCTGGTTTCTGTAACCATGAAGGATTCGGACATCCTGTCTCCGAACAAACCTTTTTAATTTGTGATTTCGAAAACTCACTCTGACCTGGATAGACTAATGCCGCTCCGTCAATGAACTTCTCGTGTTGTGCTGTTATATTTATTTTCGTCATAATTTATTTACCTCTTTATTATCAACTCTATGTACATAGTATAACAAAAGTGTACCTGCGGTTTCAAGTTTTGAGAAATGATAGTAAAATTCATACTGCCATTTGTCCCACAAACTGATTCAAGATAACCCTTTGTTGCATTTTGTTATTCCCTGCTTTTACAAGAGCTCTTTTCAAAGCTCCTTTATTAGCACCGACTTCAACATCAATCTCATCAAGATTAGTATCTATTGATATTTTCTTTTGATTGATCAATATTGCTAAGTCATAACAACCGTCTGTAAACGCTGTTGACAACTTATTGAATTCTTTTCTCTTAGTATCCATCTCTGAACCATAAGCATCTATCTTAGGAGCACAGAATGTTTCTGCTTCCCAAGCAATTTGACTACCTGTACAACTTGAAATGAAGAACCCGATAGTTCTACAGTCAGCTGTTTCTTTTAACCATTCTAATAATCCGTGAGTAGTTCTTCCATATTTATTTTCTAGTTTGAAAGTCTTGTTTAATTTTCTATCTAGAATATAAGGATTTCTTCCTGTAAATGTTCTATGACTAGCACCATCTGATAAGACAATAAAACTAGTGATGTCTAAGTTATTCTCTTTTTTGAAATCAATCATATAATCTCTCATTGCAAGAATAGTCGCATCAAGAGGAGTTCCACTTAGACTCAACATATATGGATTGTTCCAATTTTCATCATACTCAGTCACTTCTTTATAGTCTTGACTATATCTGTATCTTGAGTCGACTGAAGCTGCTAGTTGAAACCAGTTCTCCATTGATTTAGTGAATTCACTATTAGACATTTTTTCATTGTAAACTTCTAATAAAGAAAGCTCACCAAGATGCCACTTAGAATCAGAATCCAGTTTTTCATTATAAACTACTTTGCCGAAAGTTCTTGTTTGAAAGTACTCATCTCTTTTTCTAGTTTCAGTTTCATAATCATCTGTATCTAATATATTCATTCTCTCTTCACAATCTCTTCTAAGATACATGTCACTAAAAGCAAACAGTCTGAAAGGTATCGCAAGTCTTCTACAAAACATTGAAAGTAATGTTGCTTGTTCGATAGTCGATGCTACAGAACCAGACATTGAACCAGACCAGTCAATCGTCATAACGATTCCGTGACTTTTACCTTCTGGAGAAACTTGAACTCTATTGAATATGTCTTCTTTAAGTTTGTAGAAAGCTAATTTATTCATATCAATTTCACCTGACTTTGCATTCCAACTTCTATTGTAAGACGCTGCAGCTTTCTTCATTTCAAATTCTTTAACCATGTAACCGATAATTTTCTTGTTATCGTCTGTAAATTTCTTAACTGTTTTTTTGATGTTATCATTATAAGGTTTAGCATTATCAAAATGTTCTTGAATCTTTGTAGAAGGAACTATGAAATTCTCATAATGAATTCTACCTTTGATCTCATTGTAACAAGGTTCAGTATAGTAAGACTCTTCTTTGTTTTGAAGTGTTTCTTCATTTTTTCTAAACTCTTCATCAGTCGATGCTTTGTTTAGTTCGTCTAAAAGTTGTTCTTCAGGAGTCTTACCTAGAGCACCTTCACTTCCTTCTTTACTTGTTTCTGAATCTGATTTTTCACCTGTCTCTGAATCTTTAGTTTCACCTTCTGAATCTCCTGAACTATCTGAATCGTCTCCACCAGCTGAATTAGCATCTGCTCCTTCTTCGTCTGAATCGTTTTCACCTTCTTCAGTTTCAACACTCATATTTTCAGTATCATTGTCTTCTTCTTCAACTCCAAACTCTTCAAGTAAGTCTTCAATATCTTGTTGAGTCATTGACTCTATATTGTTTTCATTTTCTTTATTCTGTCTATCAAATAAATCATCAGCTAAACTTAGAACATCTTCGAAAGTAACTAGTGATTCACATCTATCAATGTAAACTTGTTCGTCTTGAGAAAATTCTATTTGTGCGAATGACCCAATTTTGTAAGATAGATTGATTCTATCAATTAAATTAAGTTCTTGTAAATCTTTACCTTTAGTACCAAAGAAGTTCATAGAAGTAAGTTCACTATAACCTGTATAGAAACTTTTTCTAAGACCAGGATATTTAGCTTTAATCATTTTTTCGATTCTTACGTCTTCAATAACGTTTAAGTAACCTTTGTATGTTTGACCTTTATCAGATACTTTGTCATGCCATCCGTCAACTGGAGTATTCAAAGCATGAGATACTTCGTGACCCATAAACAAATCATATAGTTCTGAAGACATGTCTTCTTTCATTATAGGACAACATAGTGTTCTTGATTTTACATCAAAATAAGCTGTCGGAACTGATTTGTGAATAACTGTAATATTCTCTGTTGCCATCAACTTAGCAAGAATATCTTTGTTTGAATTTTTTGTCTGAATCATAATTTACCTCTTTATTATCAACTCTATGTACATAGTATAACAAAAGTGTACCACTGGTTTCCAGTAGTTTAACTCTTTAGTAGTTATTTCTTTATTATTAATCACTATATACTATAGTATAACAAAAAAGTACATGCGGTTGCAAGTTAGATAAATTCGAACCAGGTTGTGAGGATATATTTTGGAGTCTTAGATTTAAGACCACAATGGTAAAATGGTAGACCTGCAGGCCATATCGCTACTTTACCTATTTCTGGTACTATTGACTTTCCACACATTGGGAAAAGTGTCTCACCAGCTTCAACATCATTCAAGTAAAGAATGACTGCTAAATATTTTTTGTAATGTTCTGTACCAGATTCTACATGAACAGCTGAGTATCCTTTGTCTTCTGGTGTGTATTTTTGTACCTGTAGAGAACGAAATCCTGTCTTACAGATGCTCGTTAGAGGCCTGTCATAAGGTTTATAGTCCTCAGGACATAGAGAGTGTAGATATTTTTCATATTTAACTCCTAACGGATATAGTTTTTCAAATAGTTCTTTTGAATAGTCTATTGCATCAGGTCTAGGATCCCCGATCAATTGCATTTCTGAAGCTTCTTTTCTATGATCTCGTGTTTCCTGGCGCTTACTAGCATTGAAATAATTAACTAAATCTTCACACCAATCTTCTGCTAAGACATTTTTATAAGTCTTTATACATTCAGAAAGTTTAACATCATTTATCATAGAGAATATCTAAATTTAAACTTTTCTTTACCTCTAGCTCTCATTTTCTGAATCTTTTTAGCTTTTTCAAATGCTCTTGTTCGTGCTAATGGACCTATTCTATCAACAAACAAGATACCATTTAAATGATCCATCTCATGTTGATATACTCGAGCGGTTAATTCATCTGCTGTTTCTTTCTTGTCTTCTTGTAATTCATTCTGAAAAGTAATAGATACTTCTGCAGGTCTTACAACTCTAGCATATACATCTGGGATTGATAAACATCCTTCTTCCATAGTATTCATGTTTTCTGAATACTCTTCAATAACTGGATTGAAACATATTAGAGAATCCTCTTTCGTTTCTCCTCTCATAGCAAATACTCTTGCATCATATCCTAACTGATTAGCAGATACACCAAGACCGTTATGTGTAAACATTGCTTCTTTAAGTTCTTTAACTAAGACAAATGGGTCTACTACTGGATTTTTGAAATCGAATGGTTTGGCAACTTCTCTTAATTCTTTTATATTTTTTACTATCATCTCAAAACCTCTACTTCACTTTCTGTTTCTATTACAACTCTTGCACCACATGCTAGAATCTTGTCTCCGTTCTCACCGTATCTTACAACACTAGGTCCGTTAATCTGAACTTCGTGACAATAAGTATTCATTGCACCTTCTTTAATAGTAATAACAGCTTCGTTAGTACCATGTTTCAAGTTAGCACGAATCTTATGTTGATTTACATGTATATATGTTTTCATTTTTTTATTCTACTAAAATTGTTTACTTTTTCAAATTCAATTATGTTATTGAACTTTTCATTCATACTCTCACCTTTATGTGATATGATAAATGTATTTGTATTATCATCAAGTGTATGTAGTATTTTTAAGAATTCGTCTGTACCACCTTCATCAAGTGAACTATCGAATACTTCATCAAGAATCAGTAAGTTTGTATTGACTGAATTCTTTAACTTAGCAATCGATCTCCAAGTGAATAGAAGTGATAAATCTATTCTCATTTTCTCACCTTCACTAAATGATGAGTATGTAAAATTATCTCTATATCTTGATTTGATTTCTTCATTGAATTCTTCATCAAGTTCAAACTGTACAAAAAACTCCATACTTGCAAGATACTTGTTAATCAACTTATTCATTATCGGTAGATACTGTCGAACTATTTTAGTCTTGATCCCACCATCTCTTAACAATATCTCAGCTAAGTCATAGTAGTGTCTCTTATCAACTAAATTAGCTTCCATACCTTGTAATGTATTTAAAGCTTTTCTATACTTATCTAATTGTCCTTTATCACCTTCAGTATGTTCTTGAGCTTCTAAGTCTCTAATTTGTGATTCAATTTTCTTAATGTATCTTTCATTAGTATCAACAAGATTTTGTTCTTTCTGCATATTGATCTGTAATAGATTAATTTGTTTATAAACTTCTGATATTTCATCAAGTCTAGTATTTATTTCTTGTATACTTATACTTCTTTCTGATAATTGTTTATCAAGGACTTTTATATTTGTAGTTGTATCATCACATATATGATTTTTATGTTCTGACTCAATGTCTTGTTTACATGTCGGACATTCATCATTAGATTCATAGAAAGATAATTCTTTCATGAACTTTCTTCTCTCTAACTCAAATCCTTTTTCATCACTTAATAGTTCTTGTAGATTCTTTCTTACAGCACTTTCATCATTAATTTTAGTATGACAGGATCCCAGTTCATCCATGTTGACTTTGATATTTGTTTTATAGTCAAGTGATTGGTCTTCGTGTTCTTTGATATCTTTACTAAGTTTATCGATCATCTCTTCACGATTCTCTTCAAGTCTTTTCATAGCTTCTTCTTGACTTTCTATCTTCGACTCACCGATCTGAATGTTATGTTTAATCTCACTAAGTTCATTTCTTAATGTAGCAGTTCTCTGTTTGAGACAATCATTCATTACTGAAAAGACTTGTATATCAAGTATGTCTTCAATAATAGCTCGTCTCTCTGGTGTGTTCAATTGCATGAACGGTGTAAATGTTGAACTACCTAACACAACAACCTGTGTAAACGATTTATAATTTAGTTTAAGAATTTGTTGTTCTAAGATTGATTGCATATCTCTTACTGCAGCATCTTGATGCATGAACTTACCGTTCAAGTATATCTCAAACTTATTCGGTTTGATACTTCTATGAATTCTATATTGATTTCTACCTATAGAGAACTCTACTTCTACAACTGTATGTTTCTGATTGATTGAATTGATTAAAGCTGTCTTAGGTATCTTTCTAAAAGCACGACCAAATAAGCCGAATGTCAAAGCATCTAACATTGTTGACTTTCCTGAACCGTTTGCTCCGATTACAAGACTTGTCTTTTTTCTTGATAAATCTATCTCTGTAAATTCATTACCTGTAGATAGAAAGTTTTTAAATCTTACTTTATGAAACTTTATCATATCCCAATTCCTTAAACTTATTCTGATGGATTAGACCATCACTACAACTGACTCGTGTATGAGTGTTGTGTGGTTCCTGTGTACCACCTCTATATCTTTCTCGAATTATACAAGTGTCATCTGGTGCAAAGAAGTATTCTAATGTGTGTCCTTCTGACACAAAGACACCATCGTAAATTTCATAATCCATATTCAAATCCGTTATTATGTTATAATTTTTTGTGTTGGTGGTGTGATGATTGTTTTGAACATCTCTTCATATTGATTAAGAAGTTTTTGTTCAGGTTTAACTGTCCACACAATATTCTGTGGATTCAAAGTAATGTTACCTTGTCCTAAAATATTGTAAGGATATAAGTTTATCTTTGGTCCTGACCCTTCTTGTGCTTGTTGATGTATGAATAGTGGATTCACTATTTCATGATTATCTTGTAAATCAGCGATTATCATTTCACCGCTATTGAATTGTATTATATTTATCATACTAAAATATCTAAACTTTCAGCATACAATGACTTCATCAATGCATCTAATTCAGATTTATCTCCTTCTATATTTAAACTGTCAATGTGTTTTGTAAGAATTGTTAATGTATCTTCAGCTTCGCCAACTAACTCATCTTCATTTAGAATATCTAAATTACTATGGTCTTCTACAACCTTCAAGTCTGCCGGACCAGCTTTGATAATTCCTTCTACAAAAACATCAAACCAGTATGGTTCATTTTTATTCGTAACAATTACTTTTACGAATGTATCTTTTAAATGACTAAAGTCTTTCTTCTTAATAGTCATTAATGTTTCATCAGTATCATCATAGAATACTTTATGAAACATTTTTAGAGGATTGTTAATTGCCTCTATCTCTCTTGTCTCTGTATCAAAGACATGAAAATATTTATCGTCACCAAAATCATTCCAAGTAAACTCCATTTGAGCTCCTAGATATTTGATGTTTTGAATTACTGATTTAGTATGAAAGTGACCTGAATATACTTGTTCGAATCGACTTAACCATGCTACTGGTGTTCCACCACCATGAAAATGTCCTGGTGATACTTCACCACCGTTTACTTCTAAATGAGACATACAGATTTGTGCTGTAGTTGTCTCTAAGTATTCTTGTACATCTTCTTCATTTT
>Ga0075444_10000397_pt1 | contig 26108 bp, 24 predicted proteins | sample CoawatmetaG01DNA_FD_76836 | JGI IMG/M metagenome (GOLD analysis project Ga0075444, IMG submission 76836) | Marine microbial communities from the West Antarctic Peninsula - Coastal water metaG017-DNA | ecosystem: Environmental > Aquatic > Marine > Coastal | place: Atlantic Ocean: West Antarctic... | reverse complement strand
GTAAATGTTGCTTATTTACTTTCTCTTGCACCACCTCGATTCGTCGTCGAGCGCTTTTGATACAGTCGCGATAACCGCGCTGTCTCAGTTTTGGATCTTCAGTGCGAATCGCCACTAAGCCGTGAACAAGCGGCAGTAAGCCCGTCAGCGAAAGTCGCTCAAGGGCTACCCATTCGGGCGAATCTGTCAGTACAACGATTTTCAAGTCTTTGTGCTGACTGCGAATCTGCTCTAGGGTATCGTGCACACCTTCATATACTTCTATCTTTTGATGAGCCGCTGCAAAAGACTGCCAGAACTGTTCCGACATCTCCTCTATCTTCTTATATGAGAGTGAGCGATGTAACTTCAAACGACAGGCAATCTCTTCGACGGCAAATCCATACTCGTGCAATGTGGTGGTCGTAGCCACCTCAGCAAAGAGATTATTGATCAAACTAGTCGGCGCCCGCATGGCACTGGCCAACTCAGCCGTAGCGCCAAGAATAAAATCGGCAAACCAGCGCCGAGTATCAGTGAGAGTATTGTCTAAATCTAGGAGCAATATATTTTCATCGCGAGCATTTCTCACAGCAGTTGTATTACAAGGTAGGCTAAAACTCTCTTCCTGGGCATCAATCAAACGAGCTTTTGGGCTGGTTGCACGATGGTTTCTTTGCATTTACCGTTCCTCCAGAGTTTAGATTCATTCGCTCATTTCCAAGCCAAATCAGAGCAAATCAACCGCCACTAGCCAAAGTGACAGTGCGGAGATCTGACTATTGGCAGCAGTGTTCCATCACGCACGAAGCCAAAGGCTTGCAAAAGCGTGATATCAAATGTGGTGCTTACTTCTTAGACCAACCTAATTATTGAACTCTAATGTCCTCTTGTCAACGGTAGAAATTTTTAACCTTTTGGTAATCACCAGTGATACCACCAAAAAGCAACCAAAGCGAGAAACAACTCCCATAAAACCCTCTTCTGTAGCTCATCTTAAAAGGCAAAGCAAGAAATCACAGCTCGATTAATCCGAGCAAAAACAGAACGCTTTTAGCAAAGCAAAAGAGACAGTTATCCAGGCAAAAAACTTTGCCTATATGGCAATCACTCGATAGGCCGGAAGATAACAAAGCTCATGTCGTCAGCACCAGCTTCAGGCTGAGGCTGATTGAGAATACCCTGGCGAATTTGTTCTGGCTTAGGACCAGTCTTCTCAAGAAACTGCTGAAATGCCTGGACCTTACCATAGCCAAAGCGATCGAAAGCACCATCACTTGCCAAGACAACAGTATCGCCCTTACTTAGTTTAATAACTTCATTGCCTCGAGGGAAACTGCCATACATGTCGGTACCCAAACCTAAACCGCCCACTTCCGCATCAAGTTGCTTCACTACACCATTAGAGCGAACAACGAAAGCAAACTCCGAACTGGCTGTAGCGGTCTGCAACTTGCCAGTAACCGGATCATACTTAAGCATAGCTGCTGTAACTGACAGCTCATCTTTGGTACTTAATCTTTGATCGATCATAGCCAATATGTCGCTGGCACTTTTATTGCCCGTTTGAGGAAGCACTTTATCAATAGCAGCATGAACAGTAACAGCCTTCTTAGCAGCGTTTAGGCCGTGCCCCTCAACATCCATGGCGGCGATCAAAACCTCTCCATCCGCTGCCTTAGCAACCCTGACCAAATCACCACTGGCAGCTCCTTTGGCAGCGGGTTCTGTGTGGCTGATAAGCTCGATTCTACCGGCGGCTTGTTTCTGCAACACTACTGGGTTTTCCCAGCGATTTTGCAGGCTCCGAATGGCAATGCCTCCGTCCGAATCAGCCCGGTTCAAGGCACCCTTAACAAGTAGAGCCGGAGGAGCAAAACGCGATGCTGCCAAAGAACCAAACTTCATACCGACAGCACCAACACCGCTATCTACAATAAAGGAACCGAGGCTATTTTTAGTAATATCGATATTACGCTCCAGATTAGCTTCGCAGTGCCAGGTGTCTTTAACCGCATGACCAAACTGAGTCCAGCGCTTTCCCGTTAATTCATCATAGGCGAACTTAGTAGCCATAGCTGTACCAACACCAGCAGCCACTAACCTTCCTGGAGCACCCAAACGACTAGCGGCACCCAGAGCTAAACCCGTCGCCAGTGAAGTGGAAAGCTCAGGCAACTTATCTAGTGGATGCTTAGCAGTGTCAACCAGAGCGCGACCGACACCTAAGCTAATCATCTCGGCTTCTCTATATAATCTTTTAGATGTTTCCGACAAAACACTATCAGGTTGCCCCTGGTTGATTACTGAGTCATTAGATTGGCCCTTGAACTGCGGCATACTGCACTCGCGACATCTATGTAGGCTATTTTATATGACTCCTGAAAGAATAAAACAGCCAAGTTGCCTCAGCTGCTTACTCTGCCACCCCCGTGGAACTTTGAATTTTATTGAATTGAAATCAGATGCAACTCACTCTATGACAATACATTCGCTGCGCACTTTTGGCAAGCATTATTTTCGCCACAGAACGGCCACAGTTCGGTCACAACGAGACTAGAGGTTACTTAAAACCGCAGACCCGGTGAGCACCGGAGCACCACAGGAGACACCAAGCATTGTGCCGGGCTGGAGATAAAATCACTGGCGCTAGCCTCCAGAAGCAATATTCACATTACCACTACGGCATATAATACCTATCAGAATAAAAATAATAAAAAAAGTTGTTGATTCCACCTTACTCAGCTCCACAATCACTTTTCCAATCAAAAGTTGCCACCGTCCTTGGTAGCAAACGCTTAACTGATTTAGCTAAGCCTAAATAAGGAGAATTGAAAAAATCAGACCAAAGACACAGGTAACAAAGGCCATTTTAATACCAAGGCGCACATGAGCCACCCTAGCACCGCTGAGGAACACTGAGAAGAGAATGAAGCCAATGAAACCGCTGCCAAGGGTCTGTGTGACCAGTTGTGCATTGCCTGTAAGCTTTCCCAGCAAAGTAATACCAACGGCAAGAACCAGCGGCAGACCAAATATGTATAGTCGAGACTGGGCAGCCCAACTCTCGAAGACGGTGCGGTGGGAAGTAAATGTTCCAGCCCAATCGCAAGGGAGAATTCTGCCTAGGCCAAAAATACTGCCTAAAAACAGTATCAGTAAAAGAACGTCCATAATTAAAACCCTAGAAGTTGAAAGGAAAGACTAATAAGAAAAAGCGATTGCAGCTCTACTGAGCCGCAATCGACCAAGTCACCTTAAGACCGGTTGGTGCAGTAAATGTGTAGGTGAGCTCAACTCCTCGCAGGCCTTGAGCAATCACTTTGTCTACTAGCTTCAAGAGGTCAGGGTCATGATCCACTAGCCCATCGAGGTTGACTGCCACCCATTCATTCACCGGTAGCTCATCATAATGCTGTCGCAACCAGACACGACAAGGAAAGTCTTCTTCCTTACACTTATCGCCACTTTCATCAACCGACTGAACAGCAAAGTTAGAACCCTGGGTACGAGCGTAAAACTCAGGCACAAAACCTTGGGCCTCGGCCTGTTCAAAATATGGGGTGAGGCAGAAGCGATAGTCTTCACCACGGCGAAAAGGTGCAATCAGTTCCCTCTTCTCATCGGAAAGTAGCGCCGCATCTTCGCCCTTAAGCTCAGCCAATAACAAGACATCGCTCGCCACTAGACCCAATTCAAACTTAGCGTTCAAGGCAGCAACAATGGCGTCTTGTACGGGCTTATAGCGAGAGTAGAAGTAATTGGGGCCAATTGTTTCTGCCAGAGCCAGAGCTTGTAAAAGGCGCTCACAGTCTTTAAACCATTTACTGCCATAAAAGGTAGGCAGCTCTTCACGGGTAAAGATGAATCCGCCCAAACGCAGGCGAAAAACACCGTATGGCTTACTAAAAGAAATTACTACGGCAGCAATATTGGGATGAGATACATCAAAAACATGCTCGCGAGTCAAGCCAACATAGGCGAGGTCTAATATGACCTGGTGCCCAGCATCCAGCAGACCTTTTATCAGATGGTCAGGCAATATATTGCCTTGACGAGCCGAAGGATTACTTATGAACCAATAGCCGGGCTCTATCAACTCAGGTGCTTGGCTTACCTCGTCAAAATCATGCTCAATCACTCTCATGCCTATATTCTTAGCCTGCGCGCCATAGCCCTCATACTCGCCTCTAAGCACATGAATTGCAGCAACACCCTGGGTACGCAAACGCACTAGCAGATGAAATATCCCCTCAGAGCTGCCTTGACCCGGGTACTTGAAAGCAAAGTGCTCGAGACCTGAAACGGTCCGAGAGTATGCTTGAACCACTCGGTCAATGATAGGCCGATGAATCATGTCTAAATCAAGCTTGCCCTCATCTGTGGCGGTAACTTCTAAGGGTGGCGTAACCAAGTTAGAAAGAATCTGACCGGCCTCGCTGGCCTCTGTAGACACACGAAAGAGAGCAGGGTGGACGAAGGGAGCTACACGCTTCAATACCGCTCTTGTATCGCTAAATAGATAGCTATAAACTGCCTTCATTGGCGCGAAGGTAGTTACTTCAAACTTTCTCATGGTCGCTCCCGTTTATTGATTCGATTGATGCTTTTGGGCCTGGGCAAAAGCTTCTAGGCTGACACCTTCTTTCTGCCAATCATCACTGACCCGGCCATCGGGCAAGAAGATCAACTGCCGGCCGACATCTTCATTTTCATCGGCCTTAGTCAGTGAGTTGGTTAAGCAGACATTCTGGCCACCAACGTCATAGACACTGCCACCCCAGGGCAGGCGCTCTACTAAAGTGCCAGCAGTTTCAAGGTATGCTTGAATTTCAGCCTTAGCACTATCAGGCAAATAGTTAGCGGCAACGAAACTAGTAATTTCATCGTCACGGCTAGTGTCAGGCTTGTTAACCGGACGAATCGTGAGCTGCTCCACTCTATTGAGGCGAGCAAAATCCATCATTTTTTGCAACTCGGCTGAGCTGTCAATTTCCCCGCGCAACATCACTACGGCCAGGCGCACGGCATAGCCGAAACTATGCAAGTGGGCAATCAACGCAGGCAAGTCAATGTATGCCTGACGATGGGGCAGGTAGGTCTGTCTATTGCGCTCGGCATCATAATGAACAACCGAAATAGCAATCAATTTCAAGCCATACTCACGCCACTGACGCAGGTGCTGGCTCGTCACAATTTTACGATCGGCGATGGGGATGCCGTTCGTTTGCAATTCCACCGACTTAAAGTCAAAGGCGCGCTGAATTTTTAAGTACTGCAAAACTTGCTCGGGCCAGAGAGTAGGCTCACCTTTTGAAGTGAGCAAAAGGCTATCGCAGTGGTGGGTCTTAGCAAAAGCACAGACCTTAGCAAAGGCATTCAGGTCTGGCGCTTGCGCCTTACCGGTGACACCGTTCTCAGGGGTCATGCCGGCCACGCAGAAAGGGCAGCGGGCATTGCAAGCCAAGCCACCAACAATAGGGGTCAAAAGTTTGAAGCGTTTTCTCATATGAAAACCTCTAGTGTTCAAAATTATTTTTGCAACGATAGTGCTGGCGCACGAATCGAAAAGCTCAAAACTTGCTTAGTCTCACTGACAGCGATGGTGTCACCGCTGTTCAGCTTCTTAAGCAAAATCAAGTCAGAAATGGGGTCTTCCAAAAGCCTGGTAATAGCTCGACGCATCGGCCTAGCACCGTATTGCAGGTCATAGCCCTCGACCAGTAGAAACAATTTGGCATCTTCATCTAGCTCAAGGCCGATACCTTTAGGCAAGCGACTGACCAACTGTGCCAGAAGTAAATCTCTAACGGCACCAACCTGCTCAAGCGACAGTGGCTTGAAGCAGATAATTTCATCAAGACGATTGATCAATTCTGGCGAGAACAGCTCTTTGATCTCACCGTTCAAGGCTTCCGAATCAATTTCGTTCTTTTGCTTCAAAGCCTCTTGAATAAGACGAGCGCCCAAATTAGAAGTCATGATTACAATCGTGTTCTTAAAATCAACGGTACGACCCTGACCATCTGTAAGACGACCGGCGTCGAGCAACTGCAAGAGCAAATTGAAAACGTCAGGGTGAGCCTTCTCGACTTCATCGAGCAAAATTACAGAGTATGGCTTACGTCGCACAGCCTCGGTCAACTTCCCCCCTTCACCATAGCCAACATAGCCTGGTGGCGAGCCAATCAAGCGGGAGACAGAGTGACGCTCCATATACTCAGACATATCTAATCGAATCAAATCATTTTCAGAGCTGGAAAGAAACTGTTGCAGTGCCTTTGCCAGCTGAGTCTTACCGACACCGGTGGGGCCGACAAACAAGAAAGCACCGTTCGGTCGATTGGGATCTTTCAGGCCCGCTCTGCCGCGCCGCACAGCACGCGCAAGAGCGCCAACCGCCTGCTCTTGACCCACTACTACTTTGTGCAATTCAACTTCAAGATCAATCAAGCGCGCCAAGTCATCACTGTCTAGGGCCGACATTGGTATGCCCGTGTTAACAGCAATGACTTCTTCTATCTGTCTAGCCTTAACGATCCGAGCGACCGGTTCAGCGACAGCTAATTCAGCCTCTATTACCACTCTGCTGCAGGTTTCATCAAGTAGGTCGATAGCCTTGTCTGGCTGGAAGCCATCACTGACATAGCGGTCCGAAAGTCTGGCGGCCTCGACAAGCGCCTCGTCGTCAATTTCGACACCGTGATAAATTTCGTACGCTGCCTTCAAGCCACGCAGAATCTCAATAGTTTGCTCGACAGAAGGAGGATCAACTGGCACTTTGCGGAAACGCCGAGCCATAGCAGCATCTTTGTTTTCAATACTTTGCCGATATTCACTAATTGTCGTGGCACCAATGATACTAATCTCTCCTCGAACCAAACTTGGCTTCAGAGCGTTAGCTGCATCCATCGAACCACTAGCGGCACCAGCGCCTACTAGCGTATGCAATTCATCAAGAAAGAGAATTACATTTCCGGCTTTCTTCACTTCGGCAATAACATTTTGTAAGCGCTCTTCAAAAGCTCCGCGGCTACAAGTACCTGCCAGAAGGCCCGTTAAATCGAGCTGTAGCAACCGCTTACCACGCAGGCGTGCTGGCACTTGCCCTTTCTCAATTAGCTGGGCAATGCCCTCGACGATTGCTGTTTTGCCGACGCCAGCCTCACCAATTAGCACAGGATTATTCTTGCTTTTACGGCACAAAATCTGCACTACTCTAGCCACCTCTGCACTTCTTCCAATCATGGGAGAGAGCTTATTCGCTCTTGCCAAAGCAGTAAGATCTACGGTAAAGCGCTGCAAGGCTGAGCCGCAGCTTTTGCTTTCACAAGCAGCAGCAGAATTACCTTTAGCATCGAGTGGCTCAAGGCCTCTAGCGACAGCGGCTGTGTCAGTATTGGCCGCTAAGTTATCTTCGGTCTGTGCCCGCAGCTCAGCACTTAAGTCGGCCTCAATAGCGTCAAGCTGCCGGGAAGTTACAGAATGAAGCAGCAGTGCATCTCGCAACTTCTCGTTATGGCGCAACAATGTTAGCACTAGAAAATCAGTTGAAAGAGATCCTAGTTGCTTTTCATTGGAATACTGGGAGGCGAGGTTGAGGGCTTCAACCAGATCGCCAGTCATCAGGGCGGTCAGACCGGGTAACTTAAACTCGTACAATTGACCATTGACGGCCCTTTTGTTGTGAGCCACACGCAAGCGCTGCTCATCAACCTGGTTTTCAAAGAAAATTCTAGCGCTAGCAGTATTACCCTCAAGTAAAATTCCGACAAGAAGAAACAGTGGGCTAATATCTGTTCTTCCTAATTTTCGAACTTCAGCATCAGCAATCTTCAACGCTCGTTGAAGTGACTGGTCAATTTCCATCATTGGGAAAATCCTTCACAGGCGAGGCCCATGAGCCTATAGTTGAACCTTCTTGTTCAGCTAAATCAATTGATCAAACTGCCGAGTAAGAATGGTCGGCGGACGTAAGCAGAAAAGAATTTCGTGGTCAAGAGTATCGCTGACGCCATCACTGCTTTTTCCGGTTTCGATATTCAACCAGCGAATCAGTTGCCAGACGGCGAGACCAGATAGATATTCGGCAGTTGGACCCACTGAAATGGTGCTACCGCAAGCCGAAACTTCAGCCACATCATCGTCATACAGTGTCTCTTCCCAACCTCTAACCTGAGCACTGCGAGTAGGATTAACGACATAAACGCGCCCCTGATCAACCCCCATTCGAGTTTCAATCATAAGCTTGGTTGCTACCTTGTAGCGTATTGCCTTCTTCCAGATTTCTTGGCGCGATGACATTGTATCCGTAAGCAGAAAAACCACATCACCCAGCTTCTGGCTGGCATCAACGCGTTCGTTGTAGATAGTTATCTCAAGACCGGTATGAGCTTTGACTATGTCGCGTAAAGCCTCTACTTTAGGGCGACCAATATCAGCCTGGCTAAAGACTTGATTAGCTATATTATGAGCCTCGACAATGTCAAAATCGAAAACGTGTATGTTTTCTAGACCAAGCTTAGCCAAGGCCAGTACGATGCGCGAGCCGCTGGCACCGGCTCCAATAACGTCAATGCGACGTTTGCCAAAAGCGTCAGGTGAAAATACATCCACGTGACGAGTGGTATCAATGTTGTTCATAAGTAGCTTATTCCTGTTTAGTTGAAGAGATCAGAGTAAATGTTTCGCATCCACTGCGGCCACCAACTCGACTTAGCCTGCTTGGGTTGGTCACTGGAATTTTGTTCAGGAGAAGAGCGATACTGAAAAGGAGGACGAATCTGTTGAAAGTTCGCCTCTGGTTCCTTACTAGCCCTTGCCAGCTCCAGCTCTTCAGCAGAAGGTTGACCAGGTGAATACCTCGAGTCTTCAGAAGCAGAAAAGATCGAAAACAAGCTACCAAAACCACCAAAGCCATAGACCCTGTCTAGTACTTTGGCAGAAAATTCAGCTTGGATTTGCGCTCGCAATTCAGCACTGGGCACAAGCAACGGTGACAAACCCATACGTTCATACTTTCGCGTGCGCTCTGCGACAACATCAGTCGGTACAAGAGGTTCAGCTGGCTGCTCTGGCACTATTGGCTTGTTAGGATCATAACGATAATCATGAAATTGACCAGCAAAAGAAGAGCCACCTTTCGGTGTGAGATCGTTACCTGTGGCTAAATCAATCACACACCAATTAACGTCGCACACAGCAAAGCCAATGTCGAAGAAATAGACTGTGAATTCTGCTCTACCAAGCTTGTTAAAAATACCGCGCACATACCAATCGAGATTTTCCTCGCGAAAACGCAGCATAGTGCTCTCATCTGTACCAGATGGACTAGTGCCCATACGCACGTGGGAATGGCCCCAGAAGCGCATCTTATTGAGAAGATCGAAACCGTCGTCACCCCGCAAAAGTAATTCGTCGGCCAACTTGCTACAGCCTTCTACCGAAAGCTCAGTTTCAACGGCAGTAACTTCTTGCTCAAGAAGAAAAGTTTCTTCTATCAAGAAACAGTTGTTTTCAAGGCGGGTGACTGCCCCCATCCAGCCCACTTCTTTGTCGGCGATTTCGACATATAGAAGCATTTGTTGATAGGCCTTAGGGGTAAGAATAACCCAGGGTCTATTTCTGGCTACCAACTGAGCTCTTGGCTGAAATGCATGGGCTTTGAACGGTGATTCGTTAAAAGCAGAAAATGATCGCACTGGCCGGACCGCTTCTTCTACTTTCTCTTTTGCCGCAACAGTTGCGGGATCAGGTTGCTTTTCTTGGTTTGATTGTTCTGGCTCTGACATAAAGTCTGTGTAGGTTGTTGATTGTTGTTTCACTTCAACGCGAAAGTCGAAGCAGCGTGGGGCCAGCGGAGCAGATACTTGCCCATGGCATCATCGTGAGCAGTCTCAAGAAACTGCAATACGACTTCAATAGCAGTGGCATATTCCATCTGAGCCACTAGCTCAATTAACGACTCTAAAATTTCATCAGGACAAATTCTGCCATCGCTATAAACATAGGGCGCCTGCATCTCTCCCCAACCAGCACTGACGGCTCCTGCTAAGTTGTAGCAAGCTAAGAAATTACCAGTGGGTTCAGAAATATTGATTACGATTAAAAACTTACCCAGCTCATGCACACTATGGCTAAATGAGCCTGTCGCCTGCAACGCTCTGGTGTATATCAATAGTTGTCCTGGACAAAAGCGCACAGCTTCTACTTGAGGGATAGCCAAAAGCTGCCGATACTGTTCTTTGAAGCGCAGCAAGAGTTTGTCTATCTCAGGCTTTTCATAGTGCACTTGAGTAAGGCTGGCACCATGCAAATAAGCAACAAGAGCAGTGGCCAAGCTCTTCTGGGCAGCACCAAAGCTTGACTGGGCGGCCTTGGCAACATCCTTGTAGCGCACCTCTGCCAGCTTGATATAGTTAGCCCGGGATCGGCCCAGAGCTGAGTCAGCACTGTAAGACAGGTTTAGCCTAGAGACCGTCACCTCTTCCTGCACAGGAAAAGTAAAGCTGGTCTCGAAAACATCTTCCCACTCGGTGTTCTTAGTTTCAAAATTGCTGGCCCCAATAATTCTGCCAATCAGTGTTATATCTTCATTGACTAAAATTGCTGGCGAGTCCCACTCAAACCAGTCGATACCAGCTTGATTGAGCTTGTCTAAAATTTGAATAGACGGGTCTTTGATGATGTATCCAGCCACAGCTAACCCCCTATTAAGTTGGCACGAGGCCATTTGTCGATATTTTTGCCCCAGGTATCATCGGTATTGGCAGCTTCAACAAAGGCAATGGCAGCCTCAACGGCAGCGGCATATTGGCGCTCTGCCAGAAGCTTTGAAAAGACCTCTTTCATATTGCCCAAACATGCTTTCCCTTCGGCATCTACATGGGGTGCATTCATACCGCCTGGTCTAGAAAACGTGGCCTGATTGAGCCAACGCAGTCCATCGGAACTAGCAGCGGGAATGATAATTTTGAAATTACCAATCGTGTGATTGACGTTGTTACGTGTATCTTTGCAATAAAGAGTTTTTGTCGTCACCACTACCTGATTATCTTTGACAGTGACGTCAACTATTTTTGGGATGGCCATAATGGCATCGAACTCTTCACCTAAACCCATCCAGGGAGCTGCCATCTGCTCGTACATAGATCGTTGTGAGGCAATGGCCGCTCTAAGACTGCCTGCAAATGACTCAGCGTCGTCTCGAAGCTGATTGATAGAGGGAGGTGACTGTTCCTCAAGTAATTTGAATTGTCTGGTACACTCCCAGGCAAACATTTCCTCTAGCACTGCCTCCCGCGCACCCGGCGCACTCAGCTGCAAGAGCAGCTTACGAGCCTCTATGAGGAAACTAGCCCAGAGCAAAGCCTCCTCGCTTGTACCTGACTGAATCAACTCCGAATACACATAAACAACTCGACCGACCAACTCACCAACGGCATGACCCTCTGGTGTAATAATCGGTACCCCTAGGGGCGATGGCGAGAATACATTTGCCTTCTTCGGAGCTGGTGAATTCCAATAATAATCAGGCATCTTCACTCGTCTTGTTTCCAGTGGTGCACTGAAGAACTTAATCACCAGATCATCATCAGCTGCTATACCAGCCCGAGCCACTGCGCTGACCGAACCACGGCAACTAACAATAGTTAGCTGCGTACTGCAAAAAGAGCCGAGAACTTGTTGAGCCAACTTAACCAGAATCGCCTGCCCTCTTATCTGCCGATGACCGTCACTAAAACCAGAAATCTTTACTGGTATCTTGCTAGTCGGCACAGCTTCGTCAAACCCAAGGGCCTGCATTGCTTGACCGGAAAAATCGGCCACCCCTTCCTTGCTGATATAAGCTTGAATCTCTTGCTCTATACGAACTTCACGAACAAAGCAGGCCAAACAATTAGCCAGCAGTGCCAAGTAATGATCTTCGCCCTTGCGAGCAAAACGGCGCTTCAATCGCTCAAACCAGTCAATGTCGTTGCAGGCACTAGCCAGCACATCAAAAAGGAAATGAAGCTGATTGCCCTGCAACTGACAGGGGCTAAAACTATTTGAGAAATCCACATAAGGGAGAGCCTGAGGGTCAGGATCGCGAGCTTTTAGAGTTGCTCTAGTTGCAACAGACCAAACGCTGGACGGTACAGTGGAGTGCCATTCTTCTTGATCAATTCCCGGCGCCAAAAACAGGTGGAACTTGCCGTTATCTTCAACTTCAGCACCGCCGCATCCGCTGCCATAAACTACAATTTCTTGCTTTACTATGGGCCAAAGAAGATTGCTAACAATCGCGGCTATGCGCTCTTCTCTAACGGGAAAGTACCCGCGAAAACTTAGCCTTTGCAAAAGAAGCCGTCTTTCCGGAGCAACAATCGAATAAATCACTCGATAGAGAACGTCCGACTCTTGCAGGGTCTCATGAACTTGGGCCTCTAGGACCTGCAGACTTTGCTGAAAGTCATGAAATCTGACCGAAACACCGGTTTGCCCCGCTACGTTAGCAGCTTCATAGACTATGTCAGCCTCATCAAGTTTCTGACACTGTTGCGGGCTGAGACTGGCAAAGAAGTACTTTTTGCGCCGGTTGTGCTTTTGTGCAATCACTCTGGCCTGTATCAGTGCTATCAAAATTGCTACAAAAACAATAAGGATGAGCCACCAATAGGTCATTATTTTCAATAGAATTACCATTTTTGTGACCATGTATGAGTTAAAGGAAAAAAAGCCATCCAGAGCATTTTGCTCTGGATAGCTCAAGGAAATTACCAGCCCCAACTAAGAGCGGTATCGGCCTAAGTTAGCTCTGATTTCCTTTTACTGGTTTCAACAACAAAATGGTTAAACTAGACACTCCAGCTGGTAGCCGAGTGTCTAAAGCAGCAGGGGCACCGTTCATACGAAACTGGTAGCCAGCAGCATTAATAGAAGCAGCTTGTACAACATCACCGACAGTTGAGTTAGCGTCGACCAGTACTTTCTGCATGTTGCCGAAAACACCGATGTTTACAGATACGGTTTCAGCAGCTGGAGCGGACGGAACAGGGCTAGAGGCAATGTCTAAAACGGCATTGGGTTTGGTCAACTGAACATTAGTTACAGGGCCAGTGTTTTCGTTATTTTGATTATTATTTTCTGTGGTCATTATGATTCTCGAATTGTATTGCGCTGCAAATGGAAAACCACTGGTATTGCAGCTTTGCCAGTGGGAATAAATTGATTTTTTGTATTTTGCTTTGGTCTAATTCTATTTTCGCTAAGCCAGCCTTACAGGCTAAAGCGCTTTAATTTTGCTCTGTTTTCCCAGCGCCAGCAAAGATAGCTAAGAGCGTTTCGCGACGACTTTGCCTGCACCAATTCAATTTCAAAAGCGCGTTTGTCTTTGACGAATTGGCGAGTGCGCAGATGCTGACTGACTGAACTCTCACTCAAATCGAAGGTGTCAAAGCGATTCTCTCTGCCATCGGCGATGCGATAGGCTATGCCTTCTTCAACCACTCGCACCAGCTGATCTAAAGCTGCTGCCGCTGCTACAGCACCACTATGACCATTGCCAGCTCCAGCAGACATAAACCGGTCATCGAGGCAATGCTTATAGCCAGTGGGGGCACGCTCATCAAGATACAAATTTAGAGCATGGGTCTCTTCACCAGTGGACCTAACGTGAGGTCTTTTTTCGGGGTCTTTTGTACGAGCATGAATATGCAATAGACCTTCACCAAGGCTGTAGTAGCTACTGTGGTCGTTGGTTATGCTGCCAAATACCTGAGTAAATGCGGCCATAATCAACAAACAGTCTTCCGGTGCTTTAGCGTAGACTTTGAATAAACCAGCTAACAAAAGAATATTTCTATCAAGAAAAGCCTGAAAGAAATTGGCAAACGCCACCCGCTCGTAGTCAGAGAGAACTTTTGTTTCAGCGTAATGGCTGATTAGAGAAGGAAGAAATTGCTCGATCTCTGCTTTAGTTACTACCTTATTTTTCATGATTGTGCCTCTTGTTGTGAGTAATCACTACAAGGTTGCGCTCATACCAGATCAGCCAAGTGACTAGTGAAGAGCGCAAAACTGTAGTAATTTTGAAGGAAAAGAGCGGGGCAACCAGCAATTCAGCCGCTTGCCTCGCCATTTAAACGGTTACAGACTGAGACTAAGCCCCAAATACCCTGGCAATCTGAGCAGTAACAACCTGCCAGGTGCGAGCTATGGCGGCCAAAACGGGCTGCAGAATAATTAGCAAGAATCTAAACTGCCGAGCGACACTGGCCCAAAGCGCTTTGTAGACAGTCCACAAAGCTTCGAAAGCCCGATTGAAAACTGGAGCCAGAGTAGGGGTGATGGATGTGAACAATTTAGAGAATTGCAGGTACAACAACGGGGCAAATACACCACCTACCAGTCCAGCCGCGCTCAAACCCAGCAACGCCGCAGCAGTTAAGCTGCCACTCAATTCATTAGCATAGTAACCAACCGTAGCCAATGTCACTAAACCTCCTACAGAAGCCAAAGTAGTGGCACTATAGTATGAAAACAAACGACCCAAAAGAACAAAGCCATTGATTGAGACGAAGGCAATAATTACCGCATCGACGTAGAAGTTACTAGTCAATTTGGCCGACACCACAGGCAGTGCCTGCAACAAAGCAATCACCAAAATCACCAGGTTGAGCAAGTGACCGAAAAGCTTGGCAAAATCTGATCTGTCGTTGAAAGCCTCTTTGCGTTTTTCGGCCAATACCACAAATGCAGCCACAATTTTGCTTGACAGTCTGCCATGAAGACTCTCTAAAGCATAGCCGACAGAACGTGACAGAGGGCGAGTCATAGCACGAAAGGCAATGTAGAAAATGGGATAAAACACCAGCCCAGTGCTAAGCAAAGTAGCTACCGCCAGGCCAAAATTAAGGGCGGCAGAAGTAGTGGGGGCGGTTTGATAGGTGCCGTAAGAGGCGACCAAAATGGTGGCGATAGCCATCTCACGGGTAGCCTGCGACTGGCCAAAGTGTTTTTGGAAACCTTCTGTGTAGCTATAAACCAGAGAGACTACAGCAATCAACCATGCCAACCAAAGTGCCAGACCGGTAGCAATGCTTAAGCTATAGAGAACCCAGGCAAAGGCACAAGCCAAGCCAATATTGAGCAAATGCTGATAAAAGCGTTGGTAGTCTTGGTCTTCTTCATCGCCATAAGAAGAATTAAGTAGCTTGCTCCAATAGTGCAATACTCTCTTCATAAAACCGCCCTGCAAGCCAACTACCAGCGCTGGCACCAAGTAGGTAATCGCCAACAAACTAGAAGCGGCGAATGTAGCAACTTTCACTACTTCTGATTGAGCGGCGACAAAAGGCACATACTCAAGCAGAGCCCAAGAGCCCAGCAAGCCATAGGCAACGACAGACTGATAGGCTTTGCTATCGAATAAAGGGCTAACAAGACTGACCAAGACCAGAGCCAGGATAAAACCAGCGACTGCAGCAAAAGCTTGCAAACCGACGAAGCTAACTCCCAGGGTCAAAACCCAAGTATAGGTTAGATAGCCATAGTATGAAACCGTGGCAAAGAGGGCAATATAGAGCACAGTTTCAATAAAGCGAATACCTTTAGAGCGGCCACCATATTCATTTTGCAGTTGACTCCACAATGCCATTGCTCCTGGAGCCCGCTGTATCATGGCGACAATCTGCTCTAGTGCTGGTAGCAGAGCGTTTTTCCAAAGCTTTTCATAGGAGCGCCAAAGCTTTTCCCACAAATCCCAGACATGACGCAAGACAAAGTAGTACAAGCTTGACCAGACGTGGGCGTAGGTAAGGGTTGTTACCACCAAGAAAATCAGCAACCAGGTGGCACTACCTAATCCATAACTAAATGCTAGCCAATCAGCTGTCTGCCAGGCAGCCAGGACGGCCAGAACAGCACCAATCAATGCCACTGGTATCGTCCTTGACCAAGAGCCCGTGTTGTAGGCGCGTTTACATAGCCACTCCCCACTAATTTTCAGGGTGACTGGAATGAAGAATATGATGTTGAGGATGAACTGAAAAAAGCTCGTTTTTGGTGTTTCCATTGGAATACCTGTAAGTTGTTTGTGGTTGGTGATTGTTGTTGCTGAACTTAGTAACAGGCACGATAGCTATCGCATCGCTCGGCCTGATATTCAGCAATTAGGGTTCTTTGTTCGGCAGTTTGCATATACTCCGGCACGGCGCAAGCCGCAGTGACAAGCTTATTGCGGGCCTCGTTCACGCGCCGCTGTTGTTCTTGAAACTCTCTTCTGCGCCGCACATCGTCGCGATTTGAATAACTGCTAATAGAGCTGCGTGCATCAGCCACCAGGCGGGCCAGCAATGGCTCAACGTCGCTCGCTGTCAGAGCTTTTAGTGCAGCCGCGGAAACGAAACTACTGAATCCATGCAGTTTCATCGTTTCAATTTCTTCCTTCTTTGAAGCGATACCACAGGCCGCACGACTGCGATCGGCGGCACCATTGAGAATCTGGTAAAGATTGCTCTCGCGCCCGCAGTAGGTATGAACATCATACGTTGGACAAATAATTAGATCGAAATAGTCAAACGAGCCAGAGCTATAGCAATCTTCTCCAGGGGGCAAAAACGACATGCCTAGATTTTCGTGGGCCTCATTAACCGAAATAGCCAGAGTAACACTGTGGCCAGAAGCTATCAAAACTTGCGACAGTTGCATTAATAGCTGGTTGTTTCTATTTATCAAAAGAATTTTCATAGGGCTTATACTCCGTTTTTTACTTGAGAAAGCCTGCCCTAACCGAAGTTAGGGCAGACAGAATTTAGTGCGTGTATTTGCTGGAGTCGAGACCTAGACCATCAGCCACTAGCTGCAAGCGAGTCTGGTCTATATTTCGACCTCTTCTGCCACCAACAATCGACAATGCCAAACGCATAGCGATGTCAGTCTGATAGCGATCGGCAGATAGTTGTTTGACTTTATTCAAGGTACTTTCCCAGGCATACATGCACACTGGATGTTCAATGTCACCTAGATAAGTATTGAAATAACCAACCAGAGCATCAGTAGGTAGATGATCAAAAGCTCTGGCATGCTTGATACGCTCAACAATTTCTTCCTTCTGCTCATCGCTCAGTAGCTCAGTGCGCTTGCCAGAAGCCAGAAGCAGGGCAGTTAAACCCATAACAGACTTCTGAAAGCTCACGGTAGTGATAGCTGAAGCACATTTCGTCAGCTCGTCATGAGTGGTATAGATAGCCTGCATCACCCATTTTTTCAGGTAGTACAGTGCCACCACAAAGTAGGCAAACGTGACAAGCAGAGCCAATACTTCAAGTAAGCCGCCTATACCAAAGAATGGTACTGCGACGATGACTCCTGAAACAAAGAAGGTAAAAATAGCAATAGCAATTGCCTTACCTTCGCTGGAAAATCCCAGCTCAGGATGACTACCGAAAAATTTGTAGATATTGTGGCTGACCATGATCATGCCTAAGATCACTGGCATCAGTAAGACGATGGGAAGGAGGGCGGTAATGGGCATCAACATATGTGATTCCTCTTTGCCTTTTGGGCAATAGTTGGCGAATGAAATGAAGGTTCTTTGTAAGAACCTCCACTGTTTAAATGATCGTGTCTTATATATCTGGCGGGGCAGACGCTTTAGCGCTTGCCGCTACTCTTGGTGACGGTAATCAAATAGCGAATGGTTGCTACTTGTTCCGCCGCAAGCGGAGTTAGCTGTACCATGGCTGGAGCAATACCATACTCTTCAGCGATAGTGTCACCCAGGACAAGCAATTGCGAATATTGTTCAGCAGGTGCCGATACTGAAACGACAGCGTACTTACCGTGCTGTGCTTCAAGAGTGCTGCGATGAATCAATGTTGGTTGTGATTGAGATTCAGACATAGTCTATTACTCCTAGAATTGATTAACTAAAAGAGAGCCAAAGCGCATCGAGACGAGCTCTAACTAACTGAGCCTGCTCTTCGATTTCGGCAAAAAGTGGGGCGAAAGCTTGATCGACAGCGGCATTAAAACCACTAGTCTGCATGTAATCATGCACATCAAAATCTGTATAGTCGAAATCTTCTGGCAAGACTGCCGGAAAATTTTGCCATGCAGCGGAGGGGGAAGAAGCTGAAACAGCTTCAGTTGTTGCTGCCATTGTTGATCTCCATAGCAAAAGGAGTTAGGCCCTGGAAGGAAGCGAACTACCACTGCCAACTTCATTTGGGTGATAGCGCTTGAGAATGTGCACGGGACTTGTGTAAGAAAACCTTCTTGCTTAATAGCTAATTGAAAAATTGATGGAATAGATTCATACATATTGCTAGAACGCCAACACTCTTGGCAATGGCGCCGTGGTCTTTATGAATTGCAATTACGGAAGGCCGCCTATCTTAGATTAAATCGACTCACGAGCCACAGCACAAAGCGGCCTGTTCTTAGCCCGCCTGAAGGGGCCTATGCGCACCAATTAGCGTAGCGCAATCAAAGGAAATTACAGACAAAAGACCACTTACCGACCAAACCAAAGAGACACTAGCAACCGAGCGACATAGGCTCGTGGGTGGAAAGAAATATGTAATCAGATCTACTTGCCAAGGGCCAATTGATCAAGCCAATATCAAGATCTCTATCACACTTCTTTTTCTTGGCATTACAACACTTCTTATCTACACCCGCCACTCCGCAGCATTTTTCATTAGCGCGTAGCTAATGAAGATATTGCCGCACTGCAAACTTTCAACATTCAAAAACTTTGAACCCTCAGGAGGTTTTATGAGCATCCACCGCATTGAATATTTAGACCATGACCGCATCGTAGCTTTTGACGATGAACTAGACCCGGCTTTTGCCCTCTATGTTCTATGCCGCAGCTACCTGGCCTATGGCGGAAAAATTACTAGTTATAGCGAAACAAGCCTAACTGCCGAAGTCACTTTCTTGCGCCCCGAACAAATGGTTTTAACGGCTGACTGCCAGAACATGAAAGCTTTGTATAGAGCGGCTCAAGCCATAGAAACAATCAATCAACCGGAGCAGCGCATTGAAGACAGCCCGAACGGCCTCATCTTTGCCCTAAGCGGTCTAGCTCAAGCTCACAGCGGAGAGAAAACCGCCATGATTGCCCTGCTAGCTGGCGCCAACATTACCAACCCGACTGAGGTAAAAGCGATGACTGACCTTGGTCTTGAGCTAGCCCTCACAGTCTTTATGATTGACAGTCATAGTGCAGATGAAGACAGAATGCCATTGCACGACACCATCGCACTGGTGAAAAACATCTCCGATTTTCTCAGTCTAGAAGTGCCAGATTCACAACAACAAGGTCGCACAACGATTATGGACGCAACCAACTACGCCTTGAGAGCGCAAATTCCGCTCTTAGCGTTCTTGGCCGAATGGGTAGAAGGCATGGCGCGTGGTCTCACCCTCGGTGACATTGTCAGACACAAAACGTCCTAGACACGCTATCGCTACAACGCTGTAAGCGATAGCAATTTTTAACCGCTGCACCTAAGCGGCAATAACTGGAAAGCACAATGACTAAAACAAGACATGTACAAAAATGGTTTATGGCCGGGAGCGACCAAGAAGAGCACCAGGTAGAACATACAGCTCCATGGTGGAGAGTCGTTTGTCTCACCGGGGTAGATTACTTCTCAACCCTCTGTTATCAACCCACCATTGCTTTTGCCGCAGCTGGAGCACTAGCCCCGCTGGCAACGATTGTTTTGGCCCTGGTTACTCTGTTTGCCGCACTGCCTGTGTATTTCACAGTAGCCAACGAGAGCCCCCACGGCCAGGGCAGTATCAGCATGCTAGAAAGTCGCTTACCGGGCTGGTCAGCAAAACTCTGCGTTTTGGTTCTACTGGGTTTTGCTGCCTGCGCCTACCTGATCACCATTACCCTCTCCGCCTCTGATGGCGCTGCCCATTTCGTCGAGAACCACGAAATGCACGAAGCAATAACAGTGCAAGGATATGTCATTACTGCCGTGGTAGCCGCACTGGCATACCTCATAGCTGACCGGTCGCGGCAACTAATTGTCATCGGCTGCCTCGCTTTAATGGCCTACGCTGCCCTGGATCAATTCGCCCAGAGTCGCTTAGCCGTAGCTTTAATCATGATCCTGCTCTTAGGGGCATTGTTTCTCAAAGGCCTACGCGAAGTAATTGGCATTGCCGTTTTACTTGTAGTGGCTTTCTTGTCACTCAGTGCCATCGTCGTAGCGGCAGGCCTCTACCAAGTCTACCTTCACCCTGAGCTCATAAGCGGCTGGTGGCAGCGTCTCTTGGGAGACTATAACTACTCCTGGTCAGCCATACTCTTCGCTTGTCTCACGGTCTTCCCCTTACTGGCTCTAGGCCTTTCCGGGTTTGAAACAGGAGTGCAAGTTATACCCCTGGTGAGAGGCGCTCAAAACGACAATCACCACCACCCCCTGGGAAGAATTCGCAATGCCAAAAAGCTTCTGGCTGCCGCAGCAATAATCATGAGCATCTTTCTGATTTTAAGCAGCGTGGCCACGACCTTGCTAATTCCGGCCAAAGAAATGATGCCTGGGGGAAGCGCCGAAGGTCGCGCCCTTAGCGTCTTAGGTCACAACCTGCTCGGTCACGGTTTCGGCACTATATTCGATACCGTTACCATCGCCATTCTCTGGTTCGCTGGTGCTTCTGCCATGACCGGACTGATTAATCTGGTTACTCACTATCTGCCTAGATATGGCATGGTGCCTTCTTGGGCCAGAGCTTCCCGCCCGGTGATTATCGTCTTTACTGCGATTGCTGTGCTTGTCACCGTCATTTTCAAGGCCGATGTTATGGCCCAAGGCGGCGCCTACGCAACGGGAGTACTGGTGCTTATCACCTCTGCCTCGATCTCAGCAACCTGGTGTTCATGGGAAAAGCACAAATGGCATGCCCTAGCATTTGGCGCAACAGCTCTGGTCTTTCTCTATACCACCTGCGTCAACATGATTGGTCATCCAGATGGTCCAAAAATCGCTGGCTTCTTCATTCTCATGGTACTCGCCACATCGCTAATATCAAGAGTAATGCGTGTTCTCGAGCTGCGCGTCAAAGCGGTAGAGCTCGATGAAAATGCCAGGCTGTTCTTGACAGAAGCCAAAGCACAAAATCAAAAAGGCATCATCCACATCGTCGCTCATAAGTTTGGCGGCACAGCTTACACAATCAGGGGAAACGAAGTACGAGACAGACACAACATCGGAGACGACGACCAGCTCATCTTCTTGGAAGTCACCATCGAAGACGCCTCAGAATTTGTGGACGAAGTACTAGAAGTCGAGGGTACTATTCACAAAGGCAACCACGGCGATCACCGCATTTTGCGCTGCAAAAGCCCATCCGTAGCCAATGCCATTGCGGCAATTTTGTTGCATATACAAAGCGAATGTGACACCCGCGCGGCTGCTCATATTGGCTGGTCTGAAGACGGCCCCTTCCTTACAGCGTTTACCTTTTTGCTCTTTGGTGACGGTGAAACCGGGGTGCTAGTGCGCAAAATTCTAGAAACAGCAGAACCGAATAATAAACATCGACCCCTGGTGTTGATTGGTTAACAAAATCTCTCACAACCCTCTGAGTGACAGCATTCAGAGGGTCTTTTCTTTGGTCCGAAAAACCATTTCTTATAACCTGAAAAACAGGAGATCTAAAATGGACTGCACACACAAATGTCCGGCCATCCGTCTTGTGATGTTCCCCAAAGATACAAACCCTTGGGGCAGCATTTTCGGAGGCGTTATTCTCTCTAACATCGACATTGCCGCTAGCGTCGCCACCCGTGCCATTACGCAGCACCGCACCGTCACTGTCTGCATGAAAGAAGTAGTTTTCAAACAACCAGTAAAAGTGGGAGACATCCTCACTTTCTGGACCGATGTCGTCAAAGTTGGTCGCACCTCGGTCACCATCAGAGTCAAAGTAGAAGCTGAACGTCACGGCGAAACCATCCCCGTAACCGAAGGAGAGGTAGTTTTCGTATCAGTAGACGATCAAGACCGCCCGATTCCACTCGACTCACCCATTGGCACTCAAGGAGAAGCAATCTAATGCTTACATTCACCGGTAACTGGTAGCGGAGGAAAACCCATGTTTGCAAATTTTGATCCCGCAATAGTTTTACTAATTGTCGTGGCCATTCTTACCTTAGCAGTAGCCTGGCGCGCCATCAAAAACGGCAAAGTAGGTCCAGAGTACGGCCTTTCACTAAAAGGCATTTTCACCAAAACAAAAGACAAAAACCAAAACAATCCAAATTAAAGCTGAAGTACCTGGAGACAACCATGCCCAAAACACGTCGTCTACATTTTGCTGCTGCACTAGTTCTAGGCCTTTGCCTGGCATCACAAACCAACGCTCAGCCCACCACCTGCACAGCAACTGCCCCCGCCTATAGCGCCCCCGCTTTCTCTGGCGAAGCCCCCTCCGAAGGCTACCAAATCATGTATCACAGCATGTGGGAGTTCATTCGCGATCAATACTACGACCCCACCCGCCTGAAAAACTGGCAAAACATGGAACACACCTACGACAGCAAAGTAGGCACCATTAACGACATTCAACTAGCACTCAAACTGTTAGCTGAAGCCAGCGGTGACAAATGGACTAACTTTGTCTCTGCTCAAGAAATGCGCGAACAAGCGGCAATTCAAAAGCAAGGTCAAGTAATTGGCGGGCTCATGCTCTATCGCCACGGAAGCCACTACAAGCTTGACGTCATCCACTATGGCAGCGCCGCCTATGGCACCTCTCTAAGAGAGCGAGATACTATCAATTGCCTCAACAAAGTCGCACTTGACGGTCTTCAGCGCGAGCAAGTCGATAGCTTGCTGCGAGGCAATAGCGGTGACAAACTTCTAGTCAACGCCACCTCGGCCATTGATGGCCGTCAGTACGAAGTAGAGCTCACCCTAACGGCCATACCCAAGCCAATAGTCGAAGCGAAGTTATTACCGGGCAATATTATTTATATCCGCATGCCTTCCTTTGCCAGTGAAGCCTACATCAACGACTTCATCGACAAGTTCCAAGACCTATCGAATCAAGACGCTGGCCAAACCAAAGGTATGGTGCTCGACCTAAGAAACAATCTAGGTGGAGAACTACCAGCAGCAACTAAATTTTCGTCTTTGTTCTTAGATGAAAGCCAAGTTGTCACTCAATCTATAGTGCGCGGCAGCCCAACAAAGCCGATAGCTGTAGCAAAAGCGGATCAAATTGTTGCCAAAGGCAAAACCATCAACAGCGGCACTGTTCAGATTTTGCGCAAACTGCCTCTAGTAATCCTAGCGAACGGCTCTTCTGCTAGTGCAGCTGAAATTACGATTTCGGCTCTTCAAGACAACAAACGCGGCACTGTTATTGGTGTCACAACCTTTGGTAAAGGTGTTGGCTATAAGACTCAACCAGGGCCTATTGGCGGATTAATGAGCGTAACAGCGCTGAAATACCTGACACCAAACGGCAACGAAGTTCACGAACAGGGCATCGACCCCGACATTTCAGTGCCAGTGCCAGCAAACGAAACAGACGACATCCAGCTAGCTGCCGCAATTGCCAAACTAAAAGACCAACTAGTAATTAAGCCATGAAAAATCAATCGGGGTAAACCCTAGGAGGTACCAAATGGTATCGCATGAATTCGTGCAGCTCTTAGCTATGCTGCCAAAATCGCACCCTTGGCATGGAGTATCACCACATGTGGTCGGTACTGGCATGATCAAGGCATTTATAGAAATGGTTCCAGCAGACAGAATGAAACTGGAACTAGACAAAGCGACAGGCCACTTACACGTGGATCGCCCCCTGCTTTACTCATCAAGTTGCCCCAATCTGTATGGCTTTATTCCGCAAACCTACTGCGGTGAACTTGTTGCTGAGCGCTGCTCCAAACGCACGAAACGCCGCGGCATCGTTGGTGACGGCGACCCGCTAGACATCTGCGTTATCACCGACTCGGTCTTTAGTCATGGTGACTTGTTTGTTACAGCTCGTCCGATTGGTGGACTGCGCATGATTGATAACAAACAAGCTGATGACAAAATCATCGCCGTGTTAAAAGACGACCTAACCTTTGGCAAGATAGAAGACATTAGTCAGCTGCCAGAAGCCGTTATAAACCGGCTTGAACACTACTTTTTAAGCTATAAGCGCAGTTTTGCCAGTGAGAGTAAAAGTAAGAAGCCAATCGTGTCGATTCCCGAAGTCTATGGAGCAGAAGAAGCCTTCGAAGTAATCAGATTGAGCTTACAAGACTACCAAAATCTCTACGGCACGCTAGCAGAACGCCTGGAGCGGTTGCAACAGATACTTACGGCTACCCCAAAAGCCTGACGACAATCCGCAGAGGCAGAGAAATGCTCTGTCTCTTTCCTTCAACTAAACGAACCAAGGCCTGAATATGGAAAAAATATTCGCTAATTTACTACGGCGCAAAACACTAGAATCAATCAAAGCCCAAGGCGACACAGAACACGCCGAAGGCCACCGCCTCAATCGTGTACTGACCTCGCGCGATATTCTGAGCGCCGGGGTGGCGGCTATAATCGGCACCGGCATTTTTGTCTTAATCGGCGCAGCCGCGCATGCCAACGCTGGTCCTGGTATCATCATTTCCTTTGTGCTGGCCAGCCTGGCCTGCGGCTTTGTCAGCTTTGCCTATGCCGAGTTTGCCTCGATGATTCCTGTGGCCGGCAGCGCCTATACCTATGCCTACGCCACTCTTGGTGAAATTTTCGCCTGGATCATCGGCTGGGACTTATTGCTCGAATATGCAGTAGGCGCCAGCACTGTTGCCTCCGGTTGGAGTGATTACTTTCAGAGTCTACTGCGCGGCTTTGACGTAACACTGCCACACTCGATGTCTATAGCCTCAGTCGATAGCATCAATGGCATAACCAGCATCAACTTACCGGCCATTTTGATTATCGTCTTTCTCAACTATTGGTTGATTAAAGGGGTTAAGCACACAGCTCGCATGACCTCGATCTTTGTCGTAGTCAAGCTAGCCATCGTGGCTTTCTTCATTGCCGTTGGCTCCTTCCACATCGACCCGGCCAACTACATGCCATTCTTGCCTTTTGGCTGGTCCGGCGTGCTCACTGGTGCTGGTGTAGTCTTCTTTGCCTTTATCGGCTTTGACGCAGTGACCACCATGGCTGAGGAGTGTAAAGAGCCACAAAAGGACGTGCCCAAAGGTGTGATTGGCTCACTTGTTGTTTGCACCATTCTCTACCTACTGGTGGCGGCAATAATGACCGGAGCCATGTCTTACACGGCCCTTGGTGGTGAAGGCGAAGGCGCGCCCATGGTCAAGGTGCTTAACCATATCGGTTATGCCTGGGCCAGCCCACTGATTGCAGTCGGTATAGTGGCCGGCCTCACCTCGGTGTTAATTGTCACCCTATTTGCCCAGTCGCGCATCATCATGCGCATGAGCAAAGATGGCCTGGTGACACCAATCTTCAGTACACTGTCGCAAAAATTCCAAACGCCAACATGGTCAATTGTGGTGTGCGGTATCTTTGTAGCAGTCACGGCTGGCTTACTGCCAATCGATGAACTTTCACAACTAACAAGTATTGGCACACTATTTGCTTTCATCATCGTCTGCGTCGGAGTAATAGTGCTGCGTCACAAAGAACCGGACCAGCATCGGGGCTTCCGCTGTCCTGGCTATCCTTTCGTTCCAGTTATGGGCGCATTAATGAGCTTTATGCTAATGTGCACCATGCCTAGCACCACCTGGATACGTTTTATCGGCTGGATGCTGCTTGGCCTTATTGTCTATTTCGGTTATTCGAAGAGTCACAGTCGCCTGGGCAGATCCTAATATCAAAATCTTGCAAAACGGAATCGTATATGACAAACAACCTGAAAAATAGCCCTCGAACTAAAACCGTTCCTAGCAATCAGCGTCAAATCGTAGCTATTGGTGGGTCGCTCAGCAAAGTGCCTTCTGGCTGCGGTCAAGAGCGAATACTTGAATATTTATTCGACCTGCAGCCCGATCGAAAAACTCAACGCATTCTTGTTATCAACACCGCCACTGGCGATGCCAAAAGCTCAGAAGACTTCTTCTACCATAGCTGGAACATGTTGAAGCGGCCTTGTAG
>Ga0075444_10000396_pt1 | contig 26139 bp, 17 predicted proteins | sample CoawatmetaG01DNA_FD_76836 | JGI IMG/M metagenome (GOLD analysis project Ga0075444, IMG submission 76836) | Marine microbial communities from the West Antarctic Peninsula - Coastal water metaG017-DNA | ecosystem: Environmental > Aquatic > Marine > Coastal | place: Atlantic Ocean: West Antarctic... | reverse complement strand
CCAAAAGACTGTATATAAGATTAGGAGTTCAAAAGCGATGATTGCATAGGCGAACATAATCTACTCCCGGCCTGAGCAGGCCTTGAGCTGGGTACCCAAAAACGTGAATGTCTTTTTTGAAAAAGGTGATAGACCCGAAAGATATCTTTTTGATCGTCACTTTGCTCAAAGGAGACAGGTGGTTTGATAGCCACCGTATGTCGAGCAATAAAGTTCTTGTTAGCAAGCTTTATTGTTCAAATATTCTAACGAAAGATTGCAGAAAAGCTACAGGTTTTTAAGAATTCTCCAGATGTCAAGTGATTAATTGTGAATCTGTATACCCTTAATGCAAGCTCGTTTCACGCGAAAATGGTGGCAAATTCAAGCACTTCTGCCAGGCGGCCTGCCAAGCGGCTACTGTAGCAATGTGAGAGAAATAGCGGAGAAAAAATGCAGTCGACAGAGCTAGGAGAGACGACAAAATCAGCCATGATTGCGGTGGTTGGAGCTGGCACCATGGGCTCATCAATAGTGGTGGCACTGTTGGCCGCTGGTTATAGCGTTTTGCTAAAAGAGACTGATCAGGCTTTTCTTGATAAAGGCATGGCCAATATCGACAGACTATTGAGTGGTCGTGTCAAGAAAGGTTTGGCACCTGAAGAAGCACAGCTGCAGCGCAGCCGCATTCAAGGTGTGCTTGATTTTGAACGCTTTGCTGAAGTTGATTTTGTTATTGAAGCTGCGCCAGAAAGTATTGAAATTAAGAAGAACATTTTTGAGCAGCTTGATCAGTGGTGCAATGTTGATGCCATTCTTGCTACCAATACATCAAGCCTTTCTATTACTCAAATAGCCAATTTTGCCCGTCGTGCCGACAAAGTTGTTGGGCTCCATTTCTTCAACCCGGCTCATATCATGAAGCTAGTGGAAGTTATTCCTGGTTTGGAAACTTCACACGACACTGTTGCCCGCGCCCTTGAGCTAGCTCAATCTATGGGTAAGCTCGCTATCCGAGTAGAAGAATGCGCTTCTTTTCTTGTCAATCGCCTGCTTGGTCGCTATATGAACGAATCGCTCTTTGCTTTAGAGGGTGGAGCAGCAAGCGTCGAAGAGATAGATAAGGCCGTCTGTGACTACGTCATGCCTATTGGTCCTCTGGCCCTGCGCGATATGAACGGTGCCGATATTGGTCTGGCTGTTGCTAATTTTAATTATCAAGAGTATGGCGAGCGTTTTGCTGTGCCGTCTTTGCTGGGTCGGATGGTTGAGGCCAATATGCTTGGTCAAAAGACTATGGGTGGTTTCTACAGCTATGACAAAGAAACACGCAAGCGAGCCGGTGTGAATCCTGAATTTCTCAAGTTTTTAACTGGCTCCACTAGTAAGACTGGCGAATTCAGCGCTGAGCGGCTCTTCTTGCCCATGATCAATGAATCTTTCTTAGCTATGCAAGAACGCATTTGTCAGCCCGAAGATCTCGATGCCGCCCTTATGGCTGGATTAGGGATGAGACGGGGGCCCCTTACTTTGGCCTCTGAAATTGGTTTGAAAGATTGTCTTGCTATGCTTGAAGCTGCTTTCAAGGCTGATGCCAGCGGCCGTGTGCAAGAGCGCTTTAGGCCAGCGCCTCTGTTGAAGCGCTTCGTTTGGGCCGGCCGCTCTTCGGTGCTTTAGAAAAATACCTTAGTAATTTAGTAGTTGCCAGTAGCTAGGTGTGGCCCGCGCCTAGGGGGTATACTCAGCACGTGAAAGTTTCGCGAAAGCTTCGAGAGCAATTAGGCCTGTAACTCGTTTAAGAACAAATAGGGCAGCCATATGGTGATTGCACAAATCTTAAAGCGCCGAGCCCTAGTGGTTTGCCTGGCACTAGTGCTGGTGCTTTTTGGTGTCAACGCTTTTGAAAAATTGCCCCTAGAGGCTTATCCCGACGTTGCAAATATGCAAGTGCGGGTAATTACTCAAGTGCCGGGAAAAGCCGCTGAAGAAGTAGAGCGGCTGGTGACGATTCCGATTGAAAAAGAGCTGAACGGTGTACCGCGCTCTGAACCACCCCGCTCAATTTCAATTTTTGGACTCTCTGTTATCACGGTTGTATTTGAAGATGGGGTTGACCCCTACTCGGCTAGACAGCAAGTTCTAGAGCGCCTTACTCTGGCGGAAGTGCCGGCCGGGGTCAAGCCTGAACTTGATCCTAACGCTAGCCCTGTGGGTGAAATTTTTCGCTATACCGTAGAAGGTAAGCGCTACACCACAATGCGTCGCAAAGAAGAGCAAGATTGGCTTCTTAACCGCAAAATCAGAAGTGTGCCAGGCATAGTTGAATGCACCGGATTTGGTGGCCCAACCAAAACTTATCAAGTTGAGCTTGATCCCGGTCGTCTGCAAGCCCTCGGTATTACCCAAGAGCAGGTTGCCGAGGCAATTGCTCGTTCAAACGGCTCCACTGGCGGCTCCTTCATTATTCAGAACGACCAGAACTTCATGGTGCGGGGCCTTGGTTTACTTAAAACTGTGGAAGATATCCGTGATGTTGTTGTGGCGGCCGATCGCGACGGTGTTCCTCTGCACGTGCATGACGTTGCCCAAGTTGCTATTGGGCCGGCTGTGCGTCGCGGCCAGGTGGGTTGTGATGATCGCGATGACGTGGTAGAAGGCATTGTCCTCATGCGTCGAGGTGAAAATCCGAGCACGGCCATTGCAAATTTGCGAGCTGTCTGGCCGGAGCTGCAGGCGGTCCTTCCTAGTGGAATGCATATTGTTCCTCTTTATGACCGCACTGCCCTGGTTACAAAGACAGTCAATACCATCGGCCATAACGTTGCCGAAGGCGTGTTTCTGGTTGTCGCTCTATTGATGCTCTTTCTCTTTCAGGTACGAAGCGCCATAATCTGTGCCGCTGTCATTCCCTTGGCTCTGCTTACCGCTTTTATTCTTCTCAATGTCTTCAAAGTTCCGGCAAACTTACTCTCGATTGGGGCTATTGATTTTGGCATCATCGTTGATGGTGCAGTAATTATGGTCGAGAATATTGTCAGCAAATTGGCTGAAGTTAACCATCGTCGTATTGCTGCCGGTTTGACTGGGCGGCCTGATTTGGCTGAGGTGATTAAGACTGTGGCTGCTGGCGCTCAAGAAGTGGCCAAGCCTATTTTGTTTTCTACCGCCATTATTTGTTTGACCTTCTTGCCCATCCTTTGTTTCGAGCGAGTTGAAGGCAAATTATTTAGGCCGCTTGCTATTACTATGAACTTCAATTTGATTGGGGCTGTACTTGTTACTATGACTTTAGTACCAGTACTTTGTGCCATCATCTATGCCTGGAAGCTCCCCAAAGAGCGCACTTCTCCCTTGATGCGCTTTGCTAAATTTGTATATCTTCCTACCCTGAAGCGCTGTTTGAAGATGCGAACAGTGGTGGCACTGATGTGTGTGGCAATCTTTACCGGTAGCCTGCTTCTCACTCCGCTTATGGGTACTGAATTCTTGCCAGAGTTAGAAGAGGGCAATATTTGGATTCGTACCACAATCTTGCCTACCAGCGTCTCGCTCGATAAAGCTGTAGAACTAGCCCATGAGCTGCGCCGTATCATTAAGTCTTATCCTGAAGTTACAACAGTCGTTACTCAAATTGGCTCACCAGATGATGGTACCGATCCAAATCCATATTCAACAATAGAAGTACTAGTTGATCTTAAGGGCCAAGAAGAATGGCGCAAGGAGTTCAATAGCAAGGACGCCTTGGTGGAAAGTATGGAGAAGCAGCTGGTTACAAATTTACCGGGCTTACTTTTCAACTTCTCTCAATATATTAAAGACAATATGGATGAAACCATTGGTGGTGTCAAAGGTGAGCTGGGCGTGAAAATTTACGGCTCAGATCTAACTGTTTTGACAAAGCTTGGCAGTGAGGTAAAACAAGTTGTCTCGGCTGTACCAGGTATGGTCGATGTCTCTGTGGATCAGCTCTTAGGGCAACCGCAACTGCAAATAGACATTGACCGACTCAAGGCCTCGCGCTATGGCATTAATACCAATGACATTTTGGATATTGTCGAGACTTCTATTGGTGGTAAATCGATCACGCACCTGTTAGATGGTGAGAAGCGCTTTGATGTTACCTTGCGCTATTCAACAGATTACCGCAACGAAGAATCTGATTTGAACAATATTCTTGTGCCCAGCCCATCGGGGCAGCGCATACCGCTTGTGCAATTGACAAAAATTACTCAAGCTCATGGTGCCAGCACGATATTGCGTGAGCGCAATGAGAGGCGCATTGCCGTTAAAGCCAATATCCGCGGCCGTGACTTAGGTTCAGCCGTAGAGCAAGCCCAGCGCGATGTAGCCAGTAAAATTAAGTTGCCCGAAGGCTACCACATTGTCTGGGCCGGCCAGTTTGAGCGTGCCAAGCACGCGATGGGCCAACTTTCATTGGTAGTTCCAGTTACCTTAGGCTTAGTATTTCTGCTGCTCTATTCGGCTTTTGGTTCAGCCAGTTTGGCAGGCTTGATAATGCTTACAGTGCCGCTAGCGGCTTCTGGTGGCATACTTGCTCTGGTGCTCAGCCACACCCACTTTAGTATTTCGGCCGGTGTGGGCTTTATCGCTCTGTTCGGCGTGGCTATCCAAAATGGTGTAATTCTCACATCGAAGATTCGCGATCTTGAACAAAGCGGCATGGAGCCGGATCAAGCCGCTCTAGAGGGAGCGATTGTACGCATGCCCCCAGTAGCGATCGCTGCTATTGTGGCATTCGCTGGTTTGCTTCCGGCTGCTCTATCAGACGGCATTGGTTCGCAAAGTCAGAGGCCTTTTGCCATAGTTATTGTTGGCGGTCTGCTGCCAGCCACTGCTTTGACTTTGCTATTCTTGCCAGCACTTTATCGCTGGTTCTCCGGCAAAGTTGATCGTCATAAAGAGAAAACTTAAGTAGGACGGCTCAAGCGGTTTTATTCTGAAAGATCGCCGCCGACGTGGAAATGGTCGTTGATCCAAATTGCCACGAATGCGCTTACTGCTGTGAATGTCAGACCGAATGCATATTCCATGATCTTAGACCTGTAGTCTTTTTGCCTTAACCAGTAACCTTGTGACTCTATGCTGGCACTTTTGTGCCTATGGATGGGTTAAGAGAAGTAGGCGAAAAATATTAAGAACTTAAGTTGGAGAAAGCTTAGTCAGACTGTTTTAGCGATTCGGAGCGTAGTTCGAAGCTGCCTTTTACTACTATCGGATCGCCTTCTTTAAGACCACCGACAACTTCTTCTAAATTGCCAGATTCGCCGCCCAGCTTGATTGGTTGCTCGCGGTATTGGCCTTTGCCAACAGGGACATAGACAACCTTGCAGTCTTCGGCGTCTTGCACTGCAAGTTTTGGCAGGGTCAAAACCCTGGCTTTACCGACTAAAATTTTCATTCGGGCAAACATTTTCGGTTTGAGCTTGCAGCCCGGATTCAGCACTTCAGCTCGAACAGTAAGTGTGCGGGTTTCTGGATTAATAGAATCGGCCACATAATTCAATTTGCCCAGGAACTTTTGACCAGGGAAGCTGTCTACTTCAAGCTCGATCGGCTGACCAACTTTTACTTTGGAGATGTCTTTCTCGTAGACATCAGCTTTTAGCCAAACGCTATCAAAGTCAGCGATGGTAAAGAGGGCTTTGCTCGGGTCGGCTAGCTCTCCAGTATTGACCAGTCGCTCTGTCACCACTCCTGTTTCTGGCGATACTACAGGGATGACCGGATTTAGCTGACCAGTTCTGAATACTTCGGCAATTTGCTTCTCGGAGACGCCTAATAGATGGAGCTTTTGCTTTAAGGGCTCAGTCATCAAGGTTAAGCGCTCGGATGACAGCGAAATAGTTGCTTGTCTTTTGCTGTTTAGGGCGTCAATAGTAATGCGATCTTTGTCAAATTGAGTTTTAGCTGACTCAAAGTCGGCTTTTGAGGCAATTTTCTCTTCGAACAAGCCTTTGACGCGAGCATAGGTGCTCTGGGATAGCCCCAACTGGGCGCGGTTTTGGGTTATGTCTGAGTCTATCTGCAGCAGTTCGCGTTTGAGATCGGCCCGCACTTGTGAGGCATTTTGCAGGAGGTCAGCTTCGGTCTGTTCTATGTCTTGACTGCGAATACTGGCTAGGGTTTGCCCCTCTTTAACATGGTCGCCAATGTTGACCATAACGGCAATTATTCGGCCTGAAACTGGCGTGCTCACTTTGGTTGTCAAATTTGAGTTGGCCTGCACTTCACCAGTACTTCTGACGGCGAAGTCGACATCTTTCATCGAGACTTTCTCGCAGCCAAGATTAAGGGCTACTTCAGTCTCTGGGGTGAGGGTAACGAGGTTTAAACCGTCAGCAGCCACTTTGCTAGCTGGTGAAGGAGCAAGGGCTTTACCCTCTACTTTTTCAGAGGTGTGACCACAAGCCGTCAGAGCTAACCCGCTGGTTAGTGCTAGGGCGAATATGGGTAAGATTCTTCTGTATCGGCCTGGGGTAATGCTTTTTGGCAATGTCTGCATATTTTCACTGTCTCGATTTAATCTCGAACGAGTCAATCTTCACGCAATCTACATGTTCACCACTCACGAATTTTGCAAAAATCGCGGAGAGTAGCTTATTTAGCTGGTCTTCACGATACTACCCTAACATATTTTCAGCGCTTTGACTGTTTAAATGCGCTGATAATGGTATAGCTGGGAACAAGAGGAGAGAGAGTAGCGTCGAAGTTTGCATCAAGATTGACAGTTTTAAAATTGGCACAGTGCGGCTTTCGAAAAGCTGTCCTGTCTGGCAATAAAAGGATGCTAGTTTTTTTTCTATTACAATAGTGTGGTTTCTGGTTCAGGCGGTCATTAGAGGTTCGGTCATGAAGTTAAAGACAATCAAAACCTTAGCCATCATACAGGCTGTTTTGCTGAGCTCTTATGCACCGCTTGCTCTGGCTGCAACTTCCAAGCAATCTCCTGAGATAGCTAAGCTCGACAACATAGAAGAAGTTATTTACGGTGCTCCAAAATCTAAGGTCGCCCTTGACAGTCGCTTGAAAGATCTTGAATTGAAATTATTCGGCATCACACGCAAAGGAACAACGACTGAGAGGCTTGCTGCCATCGAAAAGACACTGGCATACGGCAGTGGCGCTGCAACTTCTGGTGCACTGCTGCCTCCGCTGGCGCCAACCTTAGATACACCCGCTACTTCGTCTAGCGCACCGTCCACTGCTAGCTCTAACTCTAGTTATGACAGCGAGGAACCTTACGCTGTTGATTCATCTGGTGCTCTGGCCGATGCCATGCAACTTTATCAAGACGGCAAAGTGGCCCAGGCTGAAAGTGCCTTTCATGGCATCATTGCTAAAGACCCAAACAATGGCGATGCTTACTATAACTTGGCTGTTATTGCTGAAGGCAAAAATGATTTGAACGGTGCGCTTTCGTACTATCGCAGCGCCCTCAATTTGAATCCTCAAGATACTGATCTGCAAAGTGCGGTGGTTAGCGTTCAGAATAAGTTGGCTCAAACCAATAATACGGCCCCAAGTCATGTGGCTTCGAGCTATGCCTCTAGTTCTAATCCCTTTGCCGCTTCTTCTTCTTCTTCTTCTTCTTCTTCTTCGGCTCCTCGTCCAGCAGCTCCGGCCCAAAGCAAGGCCCTTGATGAAGCAAGAAAGAACCAATTGAAAAGCGCTGTTGCTTCGGCTTCAAACGATTACAAAGCCGGCAATTATGATTCAGCAGTAACTAAGTTGAACTCTGTGGCTTCGCAAGTACCAGATGATGGCGATGTGCAGTTCGCTCTGGCTCAGGCCTACAGAGCTAAAGGTGACCTTGCCAATGCTCGCAGTCATATGGCTCGCGCTTCTTCTCTTAATCCTGCCAGCACAAGTTTTGGCAGTGCTCTGGCTGATATTGACCGGGCAATTGCTGCAAAAAATACTGCGCCAGCTGATAGTTTCGCTTCTTCCAATCAATCAAGTTCTGGCACTCAGACTGCTAGCCAACCAGAAGGACAGATTACTCCTTTTGCCGGTAGTAAAGCCGCGAGTTTAGACAGTCAAGGTGGACTGAGTGGCATGGCCTATAGTGCTCGTTCAAATAGCAGTCGCTTAAAGCGCGCTGCCACCTACGGTCTGGCTGGTGCTGCTGCTGGTGCCTTATCTGGTGCTCTGTTCAGCTCATCTAACAACGGTTCGCGGATGAGTAGCGCTAAGAGCAATGCCTTGCGTGGGGCGGTGCTTGGCGCAGTGTTTGGTTTTGCTAGCGGTAAGTAAGGAATTTCAAGAGATTAGGGCAATGAAAAGCAAATTAGTAAGCGCAGCTATTATTTTTTCTCTGATGATTTCGCTCAATACTCAGGCACACGCTGCTGGCGCCGGTGCGGTCTTGAAGGGCGGAGTGCGCCTGGAGAATGGTACAACGCGATTGGCCAGACCTGGCGGTAATGCTGCTCCAACCCTTTCAACCGCTGACGCAATTCCGGTTGCTCCGCCGCGCAAAAGTACTTTAGGTGGTGGTGTTCAGGGTAGCGGTTTAATCGATCGCACTGCCTTCGCCACGCTGCCGGCTGGCCCACTTAGTGCCTCTGCCCAAGAGCAGAATAGTCGTTTTGATATCGGCGCTGAACGCAGCTCAAAAAAAATGACACTGGCCTGGGAAGCCTGGCATAAACAGCTCTCTTCTGAGATTTATGCTCGCTGGCAAGAGGTGGCATTAATTAGAGGCCGTGCCACCATGAGAGTGACCATCACTCGCGATCATCATGTCATAGCTCAACTGACATCGCCTTCAGGCATACGTCGCTTTGATAGTACACTGCTAGATGTCGTCAACAGCCTTGATGGCAATCCCGGCCTATCTTTCCCTGCTGGTTCCCAGAGACAACAGGTTTCGTTTGAAGCTGACTATATCGCCGATACCGACGTGAAAGGTGGCTATAGTTGGACTAAGAACGACTACGAGACTGTTCAACAGTAGTTCGATAGCAGGCTAATCTTTACCATTCAGTAGAGTGCGATACAAATCGGCTGGCCGACTGATGCCATTTTTCAGCAGTGGTAAAGTTGCTTGCACGGCTCCATTTATTGCTAGAACTGGCGGCTGTCCGCCAAACTGCTCATGGAAAACCTGATTGAAGCGGCTATTAAAATAGCGACTCAAGCTGCTGTTGATAAATTGTTTGGCAAAATCTGGATCTATCTCTAGTTCTGTCTTTGGTTGTGCTTCTGTTTTGCTATTGAGAAAATTGCACACCTGTTCAAGTGTAATTTGCCTGCTTAGGCCAAGCTGCTCTTTGTTGCGCCAGAGTCTTATGGCGAAAGCTTGGGCCATTTGATTTTCAAAATAAATTTTGCTTGTCAGCTTTACTGCTGCTGCTGCCGATGTATCTGCTAGAGCGCGATTGTCTACCCAGTGTCTAAGTTCTAGTTGGTCTTGTTTGTCTAGAGCGAAATGCTGGTTTGCCGCTACTAAGACCAGGTTGTCGATTTCTTCTTCAATGGCAATCAGTTGGTTTTGAAAGTTTTCTACTGTGCTTAAGTGGCTCTCAAAACCTTCTTGAGATAAGATCGTTTTCTTGCTACTGAGGCCAGCGAGAAGAGCAGCTGGGGGTGAAACTAATGGCTCCAGTTCTTGTTTTAAGGCTACTGCCGCGCTTGCGAGGTCAGCTAGCTTTTGCGCCAGCGGCGGAGCAAAATGCAGCAGTGGTAGCCGTTTTAGATCACCAATTTGAAAGTTGATTGTTGGGTTCATATCGTGAGCCAGTGCGCTCACCAGGCTCGAATTGAGATAAGCCAGCAATAGATTTTCCTGCTGGGCATCATGGCTAAATATAGCTGAACCACCGACATCGAATATTGCCCCAGCAGGTAGTTTACGGACACTGAGCCGATGTTTGTTGACGAATGAGAAAGTAAGGCCTGGTTTGAAGTAGTAATTTTCGTTCTTAACTACCCAGTGCACTTGACCCTTTAAATAGGGGTAGGCCTCGGCAACGGCAACTTTGATTTCTTCTCCGTTTTCACCCCATCTCACTTTGCTAGAAATCGTGCGCCACCAGCGCTCAGAGCCGCCCCCCTTAGCGTATGGAGCATAGTTCTTGTCGTCTTCTTCAACTTCCCAGGCATAGCGCAAGAATCTTTCATTACTAGAAGTCGCCAGACCCTGCTTGAAGTCGGCTTTACTAGCTAGATTCTGATTATCCTTTGCTTGCAGAATTATCAGAGCTTGGGGCCGTTTGAAATTGAATGCCAGGTCGTTGCTGCTAGAGAGTTGACTATGGCTCTTACTTATTTTGTTAAGTCTATTCAAGTGCAGCAACTTATCTAAATGGCTAGCCTTCTTGTTTTTACTTTTTGCTTGTGCGCTTTTTAGATCGATATAGTAAGCCGGTTGGTCGCCTGCTATTTTTTGCTTGGTTAAGATGATAATGCTGCTATCTGCCTTAGAGCCAGCAAGAAGAGGAAAGACGCCGTCACCAAGTTCAATCACTAAATTGATTTGCGCTTCTTCTAATATGCGTTTTCTTAAAGTCAGGGCGCTGGGCAGGTGCATAAACGAGCTTTGGCTGAGAAAGCCGATGGTGCCACCGCTAGTTACTAGATCTAGAGCTTTCCACAAAAATATTTGACTTAGATCGCTAGCGCACTCTGGGTAGTATTTCTTTAGTTTCAATTTCAATACCCGGTCGATCAGTTTGCGTCCGAGATAGGGTGGGTTGGTCATCACTACACTGTATTTACGGTTCATGGCATGGCCGCTACTTCTCTTCCAACGTGGTGAGAGTGAGCCTAGTGCTGCTTCAGCTACATCGCTGGTGTTGTGCAGGCACTTGATTAGTGAGCTTGTGCTGTCAAATCTTTGAGCCGCCGTGTCTTTACTCAGCATTGTGAGTTGAACGGTTAAGGCAAACTTGGCCATAACTAGAGCGCGAGCATCAATATCTGTGCCAACAATATTGTGCTCAAGTATCAAACGGCAAATTTCGCTAGGCGGCAGATCGAACTGCTCATAGGCTTTATAGAAGGCAGCGGCTGCAGCAATTAAAAAGTTTCCAGTACCGCAGCAGGGGTCAAGCACTGATACTTCTTGGAGCTCTGCTACCGACTGTACTTTGTTTAGAAATGGCTCGACCAGGCATAGCTCGGTCATGGCCTGCACTACTTGCGGTGGCGTATAGATTTGCGAGAATAGTGCTTGGTCAATGGCCGTAGTGTTTTTGTCGGCTTTTTGAACATTGGCTGTGGCTAACTTGCGTTGGTTGATGCAGAATACTTCGAATAAATCACTTAAGCCATGGGCTTGTGAAAAAAGTAGTTTATATTCAGGGCCCTGGAAGAGCTTCTTCAGCGAAGCATAAGTTTTTGATTGGTCAAAATTTGCTTCGCTATCTATATTTAGGTCATGGCAGAGTTGCTCTAGTAGAGCCTTGTCGACAACAAAAGAGTCTTTGTGTTGGACTTTCTTTTGTTCCTGGTTTTGGTCGTGATCTTGCTCTTGAGCTTTGCCTTGATCTTTGTTTTGATCTTTGCCTTGATCGGGCGGTTTGAGCGATTGCTCTAGTACTTGACCGGCACCCACTGCCATAATCGTTGCTAATAGTTTATCGTCGCGAACTATGGTGCTTTTCTTTAGCCATTTACCGAGAGTAGCCCTTGCACGTCGCAGGGCTAACTTGTGGGTAAGCTTTGTTGCTGCGATATCAGGACTCGTATTTGTTTTGGTGCTGATATTGGTACTCGTACTGGTACTAATACTGGTACTCGTACTGTTTGCGCTGCTATTACTATTGCTGTGAGGCACACTAAGTGGCTTTTGGTAAGAGGTCGCGATAGAGCACAACGGGCTCTTCAGTGCTGAGTGAGTGGCTCTTGGCCGCTTCCGCTGCCGACAGTAGCAGTCCTAGCTCGAGGAAATCTTCAGGTACGCAGGCTGCACCGAAAGAGAGAGAGAGGGTGCGCTCGTCTACACCCGTGGATAGTGGGGATTTCATTAGCGAGGTCATTAGACGTTTGGCGAATACTCGTGCGCCTTCACCTTTTGTATCGGGGCAAAGTAAGGCATAGTCAAAAGCTTCGTAGTGCGCCAACAAGTCGTTGTGCCGTTTGGCTTGCGATATGCGCAAGACGGCTTCGCGCAGAGCTCCGATTGGTAGAGGCTCTCTAATTGAACCATTGGGGCCACTCTTAACACGCATTTCAAAAACAATGACTGAAATAGGACTACCAGAGCGGTGCCCTCTAAAGTACTCTTGCTCTAAGAAGTAGAGAAAAGCCGGGAAGTTGAACATGCCGGTGTCACCACGGCGCAATTGCATAATGACCGACTGGATAGCGGCGCTATCAACAGTTTTGGGCTCAAGAGTGGGGAGGCCCGAGTTGCTTTTTTTTGATGGCTTAGTAAAGGCGGCTAGCCCACAGCTGAGCATATTACAGACAATTGGCACCCAGAGACTGCGGGCATAGCCAAGTTTGGCGACAATTTCTTCTGTGCTCAAGCGATCATCAATGGCGTCATAAAAGCGTCTTTGGGCAACGAAATCGACTGGTATAGCTGGTTTTAGTAATTTGCGTAGTTCGCCTTCGTCAACAATGCGCTGAGTCTTGACCATCACCGCATCGAACTTGAAGCCGCTGTTTTTGAGGAAATTTTGTTTGTCGAATATTTGGGCACCTTGAATAATCAGCGAATCAAGGGGTTCAGTAATAGTTTTGTGTTTGGTCATCACCTTGGGCTGGAAGAAGAAGCGGCCATCTTTCCAGGTGATTAACTCATAGATGCATTCAGAGCCTTTGGCTGCTGGGCTAGTAGCGTGAATAGGCTGGCCATCAATGAAAAACACTTCCGCGGCACCAAGGTCGCTTTGTATTTCTAGGCGGCCAGTCATTTTGGCAAGAGCAATAGATTGCAGTAAAGCGCCGATTTGTACAAAGGCAAGGTCGCCATTAAGTACAGTTCCTGAGCGGTTGAGCGAATTGTCTCCACCAACTAAAGGTATTGGAATAGTTGCTCTTTGTTTTGTCAGAGCTTCCGGAATATAGAAGAACGCCTTCTCTTCCGCTTGTTCTTCTTGGGTGACAGCCTGCGTGGTAGCGTGCTGATTGCCTTCGCGATCATTGAGTGAAGCTTCGATGCGATTGAAGACAAGCAGCGAATCGCAACTAGTAAATTCCCAAAGGAGAGAGCCTTGACCAGCGTTCGAAGCTATCAGCTTCCATTGCGGGTCACCGCCCATGGGATCAGCATGGGCGGTGAGCTTGTATTCGGAGCCTTTGGTAGCAGACGGCCAAATCACTTCAACTTGCTTGTCGAGATTCTCCAGTGCCCAAGTAAGGATCTGGTGAATCGCCGTAGCGGTTGGATTGCCAGGCAATATTTGAATTGATTTCGCGGCGTAGTGCTTTTCTTTGTGCATTAATGAAGGACGTACCTACGTTCTGCGCTTTCTCTGGGAAGTACTTAGACTGTGGATTTAGCCATGTCGTAAGTGATTGAGTGCTTAGCCATTCTATCGAATGCTTCAGCAAGGCGAGCCTTGTCCACACTCAAAGCGATGCGCACAAAACCTTCTCCGTGCGGTCCGTAGGCAGTGCCTGGAGGAACCACAATCCCAGCTTTTTCCAGCATAACAGTACTGAAATCAGCTGACGACATTCCTGCAGGCGTTGGTAGCCAGATGTAGAATGTGCCTTTGATAGGTTTGAGGTTCCAGCCGAGTTGATTGAGCCGTTCTACGGCCAAATCGCGTCTTTCAACATAGAGGCTATTGCAGAACTGAATATGATCGGTTGGGCCTTCAAATCCGGCAATGGCTGCAAATTGAATCGCTCTGAAGATATCGGTGTCGATATTTGATTTGATCTTGGCGATGGCAGCAATGGCTTCAGCATTACCTACGGCAAATCCAATTCTCCAGCCGGTCATGTTGTAGCTCTTCGACAACGAATGCAGTTCAATGGCGATATCTTTAGCGCCTTTGACTTGAAGAATCGATGGAGCTTTGAAGCCGTCATAGGTCATTTCTGAATAAGCTTGGTCGTGGCAAAGCAAAATATTATGCTTTTTGCAGAAGGCCACAGCTTTTTCGAAGAAGGCCAAGTCAGCAACGGCACCAGTAGGATTGTTTGGATAGTTGAACATCAAAAGCTTAGCTTTCTTGAGCACCGCTTCTGGTATCGCATCTAAATCAGGAATGAAATTGTTTGCCGGTGTAAGAGGCATGAAATAAGGCTCGCCGCCAGCCAAAATGGTTGATGTGCGATAAACCGGATAGGCTGGGTCGGGAATAATATTGATATCGCCCTTGTCGACGAAGGCCATAATAGTGTTATGCAAGCCTTCTTTGGTGCCGATCATCGAAGTGATTTCTGTGGCTGGATCAACATCAACGCCAAAGCGTTTTTTCATCCAGGCGCAGGCAGCAGTTTTGTATTCTTTGGTGCCGCCGAAGGGTGGATAGTGGTGGTTGATTGGCTTTTCTAAGGCTTCGTGCATAGCATCGACAATGTGTCGTGGTGTTGGTTGGTCAGGATCACCAATACCCAAATTGATAACGTCGACTCCCGATGCAATAGCGGCAAGGCGCTTCTTGTCCATTTCGGCAAAGACGTAGGGAGGAATAGATTTGAGCCGGTGAGAAACTTCCATTGTTTTGACCTTCTTTGTAATCTCTTTTTTTATCCGTGGTCAGGATCGTTTTCGATCTGAATGCTAGAGCCCGTAAGGGAACAAGCATCTGACATTACCATAGCTTCACATATTCTTGGGGCTGCTGTTTGATTAGTAAGCATAGTTAACGTTCTTCTTAATATGAGCGTGCCCCAGCGGCTTTCCGGGGAGAAGGCTCTTTACGCTTTGAGTTGTCAAGCGCAAGCTGTAACTATAATGCTGCAAGTTGAAGCGAAGAGATATATGGCATCTGATATTCAAGTAGAAAAAGCTAACGAGCAGAATCAAGACCAATCAGCGCGCAGTCCAGGCGTTTTGCTCGGTCTTCTTGCTGTGACGGCGATTGCTGCCTTCGTCTATTTTAATGGACTGGGTAATTTGCCGCTCTTTAACCCTGATGAAGCTCTATACGCCGAACCAGCTCGCGAGATGATTGTCACTGGCGAGTACATCACTACCTTGCTCAACTATGTCGTGCGATTTACCAAACCGCCCCTCTGCATCTGGGCTATGGCTGGTTGTTATCAGATATTTGGTGTTAACGAATTTGCCGCCCGCTTCTTCGGCGCCGCTTGTGCTGTGGTGTTGGTAGCGATCACGTATCTATCGATGGCCCGCTATATATCTCTGAGGGCCGCCATATTTGGCTCGTTAACTTTGGCGAGCGCTCCTCTATTTGTTTTTACCGCCCGCGAAGCCATTACTGACATGCCTCTGTCTTTGTTTGGCGCGGGCACCCAGTTAGCTTTCTTTCATGCTAGCCAGTCTAAGTTTAAGCGTCGAGGTGCACTATACCTAGGCTATGTTTTGATTGGCTTGGCCGTAATGACTAAAGGCCCGGTTGGCCTGGTTTTACCCGTGGCTATTTTGCTTGCTTGGCACACCTTAAAAGGTGACCTCTGGTCGGCATTTAAGGCGTATCAGCCCATGATTGGCGCTCTGATAGTAGCGGCCATTGCCTTGCCCTGGTTTGTCACTGAAATCTACATTACCAAGGGGGCTTATTTTCAGGAATTTATCATCAGAGAGAACTTCCAGCGCTTCACTACTGTTGTAGATGCCCATAAGCAGCCGGTTTATTATCATTTGCTCGCAATGCTTGGTGGGTTTTTTCCCTGGACAGTCTATTTGCCTCAAGCTATGGTTGCCACATTGGCCGGCTATTTGATTGCTCTGCGTGGTGCGAAAAGTACTGGTGCTATAGCAGCGACATCCAGTTCATCTGAGATATCTGGGCCAGGACTTTCTTTATTGCCAGCCAAGGTGCGTGGCCTGTTGACGCGCTCTCGCGACTATATTGAAGCTCTCGATGTTAGTGGCCGCCTGGCACTCTACTGTATTTTGTGGGCGACTATCACCCTTGTATTCTTTAGTGCCTCTGTGTCGAAATTACTACCCTACACTCTGCCAGCCTTCCCGGCTTTGGCTATCCTTGTTGGCTGTGAGTTTGAGCGTTGCTTGAACCGGCAATCGGCTTTCAAGCGCCTGGCCTTGCCGCTACTTGTGGTTATGTTGGTATATGCTGCTGCCAGTTTGGTTGCACCAATAGTTGCCGCTCGGCTGCGGGATGCCCCGGAAGGTTTGATTGGCTTGATTTCAGCTTACGGCTCAGCCCAGGCTGTGGTTGTTTTGTTGAGCATACTGGCATTTAAACTTCGTCAGCAGCTAGCGGGCCTAACGATCATGACGGTTGGGACGGCATTTTTGCTAGTGGTGCATACCGGTCATATCCTGCCAGTGCTCTCCCAAAAGTGGGAAGGGCCGCTGCCTAAATTTGCAAATTTCGCCGGTCAATCTGCTGAACCGCTCATTGTCTTCGATATGCGCAAGCCGGGAGTGCCGTTCTATGCGCGAAAGCAAGTGGAGAACATTACCAATTTCGATTTGCTCACTATCAGGTTGAAGCAAGTGCCTCAGGCCTACATTCTAGTGAAAGTAAAGAACATGGCTTTGTTCAAGGACATGGCAGGCATTAAGACTGTTGATAGTGAAGGTGATTTTGCTTTGCTGCGTTATTCTGCAGGGAAGTAGCTTGCGTCTAGCTCAGGCCCGGTGGCCGGATAATTGTATTCAAGCACTGGGTTCGCCAGTGCCACTGCTGAGAATCGATATTGAGGCGAACTTTCCTTGTCAACCAGCCTGGCATTAAATGGGCCGATTGTGCCAGTTCTTGGACACAGTCAGGGTTGAGAGTACTCAAGGCTTTGGCTACGGAAGAGTTATCACAATTCTTCTCACCGAGAAACCAGAGTGCGCTTATGACTTCGCCTATTGGTGAATCAAAAAGAGCAATTTTTCTAGGAGAGTAGCTCTTTAGCGAGATTTGTCGCTTCATCGATTGGAATGAACTGCTGACACCGTGTACGCTGAATAGCTGCTGGTCTTGAGCGGTATCAACCAGGCCGAGCTGCCTAGCTATATCGAGGCCGTGAATAGCAACTTTCTTTTTGAATACTTGCGCTTTAAAGTTTGCCACCGCCAGTGGTTCAAAGTTTTGCTCGTTTGTTCCCAGCGTGAAAAGACCCCAGGCAATGCGGGTGAGAAAGCCACATTTTACTAATCTATAAAGACATTGGTCTATGGCCTCTCTCGTGCCAAGATTTAGTACTTGCTGAGTGGAAAACCATGCATTAGCGGGAAGAGCAGAGATAAAGTTTAGGATATCGCCATGACAGCTCATGATTGCACCTCATAAACAGCGTGTATCCTTAATAACGCTTTATGGAGGCGAAAGGTTCAATTGTTCGATGTTAGATTTTCGGATAGAAATTCTAACGAGTTCGATGTTAGATTTTTGAATAGAAATTCTCACTTGGTTCCGCGGTTAGATTTTCGGATAGAAATTCTAACTAGTTTCCGCTGTTAGATTTTCGGATAGAAGTTCTCACTTGGTTCTGCTGTTAGATTTTCGGATAGAAGTTCTCACTTGGTTCTGCTGTTAGATTTTCGGATAGAAATTCCAACTAGTTTCCGCTGTTAGATTTTCGGATAGAAGCTCTCACTTGGTTCTGCTGTTAGATTTTCGGATAGAAATTCTCACTTGATTCCGCTGTCAGATCTTCGGATAGAAATTCTAACGAGCCCGCTGCTAGATTTTCGGATAGAAGTTCTAACTAGGTTCCGCTGTTAGATTTTCGGATAGAAATTCTAACTAGTTTCCGCTGTTAGATTTTCGGATAGAAATTCTAACTTGGTTCCGCTGTCAGATTTTCGGATAGAAATTCTAACTAGTTTCCGCTGTTAGATTTTTGGATAGAAATTCTCACTTGGTTCCGCTGTTAGATTTTCGGATAGAAATTCTAACTTGGTTCCGCTGTAAGATTTTTGGATAGAAATTCTCACTTGGTTCCGCTGTTAGATTTTCGGATAGAAATTCTCACTTGGTTCCGCTGCTAGATTTTCGGATAGAAATTCTAACTTGGTTCCGCTGTTAGATTTTTGGATAGAAATTCTAACAACGCTTACCCAGTGTTATTATTCCAAATAGCACAGCTAGGCTCTTAAGACCCGCTGTATTACTCCCTGTCAACTTCTACCTTCGGTACTTCAAGCACCGTGGGCCGTAGGGTGTTTTGTTTGTGGGTGAAGACAATGTCGACAACTTTTCCCCGATATGGAATTAGGTCAACTATTACATTTGACTTCTGGCCTTGTTCTAGCTCGAATGCTAGAGGCTGATTGGTGCCGATTGAGATAGTGAGCGCATTTGCTTTTCCACCCGCGCTCTTCTTGTCTGTTTGCTCTAGCGGCCAAAGAGCAGTTGTAAATTGAGCGGCTTTTGCATCGTCTGGTACTTTGACATGCCAGGTCACTGTCATGGTGCCATCTAGGCAAAGGTTTAGTCGTTTGTAATAGGTAGCGGTCAATATCTCTTTTTTGTCTTGGCTCAAGAAGAAAAGCTTGCTTTCTTCTGTGCCGTCGTTGCGAAATTGCACTAAACCAGGAACGACACAGTCGCCTTGAAACAAGATAGTGTCTGCTTTCCCGAATGGTGAAAGATGATATTGTTCGAGAATTTTCGCCAGTCTCTCTGGTTTTAGTGGAACGTATTTGTAAGGAGGTAATAGCCCCGGCGGTGGTGGCGTCTGGTAGTTACGTAAAACAGATAGATATGCTGGTGAGCGGTTATCTAAGAAGAATTCCTTATCCTCAAATCCTGGCGAAAATAGAGTAAAGCTGGCAATGCTTATTAAAGTGGTGGTAGCTAGAATCTTGGCTCCTGACTTGAGCTTTTCATCGCTGGTAACTAGCTCGAAAATGCTCGCGGCCATTCCCACCAGGCCAATCCAAAACCAAAGGCTTATTTGACCATACCAGGGGGCAATGATTGGCCTCACCATGCTGGTTAGGAGTAAGTTGCCCACGGCAAAGGAGGCAATTGCCAAGGAAGGGTAGAAGTGTCGACAGAGAATTTTTTGATTGACTTGATTGTCTTCATTCGTCCTCTTACTAATTGTTTTTGCCAAAACACAAATGGCAGTAAGTAGTATCAAGCCGAGGGTACTAAATACTTCTGCCGGGGCAATGCGTTCCATATACCAGCCGGTTCCAGGGGCAAAGTTACGGCCTAGAGAACTTAGAAACATTGTCAAATCTAGTGGCTTTAGCACTTCGGCCAGGGGGCGAGAGGTGCCTACCCCACGCTCAAGGTAAAGTAGATCAGGAAAGATTGAAAGAGCAGTGGCGCACCCTAAAAATACTAGCGATAGTTTGTTCAGCAATTTTAGACGCCAGGCCCAAAACCAGACAATTGGAATTATTATCAAAGTGGTGGCAATAGTCCACGAGCCTAAGACAATGCAAATGCTGGCGCTGGCAATGGCCTTGCTTTTGGACGTTTCCGATTGGCGAAACAAGGCCCAGAGAGCAGCAGCTCCAAGTGTCAGTGCTAACTGCCAGGTAATGGCGAAAGAGCCCTGGGTCAGTATTGATGCCGCGGTGGGGGCGAAGATAATGGCGCTCATTAGTGGCAGGCAGTACCATCTCAACTTATTAGACGGGCTGACGCTCATATCGAATAAGAGGGCAAGCCTAATGGCCATGAGGGCAATGCCTATGGTTGCACCCAGATTCTGATTCATATGTCCGAATAGAACATAGAGATTGAAAATTACTTGATTGAAGGCCGTGGAGTGGCCATCGACAAAGGTATCGCCAAAGTAGTTGAGCCAGTTATAGCCTGGGCCTGTCATTCTCACGAACTGTTCCAGGTAGGTTATGTCGTCATTGTTGGCGCAGTTTTCGCCGTTGGTAAATAGAAAGTATGCCAGGCGCAAAGGCGGTACTAGAGTCAGTATTGCTATTAGTGCAATTTGAAAGAGTCTAGTGCCCACAATTCTGTTCTCTATACTGCCTGACCAGCGGCAAAGCCTGAAGCCCAAGCCCACTGAAAATTGTAGCCACCGAGCATGCCGGTTACGTCTACCACTTCGCCGATGAAATACAGACCGGGCACTTTCTTTGCTTCCATTGTTTTTGATGAAAGTTCGCTGGTGTCAACCCCGCCTCTGGTTACTTCTGCTTTTTTGTAGCCCACTGTGCGGGCTGGTGCTACTTGCCAGCCATTGAGTGAACCTGCTAGTTGCAGCAGTTTTTTATCGGGCAAGGTATTCATTGGCCCGTTGATATCGAGGTAATGAGTGAAGTATTCAGCGAAGCGCTTTGGTAAGAGCTCACCCAGCACATTTTTAATTTCTTGACGACTGCCAGCTTTTTTTCTGGCCTGCAGCACCTCTAAAGCATTGGCCTCGGGCATCAAGTCAATAGTGAGGCTGTCACCGGGTGACCAGTAAAGTGATATTTGCAGGCTGGCGGGACCGCTTAAGCCGTTATGGGTAAAAAGAATATTCTCTCTGAAACTTGCTTTTTTGCACGATACAGTTGTATCAAGTGACAGTCCAGCTAGGTCGCTGAAGCGAGCAAGATCAGAATCTCCCCAGCTGAAGCCATCGAGAGCAGCGGCGGTTGGTACGATTTTCAAACCAAATTGGCGTGCTATCTCATAACCAAATCCGGTGGCACCAATTTGCGGAATGGAGAGACCGCCTGTAGCAATGACAAGCGAATCACAGCTATATGTTCCTGCTGTGGTGTCTACAATAAAGCGACCACTACTTGCCTCATCATTGTTCTTAGCAATTGACTTTATGGCTGTGTCTGTTTGAAATTGACAGTCTGCTTGATTGCATTCGTCTATGAGCATGTCCACAATTTGTTCGGCTGAGTGGTCGCAGAACAATTGGCCGAGTTTTTTTTCGTGATAGCGAATGCGGTGCTTTTCTACTAGCTTGATAAAATCTGCAGGAGTGAAGCGCGAAAGTGCCGACTTAGCAAAGTGTGGGTTGTTACTGACAAACGACTCTGCTCGGGTGCCGACATTGGTAAAGTTGCAGCGACCGCCGCCTGATATAAGAATTTTGCGGCCGATTTTCTGGTTGTGGTCAATCAGTAGCACTGAGCGCCCTAGTTTGCCGGCTGTGCTGCCGCACATCATGCCAGCTCCGCCTGCGCCAATAATAATTACGTCAAAATGCTTCAATTTAGTTTAGTTCAAGTCTGCAAACCTAGAGGGTATCATTTATAGCAATTCTATATGGCCTATTCTAGGTGACACGTTAAGTTCCAAAGCTATAAAGGCGGAAAATGAGCAGCAAGGCCGATATCACCAGTCCAAGCATTATTAGCAGTGAATTAGCCGGGGCCACCCTGGTTTCGGCAGCCAGTTCGCTGCACAGCTTTGGACTAAATTTTTCCGATGGCCGTGGCCTTTTACTTACGGCTGCCGTTGAAGAAGGCGACGGTGCGATGAACATTGCTGACGAGTTGACTATTGATAGCGAGATTCGACCGCTTAGCGATATGCCTAAACTGGCTGAGGCCGTCTGCTCTGTTGACTGGAGTTGGATCTATGGAGCGAAACTACTTGCGGTAAACGCGCTCAGCGGGCCGAGAGGCAAGACTATAGTCTTAAAGTTCGACAGCGTTGGCCCCATTACTGTCAGTGTGGGAGCCTGGGAAGGTAAGCCTTTTCTCTCTTTCATGCCTTACAAAAAGCCCTAATTTTGGCCTAATTATGCTCTAATTCTGGCTTGCTTGTTTAGGGTATTAAGTTCGATAGGCCATTTGCTTCTAGATATCGCAAGAACAGCTCTCTGAGGTTCTTGCCGTCTTTTTTGTCGGTTTCATAGAAATGCTTATAGCGTCTGATGCGAGCTTCGTTATTTTGCTGAAAGACGGCTCTGCCATTGGCGTCGAAGGTCTTGTTCGACGCTGCCAGGGCAATCACACCGTCTTCAAGGGGGCGATAGCTGGTGATACTTTCTTGCTGAAAAGAGTCTGCCACACGGCCATTGAGGTTGCTTACTCGCACTACGGTCATTAGGGTGCGGAACTGCACTTCAGCTTCGTTGGCCACTAGAAACTGCTTTTCTTTGACCTGGTGAAACTCCTGATAGGCCGTTAGCCTGGTCTTTGAAGTATAGGGTGCGCCGATATAGTGCCAGATGCCGCCCTGTCGGTCTTTCTGGCTACCGTAGGTAAACTCCTGGCGGGCCATGAAAACGGAAGGAGAGCGGTCTATGCGCCCTGTTTTAAAGTCTTCTCCCAGTACTGCGGTTTCTTCGTTCACAATCCAGGTGCCAGAAAGCCAGGCCGGTACTTTCACCCAGTTGTTGTTGGCTTCTAGTTCTGCCCCAGCATTGAAGCGCGCCCCTTTGCGAATAGAGCTGTCGACTGAGGGCAGGGCCTCTTGGTGTTCAATTTTGCCTTCAATAGTGTATGCACTAACTGGTTGAGCAAATATTGCGATGATGAATGCTAAAAGGGGTCTTGAGTAGCGTCTGATAATATGCAGCTTTCTTTCCTTTGAATTCTGGCTTTCTGATTTTGGCCTTTCTGATTTTGGCCTTTGAGATTATGGCCTTTATGATTGTTGGGCCTTCGCTTTCAGTCTTTTCTTTAGTTGAGCCACTGAAAAGGGATAGGGACACCAACCGGCTCCGTCCACTGGGCACATCGATAGGGGGTCGGCCGTGCTCTTTTTCGTGCTTTTATTTTGAGACTTGCTTTTGCTCTGAGTGACTTTAGTTTCGCTGCTTGTTGCAGACTTCGCCTTTGTCACTGCCGGGCTCTTTGCTTGTGTGGCTTTCATCTATTTGCGCCTCTTATAACCGTCAATCTGCCGTTGATCGTGCTTAATGGCATTTATGGTCCCAATTACTGTTCTACCACTTATGAGCTAATATTGTAGCCCTCTGCCCCAATCGTTCGCCCCCACCGTTCGCCCCAATTCGCCTAAATTCAAGCGAGGCCATTTATGAGTCAATTTCAGTCGGAAGGCCACAGACTTGTTGAGCATAGCGATGGACGGGTTGAATTGGCCGATGAGACTGAGATTAAATCGAGTCCTTTTTACAATCATGACTTGGCACCAGTTAAAGTAGTTGACCGCAATTGGTCGACCTATAGCTATATCGCTCTTTGGTTTGCCATGTCGGCTTGCATACCTACTTATATGATGTCGTCTGGTTTAATTGCCAACGGCATGAATGCCTGGCAGTCTATTTTTACTATCTTGCTCGGCAATACCATTGTGCTTTTGCCGATTTTGCTCAATTCTCATCCTGGCACCAAATATGGTATCCCTTTTCCTGTTTTCGCTCGAGCTGCCTATGGCACCATGGGCTCCAATTTACCAGCACTGATGCGGGCTATTGTTGCCTGCGGCTGGTTTGGCATTCAAGCCTGGATCGGCGGCCAGGCTTTTAATACTATGTTTGGAGCACTCATCGGTATAAATGTCTGGCGCGCTTTATTAGGCGGCCCCTATTTCGACTATATGGGAACAGAATGGTTGTCTTTCGCTCTGTTCTGGGGCTTGAACATACTGATTGTTTTTCGTGGCATGGATGTTCTTAAAAAGGTCGAAAGCCTCGCAGCACCCTTTGTTTTGATTATGACTTTTGTACTTCTTGTTTGGACTGTCAACCTCGCCCATGGTGTTGGGGATCTTTTACACGAGAAGAGCAAGTTCGCTACCTTTGGCGAGTTTTGGGCCGTATTCATTCCGTCTTTGACTGGCATGATTGGCTTCTGGGCTACTCTTTCGCTCAATATGCCAGACTTTACCCGCTTTGGCCATTCACAAAAAGAGCAGACCATAGGTCAAGTAATTGCTCTACCGACTGCCATGGCAATATTTTCGGCCATGGGAGTGATGATCACTTCTGCCGCTGTGGTTATCTATCCAACGGTGGCTATGGATCAGCTCTGGGACCCAGTTAAGCTGCTCGGTCGCCTTGGCGCTGATCAGCCAGCTGTGGTCGCCATTGCCATGTTTACTGTGGCTTTAGCTACACTGTCTGTTAACGTGGCTGCTAATGTGGTGTCACCGGCAAACGATTTTGCCAATGCTTTCCCCCGCTTTATTACATTCAAAGTTGGTGGTCTAATTACTGGTTTGGTGGGAGTCTTAATGCAACCCTGGCGATTGATTGCCGACCCCCATGGCTATATTTTTGTCTGGTTGCAAGGTTATTCTGGTGGTCTGGGTTCGATAGCTGGTGTTCTAATCGCCGATTATTGGATTTTGCGTAAGACCAAACTAGAACTGGCCGATCTCTATTTGCCTGGCGGTGCTTATCAATATAGATCGGGCTGGAATTTTGTAGCAGTGCTGGCCACTATTGCTGGTTGTGCCCTGGCCTGGGTGGGTGCCTTTGTGCCGACGCTTAAACCCCTTTACGACTACGGTTGGTTTGTCGGTTTCTTTGTCTCTATGGCTGTATACGTCGCTCTAAGTTTGCCCGGACAAAAACAAAAGTCCTAAAAACAATACGAGAAGTGTTCGTTCGTCAGAAACACTGGCTTGGCTTAGAGCTAATCTAATAGTGTTGATGCGCTAGTGAGTTAGCTAGTTAGTTTTTCGTCTTTTACCAATTTAAACCTGTGCTTTTGCCCAGGAGGATTTATGTCGTCTAAACAAACACAAATGGCCCGTCTGAAAGCTTCTATGAGAGATTGCAAAGATCCAGTCTCGTTCTTTCTCTTGTCGCTGTTAGCAAAATTAGTAATCGCTCTGCATTTTAAAAAAGTCGATATTCGCGGTAAAGAGAATTTGCCTGCTAGTGGTCCATATATTTGTATAGCCAATCATTCCTCACGCTGGGACGGCCCTACTCTTGGTCGCATCATTGACAGACCGGCTAACTTTATGGTGTCACCCAACGAGCTGAAAGGTCTGCAGGGTTTTCTCTTGAGTCGCGTTGGTGCTTTTCCGGCCCATCCCAAACTCGACTTTGTCAGCCATGTATTGCAACAGTTTAGAAAGGGAGAGCCCTTTGTCATTTTTCCCGAAGGCAATGTCTTTTATGATGGCCATACACATCCGTTCAAGAAGGGCATAGCCCGCATTGCTTTTGCTGCTCATCAAAACAATATTGAAGTGCCGATTGTGCCGGTTGGTATCACCTACGAAAGTGGTGTCGCTCACTACAATATTGGTACGCCTGTCTCAATCGAAGACTATGCTGCTGATTTGCAAATAAATCCGGTGGTCGCTTCTAAGCGTCTCACCACCTCGCTTCATCGTGAGGTTTGTTACCTGCGTTCAGAACTTGGTTGTCTGGCCGATAGAAGACAGCTTGATCAAAGCGATGCTAATCATTTTATATCTTTGGGCAAGGCCGTCGTTTCGGCTGGCAATACGGTTATTGCCGAGGGCAAGGCCGACTTGATAGTGACTGAGTCGCTAAACGTGCCTACGACTTGTCCTGCTTCGTCTAAGGCCGCTACATGCACCTGATAGACGGCCTGGTCCTGAGCACCGTCGCTTTTAGTATCAATAGTAAATTTGCCTTTGAGATTATTGAGTTTGGCTCTCAGCAAGGCCCGTTTATTTAGAGTACGTTCTCTCATCAAGTTATCGTAGTGCTCAAATGAAGCGTATGGTTTTGATACTTCAACAACAACGGCATGGCCTCTCAATTTGCTGACGTCATAGTTAAAAGTGATCGCGCTCTGGGATGGCTCGTTCTTTTCATTTTTGGTTTTTCTGTCTGCTGAAAGCGGAGCTAGTGCATAGTTGTCGTCAGCGTTAGCAGTGGCGAGAAAAGGAGTAAGGGTATTGGCAGCTAGTAGTTTTGGTTTGCTAATTTGCCAGTCATAATCTTCTGTAGCCACATCTAGTCTAATCATGTCAACGTTTTTGCTTAACAGCCAGCGCTTTTGCGGTCCGAGTTCAACCAATATTTTGTGCTCTTGGCCGTCGGCTGGCACAGCCTTCCAATGGGGCTCAGTTTGATCTTCTTGGTCTGCTGGTCTGTTATTCCAGATAATAAAGAGTGACGCCTTATCGTCTGGTCGGGGAAAATTCTCGGGATTTTTCTTTGTTACTTTGACTACGACTTCTAAGAAATCCACTGCTAGAGGATTGATCGATTTTACTGACCCTTCTGGTTTTAGATAATAAGAGCTGCTCTTGGGGCCCTTTCCTAGAT